>Ga0075426_10001012_pt1 | contig 19826 bp, 10 predicted proteins | sample SoiMethybrSBSTD5_FD_75304 | JGI IMG/M metagenome (GOLD analysis project Ga0075426, IMG submission 75304) | Bulk soil microbial communities from a Populus tree surrounding site in Tennessee, USA - Soil MetaG P. TD hybrid SBSTD5 | ecosystem: Environmental > Terrestrial > Soil > Tree plantation...
GCCTGGCTCGTATAAGCGGCCACTTCCCTAAATCGAACACTGTTGCCGCCTCTTGGCTGGCTATCTCCTCCACTCGCCGCTGCTTCTGGGTTGCTGTTGCTCCTGGCACCTCTTCTGCTCGTAGCGATAGCCTCGCCTCTGCCCGAATGACCTGCATCAGCTCTCCCGCTTCTTCATCGAATGCAGTCCTGAGCGTCTCGTGCCGGCGGATTATCTCATTTAAGCTCTTCTCCAGCACCTCCTGATTCAGCTTCCCTGTGATACGGAACCCGAGAGGGATGTTGTAGGTGACATTACCCGGCTCCAGCCTGTCCAGAAGCCACATCCTCTGCTGCGCGTAGGAGGCCGGAAACACGTATGTCGCTTCTGGGTTGATCTGCTGCTCGCTCACGTTACTTACCTCTCTTTTCACTTTTGAGACTTATGCAATCGGGACAGGATCTGGAGCGATTTGCATCAGGGCGTACGAGGGCTGCGAATTCCGGAGTGCGCCTACAAGTCGGCCCTTTTCGTTCAATGCTTGTAAGCTGCAGGTCGATTGCGTCGTCGCTGCCGTATGACTGCGGTTCACTAGCGACAGAGCGAGGAAGAAAAGCGGACCATTTCGATCGAGACCGCTTTTACTCAAATCTTAACGCGAGCATGGGGTCCACCCTGGTAGCTCTTACAGCGGGCAGAGAGGAGGCGACCAGCGATACGAGTATGAGAAAGATTGATATTGTGCCAAATACGAGAGGGTCTGTTGGGTTAACCTTGAACAAGAAGGAGGCCAAAAGTCTAGTGAAGGCAAAGGCCACAATAAGTCCAACCATGACCCCGATCAGTGCGAGCCTGACCGCCTGGCCCGTTACAAGGAAGAGAATACTTCTTTGAGTGGCGCCCATAGCCATCCGTATTCCTATCTCCTGCGTGCGCTCGGCAACCGAATAAGACACGACGCCATACGTGCCGATCGCTGCTAAAACCAGAGCAAGTCCACCAAGAACTGAGAATATGAACAGGATAAACCGGCGCTTGGCGAGCGTAGCGTTGAGGAAATGATCCATTGTTTCAATGTTGGCAACAGGCAAGTTCTTGTCTATCGACTCCACGATCCCTTTGATCGGACCAGCAAGTTCGGTGGGGTCTAATGCCGAGCGGGCCACGATGACAAAGAGACCCGACTGGCTCTGAGTGAACGGAATGTACATCGCCATATCATTCGGGTCATCGAGTCCTCCTCGCTTTATGTCTCCGGCCAGTCCTACAACCTCAAATGAACGGCTGCCTCCCCCGAGGACTATTCTCTTGCCTATTGGGTCCTCGTTGGGCCATACGTTGCGAGCCATTGATTGACTGATTATGATAACTGGCTGAGCATTCTTGCCATCGGACTCGTTGAAGTCACGACCGGCAAGAAGTGGGATCTGCGTCGTCTTGAAGTAGCCGCCGCTTACCCGCCTTAGCTGAGCAAAGACCCTTTCTTCTGCGCTATTGGGACGGCCTTCTCGAACGAAACCTCTCCAGTCACTGAACCCGCTACCGCCCAAGGGAAGCGTGGTGCACAGGGCTGACGATTGAGTCCCAGGTAAGGAGCGAAGCCGGGCGAGAAGCTGATCGTAGAACAGCGTCCGCGATTCGGGATTCGGATATCTGGAGGCTGGAAGTGACACCGTCGCCGTTATGAGGTTGGTTTGGTTGAACCCAGAACCCATAGATAAAAGCAGGTTAAAGCTTCGTATCAATAAGCCAGCCCCGATTAACACCACCACGGAAACGGCAAGCTCGGATATGACCAGCAGGTTGCGAACTCTGGCGTTACTCCGGCTACCCTTGATACCACGACCGGCCTCTTTCAGCGTTCCGTTGATGTCGGTCTTCGTAATTCGCAGAGCGGGTCCAAGTCCAAATATGAGGGCGCTGCTTAGCGACAAAAAGATAGTAAAGGCGATCACGTTTCCATCGAGACTGACATCTTCCAGGCGTGGAATATCACCTGGATTCATTACAATTAAAACCTTGATGGCTGCCCACGCTAGGAGCAAGGCGAGTCCCCCGCCAAGAATCGATACCAACAAGTTTTCAGTCAAGAACTGCCGGATGAGCCTTTGGCGGCTCGCTCCCAGGGCCGAGCGGATGGCCATCTCCTGCGAGCGCGCAGCCGCCCTGGCGAGCAACAGGTTGGCGACGTTTGCGCAGGCAATTAGCAAGACCATCCCTACCGCTCCGAATAGAATCAGCAACATCAGGCTTATGCCGCCCACTATTGAATCCTTCAGAGACTCCACGCTGGCTCCTATCTCCTGATTCGTTTCTGGATACATTTGCGCTTGGCTGGAAGTGATCGCTTCCATTTCGCGGTTGGCTTGGCTTACCGATATGCCCGGTTTCAAACGGCCGATGATCGGCAGATGGCGGGCATCGCGACTTTCTTCAACACGGGGCCAAGGGAACCACATCTGGGCGCGACCTACGACGGTTTTGAACCGATCCGGGACGATTCCGATTATCCTTGTGCGGTAGTCATCTACGTTGATCAACTGCCCTAAAACGTTCGGATCGGCCCCGAACTGCCGTCTCCAATATCCCTCTCCTAATATCACGACTCGGTTCTCGCCGTTATGACCCAGATCGTCAGGGAGAAATGTTCGGCCAAGAATAGGAGTAACCCCCATCAATTCAAAGAACCCGGCAGATGAATCAGCGGTGTTAATTTGCTCGGGGCCGTCTGGCCCAATAACGGCGTTTTGACCCGAGCTATATGCGGCGAGCCCTTGGAAACTCTGGGCGCCTTCCTGCCACTCCTCCAGATCCTTCCAGGAACTTACACCGAATTTGCCGGCTCGATTATAGGAATAAATCCTTACCAGGCGATCGACGTTTTCAAACGGCAGCGGTCGCATCAGCACTGCACGGACTGCGCTGAAAATCGCCGAGTTGGCGCCGATGCCAAAGCCGAGCGTCACCGTGGCAATGATTGTAAACGCGCGGTTCTTGACGAGTACTCGCACGCCATAGAGCAGGTCTTGAAGAAAGGCTTCCATTGCGGTGTCCTTTGACTGACGGGCGCACTCAATAGCAGGTTTGCCTTCGCCCTCGGCAAACCTTGTTCGAGACCAGCCACCAGTGCATGCGACGCTGAACGCGTGACTATACCATAAAACTGGCTAGGCCCAACCAGGCAATGAAATCGGCCAAGCCAACTACACTACGAAAGCAATCACAGCGTGGACGAACAGCTCCGGACGGGCCTCGCTAAGGCCCCCTTTATAGCTTCTCATTCTTGTGGAACTGCAAAACCATAATTCCATTCCAAAAAGTTGGGTGGCGATTGTGGCATGTCCCCCGGTCAAGAAGGATATTGTAACGATTCGGACTCTGCGATATGAAATCCAAAGTTGCGCTTTTCGGATCACTCCAGTTGGTATCGTCGACAAATACCACGCAGCCATCAGAGAAAAATGGCTCTGCTACCCGTAAGCCCTCGAACTGGTTTTCATAGCTATGGCCGCCATCATATAGATAGGCTCCGATCATCCCTTGATGAAAATTGAGAAAGTACTCTCTGTAGTCCATGTCATAAAAATAGTGAGTGCCGCTCTTGTGCTTGTTAAACCTCTCGAGAAAGGCCTTGCGCGGCCCGCCGAACTGGGAAAAATCATCTACGCCAATGCAGATTTTCTCCAGATTGTTCACCATGCCGGATAAGAGCGTAAAACCGTTCCACACTCCGACGTTCACATAGGAAAGATCATCCCGAATCAACGACACAGCCTTGTTGATTATTACTGCAATGGCAAATGTAGACATCCTCGGGATTTTCAGGAGCTCGTAAAGTTTCTTAATACTCTCGCCGGCATCTCCAGGGATTCTCGTATTCAGAACTTCTAACTCTCTGATTGACTGACCCGATGTTATCGCACCTTTCACCCAGTCGTTTGATTTTAGGAACTCTTCAACCGACACGTTGGGCTGAAGAACCTTGAAAGATATTTCGTTAATGTACTCAGCGTAACCCATTCTTCATCCACACCGGGCTTGAGGTTAAGAGATTGAAGCCCAGAATCAAACCTTCTTATCCGTTGACCCTCCCGACGTTTTCTTGCGAGGGATCGTGACTATTTCGAGGGGGTTATTCGGCTAGCTCATTTCACCAAAGCCGCTCTTTCGTGCGTCTGACGCCACAAACGAATGTATTTCACCAAAAACAGGATAGAGATCCGGATAGATTCCTTCGTCTACCAAATGATCAAACATCGCTGCGAGCGCCTCTTCATTCGGGAAGGCGGGGAGCGGCCATCGGATTGTCACTTCATTCAAGCCGTCCCGCACCAGATCTTCGCCAACCGTAATGTGCCACGTTCCCCAGGTACGATCGATTACTATCTCACCGAGGTGCTTCCCGTTGACGTTTATCATGATGGCTCCTTCTGCGCATCCCCGTTTGGGAAGTCTACAAGCGAGCCGAAGTTCCGCCGGGCAATCTGCTTCGCCGACAAAAACGAAGTGGGACTCGAGCCAATACGCCTTATAGTAGTCACTACGCATCCTGAGCAAGGGACTCATCCCCTGCACCGCAAACGCCCACATTAGTTCCCTAGGTTGTCGGGACGCTGAACAATAGTAATAGTCTAGTAAGTTATTGTCTTTGCGCGCGACGCTGTGCTGTTCCCGTTGAAACCGTTCGATCCGTTCTCGAATGTCGATTCCGAGTTTTTTCAATGAGGTCTCTATAGCATCCAGGAAGGGCGCATCCAACAACTGTTTGCTGTATTGAATGGTGTAGGACTGAATAAGCCCTGCGCCCAGTTCCGAGAACTGTTCGGCCGACCTGCTCATCAACATCGGCGGCCGCTGGGTCTGCATTTCGCTAAAGGTGGTAATCATTCGGGCGATCTTCTGCGAGCTCTGGACAGCTCGTAAACAAAAGTACTCAACCAGATCGGGGGCTTGCCACCAGTGAGCATTATGCACCGCGGCTAGGAAAGCCGCCTCCGCCTCAACTTCACGTGTCGGAGCAATTCGTTTATCTGCGAGGGCCCTCCACGGTTCGTCTGTTCCGGTGAGCACTCGCAGCACGCTTGCGCCAGCCATGGCCATTGATACTAGAATCCCGTCGCTGGTCAGATGACAGTGATCTACGAAGAGACGGCGATCAGGCAGATCCCCCTCCAGGTACTCATTGAAGACCTGGGGCAAATCCACAAGCCCGTTCCCATGTTTTTTTGCTTCCTCACGTAGTGTCTCTTGCACCACCGTATATGACCGCGAAGGCACATACCCGGAGTTGTCCCAGATCAAAGCATCCCGTGCCCTCTCCAAGTAACGCCTTACCGCATCTCGATCACCCGATCGCTGGCTGCACTCGGCGAGGATATACAACCCGGCGACGGTGACGTCCTGGTCGAGCTCGACCATTCTTTTGGCTAACTCCGACGCGGTGACGACGTCGTCTCTCTGCAACGCATTTCGCGCATCCTGCCAAAGGGCAATCCATTCTCGGTTTGCGCCGCTCTTGAGATAAGGCGCATTCGTTTCGGCGTCGCGCCAATCGCGTAGATTGAACTCCGGAATTATCCAGACGAGCGGGATACCTTTGGACTGATAGAGCGAGGCGATCGTTTCCACCAGTTGCTTGATGTCAAGCTTAAGCCTCTCTTCGGCAAATCGCTTCAACCCAGCTACGCCTTGTTCGCGCGAGACTGTTGATACGGATCTCACATGATCCGGGTTTTCGAGATCAGAAGAAAACCCAAGACCCCAGTTGTTGCCGGCAAAGATGACCAGAGCGTCCGGCTCCAGCTTGAGAGCCGAATTGACAAGCTCAAGCAATTCTCCTTGTAAGAGACTGAGGCGGGCCAGATCGACGACTTCAATCTCACCTGGTCCGAGACGGGATTGCAGGATCTTTTCCAGAACTTTGGCTGGTGTAAACAACGGGTCGTAGAGGTAGCCCCTGGCGACTGATTCGCCGATCAAGACAACGCGTCGCTTCGCTCCCTTCGGATCGATTCGACCCTCATTCGCCCACATATTCCATTCATTAGCCCTCTCCATGCTGCGCACGAAATAGGACTTTTCATCTCTTACCTTCCTCTCCCAGATTCCAACTCGGTCCAAATCTGCAACCTGCTCCGCCAAACCATTGTTGACCCCGGAGCGTCGTGACTGCCGGTACGGGACTGAAGTCCCGGCAAACAGCCCGGTGAGCTGTAGCAGCCGAATCAGATGCGACCTGCCATCCGAGGTGGCAAGCTGCGCCAGGTGATTGGCAAAAGATTTTAGTAACTCCGGCGGACGTTCCACTGCATCCTGCTCCTCAAAGCAAAGTGTAAACGAGATGATTTACATCCTCGCCCTTACGGCCCCTCTTGGCCATTCCACCTTGAGCCTGGAGTTTCCACAATAACGGGATACCTGCGCGCTCGAGGATAAAGTCCTCCACTACGAGCAGATCTATTTTCGATCGCACGAGGCACATGAACGTGTCGAAAGGTGTGCACACAATAGGCTCCCCTCGCATGTTGAAGGAGGTGTTGAGAAGAATGGGACAACCGGTACGACGGTAGAATTCTTCTAGCAACGCAGCAAATCGTGGATTTACACTTGAATCAACCGTCTGCACACGGGCCGAACCGTCGACGTGCGTAACAGAGGGCAGCTCAATTTTCGATATGACCTGACAGGTTTCCAACATGAATGGAGAGGAATGATCCAGATCGAAGTGATCTCGAGCCTTAGAGGCCAGAACTGCCGGAGCGAAAGGACGAAAGGCCTCTCGCATCTTGACCAGCGCATTGATTCGATCTCGCATCTCCGGACGCCGAGGGTCGGCGAGGATCGATCTGGCTCCCAGCGCGCGCGGCCCAAATTCCATCCGCCCCTGGGACCAGCCGATCACCTTGCCTTTTACGAGATGATCGACCGTGACTCGAATGAGGTCCTTTTCCCTTCCTCGATAGTCGTCATACTTAGCCGAGGTGCCTTCCAGGAAGTCGCGGACCTCCGAGCCAGAAAAACTCGGGCCTAAGTAGACATGCCGGAGTCTTTTTCTAATGGGCGTTTCGCCGGTGAGCCGGACGTGAGCCATGGCTGCGGCTCCAAGAGACCCGCCCGCATCGCCAGCGGCCGGTTGCACGAAGAGCCTTTTGAACGGCCCTTCTTTCAGGATTCGGCTATTGGCGACACAGTTCAAAGCCACGCCACCTGCCATGCACAAATTGTCACTCGGAACTCGGCTATAAAGATAGCGGGCCTTCTCCAGCAGAATCTCTTCCAAGACAAGTTGCGCGCTTCGGGCAACGTCCCGATGGAACTGCAGGATCTCCGATTCAGGCTCGCGCGGTGAGTGTCCAAGCAAGGCACTAAGACGCTCGGAGTACATGAAGTCTTCCTTGAGAAAAGCAAAGTACTTCATGTTGAGCCGGTATTGACCCTCGGGCATCACTTCGACCATCTCACGAATCTGATCCGCATAGTGCGGTTTGCCATACGGCGCCAGTCCCATCACTTTATATTCACCATCGTTGACTTCGAAACCTAGATAGCTGGTAATGGCGCTGTAGAAAAAACCCAATGAATCAGGAAAGTCTACTTGCTCAAAGCGCTCTATGTGGCGACCCTTACCCCAGCCGTAGGTTGTCGTCGGCCAATCGCCGACACCATCGACAGTCAGGATGGCTGCCTCTTCGAACCCCGAGAAATAGAAGCTGCTTGCGGCATGCGAAAGATGATGATCGACAATTTCTATAGGTCCGTCATAGCCCAACAGGTTGCGTATCGCTTGCTGAGGTTTGATCTTCGCCAGGCGATCGAATACTGCCTCCCGCCTCGACTCGGACGAATTTCCCGCCAGCCCCATCCATATCTGCCTTCCCAACTTTTGACATGGCTCTTCGTAGTAAGCCACGCAGTGGATGTCCGAAATTGTAAGTCCAGCCTCCTCGAGACAATACCTGAAGGCCCTTCGCGGCAATGATTTGTCATGCTTGACCCGAGAAAAGCGTTCTTCCTGGGCGGCGGCGGCCACCACGCCATCTTTCATCAAACAACACGCCGAATCGTGGTAACCAGCCGAGATGCCGACAATGTTCAAAGGTTTACTCTTCGCACCCATATCGAGTGTGGACCGACGCTGCGGTACACAACCACTGACCTTCCTGATTGCATTATTCATCATCGCTCCCGAATGGGGCTCAAGAAACTAGGGTTTCTCAAACCGGTCTTGACAATGGCCGTGATGTTTGGAGTCAACGCTACTGATCCGTTACTCAGCCTCTAGCTTCTCTATTAGAGTTTCCTCTATCAGAAGTGCTAAGCCCGCGATGGTCGGCTCCTCAAACAGGCTACGCACTGACAGATTCATGTTGAAGGCCTGGTTTATCCGGTTGATAACTCTGACGGCCTTGATGGAATGGCCCCCCAAGTGAAAGAAGTTGTCGAAGATTCCGACCTTGTTTCCGTTAAACATCGCGGACCATATCTCGGCGAGCTTCTTTTCGATGGCGTTGGATGGCGCTACCCATTCTTCACCGTCAGACCGAAATTCGTCCGGTGCCGGCAGTGCGCGACGGTCTATTTTGCCGTTCGGGGTCATCGGCATCGCGTCCAGCAGGATTAACGCCGAAGGCACCATGTAATCGGGGAGTGACTCCCGCAAGAAGCTATCCAGATCTTTGCGCCTAGGCGGGGACTCTCGATCGGCAACCACATAAGCCACGAGGCGTTTGTCACCAGGCTGGTTCTCTCGCGCCATGACGATGGCTTGTTGCACGGCCTGGTGCCGGCTCAGCGCCAGCTCGATCTCGGCGAGCTCAATTCGAAAGCCCCGGACCTTCACCTGATGATCCAGCCGCCCTCTGTATTCAATGTTCCCATCAGGCTGGTATCGAACCAGATCTCCCGTCTTATAGAGCCGAGCCCCGGGCTCGGGCGAAAATGGGTCCGGCATGAATGCTTCCGCCGTTCTTCCCGAGTCGTTGAGGTAACCACGGCCAACCCCTGCGCCTCCGACGCACAGCTCTCCAAAGGCGCCGATCGGCGCGGGCAACCTCATCGCATCCAGGACGTACAATCGCGTATTTCGCACGGGCCGCCCGACAGGCATGTGCGTTGCAAACTTTGAAGGAGCCTCGCAAATGGCGTAGTGAGTCACGTCATCGGAACACTCCGTGGGACCGTAAGCATTCAACAACGGCAGGCCGGGATAAAGACTAACCCAGTGAGCGCAAGCCTCCGGCGAAATCTCTTCACCTGTGACAAGAACCCACCTCAGCGAAGACAGTCGCGGTCGCATACTTGCGTTCGCCGTCACTTCCTCAAGGACGGCTCCCAATAGCGAGGGCACTACTTCAAGAATTGTTATTGCCTCACGCTCGACCAGATCCAGCAGGTCGAATGGCGCTTGGGCGGTCTCATCGTTGACGATCCGAACGCGAGCGCCGGCGAGCAGCGCTGCGAGAAACTGCCACACCGAAATGTCAAATCTCTCCGAGGCGTTCTGGATTATGCTGTCAGCTTCACTTATCTTTAATTCTTGTATCTTACAGAGAATGTGGTTCACCATTCCGGCCTGCTCGACCATTACTCCTTTTGGGGTGCCGGTTGAGCCAGAGGTATACATTACGTAGGCTCGGTTTCGAGAAACACAACCCGCGGCGAACTTTCCCGCAGGCGGTTCTCGCATAAGGGTCTCAATTGCGATAATCGCCGGGCGCCCTTGTGGCGGCAAACTATCCAGCGCCTGCGCTACATCAGCCATCAGGTCATCGGTAGTAAGAACTATGTCAGCCTTGCTCTCACTCAAGATCCGATTAAGGCGCACGACGGGATCAGACGGATCAAGAGGAAGGTAAGCTGCGCCGGCGTCAAAAGCTGCCAGCATTACCGTCAGAAAATCGATGCCACGCCTGGCCGCCACCGCCACGAGTCCTTCGGATCGCACGCCAAGAGCTTGCAGATTATGAGCCAGGCGGCTCGCCCTCTGTTTCAGTTCGCGATAGCTAACCTGTTGGTCTTCGAAAACGACAGCCACTGCGTCGGGCGTTCGCGCGGACTGGGCGTCGAAAAGCTCCGAGAATGTCATTCGATGTCCGTACTCGAAATGAGTATCATTCCACTCTTCGAGCAATTGGTGGCGGCATGCCTCGGTAAATAGATTAACTCTCCCCACCTGCTGATCCGGGTTGCTGGATACCTCTTCAAGGAAAGCTCGAAGATCTCGTAACATCCTCCGGGTTGTGGTCGCGTCAAAAAGGTTTGAGTTGTACCACATTCGGACCTCCAGTTGATCGCCCACTTCGTGAACATACAACGCAAAGTGGTAATCGAGGCTGACCGAAAGGTCATTGGGAAGCCCCCGGCCGCTAGTATTCCCGCTTACAGCCGTCTTGTGTGATTCTTGTGTATCCAGGTTTAGGGTCGAAAAGTGATTGAGCCCCCGCACCGCCATTCCGATCAAATCGCCAGAGCTGCGAGATGACTGAGAAGGCCCCATGCCAAACCTTACTCGGAACAACGGTCCGAACCCCGAATCATCGCTTGAGCGCATTGCGTCCGCCAGCTGCGCGAAGGGGAAGTCCGCATGGCTATATGCCTCCAACGTAATCTGGCGCACGCGCCTGAGCAACTCTCTGAAAGTTGCCTGCCCGCTCGTCTCGGTGCGCACGACCAGTGTGTTGAAAAATGGACCTATCAGCCCTTCGATTTCCGAGCGATTGCGGGTTGAGAAAAGTGTGCCGACGTTGATATCTTCTTGCCCGGTGTACCGATAGAGCAACCCATTCAATCCAGCCAGCATTGTCATGAACAGAGTGGCTCCTTCCTCTTGCGTCAGTCTTTTGAGCGCATCGGAGGAAATCGGCGAGAGTAGTGTCCTTTGCCACGCGCCGAGGAATTGTCTCCCCATCCGCGGTCTGTCCGTAGGTAATTCCAATTCTGGCGAACTGCCCTTCAACTGCTGCTTCCAGTAAGAGAGTTGCGCCCTGGCCTCCTCTCCCTTCAGCCACTCTTGATACCAGAGTGCAAGGTCCCCGCATTGGATCGGAAGCTCAGCCAAAGACGAAGGCACGCCATTTGAGAAAGCTCTATACAGCGCCTCCCTCTCTGTCAGGAACACGGAAGACGACCACGCGTCGAACGCGATATGATGTATCGAATGCAGGAGAACCAACTCATCATGGTTCAACAAGAGGAACCTCATTCGCAGGGGCCATTGTTTATCCAGATCGAACTTCCGCAACCTGTCTTGGAGGCTAAGTTGCTTAGCCTGCTTCCATCGTTCTATCTCCGATAGTCTGCGGAGATCTACAATGGGCAAGCTCTTTGAACTTATCTGGGCAATGACCTGCGCAGGCTCGCCCTGGATGGAGGGGAAGGTCGTGCGCAAGATCTCATGGCGTCGAACAGTTTCATTGAGCCCCTGCTCCAGCGCACTAAGATTCACCCGTCCCTTGAAAGGCCAGGAGCCCGGCATTGTGTAGAATGGCAGGTCCGGATGTAACTGGTCCATGAGCCATACGTCCTGTTGGCTCGGCAAGAGTGGAATAGGGCTCTCGGTTTGGCTCACTCGAGGGATGAATGGCGTTCGTTCAACACGCGCTCTTCTTTCTTTGAGCTGCCGCGCAAGTATATCGAGCTTTGCTGGGGACAGACCGGCAATCCGCTCGGCAGGATCACCTGCTCTATTCCTTTCCGGGCTTATTGGATCCACGTTTTGACTCCTGCTTTAGAAGGGAACTGGGACATTGCGCCACACACACAACGCTTGCGAAGGTCATAGAGTTAGCTGGCAAGTTGCGTGCGTCGAAAACCGCTCAAAATGTTTTCCACGGTCTGAACCCCTACTCCTGAATTCTCTATATCCCTGAATGTCCTGCTCATTGCATCAATTCGGCCCTTGAACGATGGGTCTTTATCTACCGTGTCAATCAAAGAGAGGACCTGCTGAACCGAGACATTGTTAATATCAACCCGCAGGCCGAGCCCGTGATGCACGACTCTGGCGGCATTGTGAGGTTGGTCCCACCTGCAAGGAAAGACAATCATTGGTACGCCGAAGAAAATGCACTCTTTGACCGCGCCCAGCCCTCCGTGCGTTATCATGATCGAAGCTCTCTCCAGCAACTCCAACTGAGGCGCCCAGCTAACGACCAGCACATTTTGGGGAACCGGGTTGAAATCAGCGGAGCTCAGATGTACACCTGTGGCCAACACCAGTTGCCAATCCGGGCTGTGACCAATGGCGGCAATAATTGCGCGAAAGAGGGTCTGACTCTGTTCGTACTGGTAAGATTGGCTGCCCAACGAACAGTAAATTAGCGGTTTGGCCTCGTCCACTTCGCGCCACGGAAAAGAGTGCGACTCCTTTCTGTCTAATTCAATCGAAGGCTCAATGTAATGGCGATTCTTCTTCGCGGGGGAGGGGAAATCGAATTCCCTGGGACACAGAAACAACTCCGGCAACCCGCTCTCGGTGGAGTGATCGTCATTACTGTCAGTTATTGGAGCGAGATCGATCAACGTCACTGAAAGTATTGCGGTGGGAACGCCAAACCTCTCAGCCGTGATCGGGGCCAGATCACGAAGCTTGAAATCGATGATCAACAGATCGGGCGCAAGTTTGCGCAAGACCCGATCGAGCTCCTCCTCGATTTCTTTAGTAAGGTTGAATGCAGCCGCACCGCTGGATCCCGTCGCTTCCCACAGGATCAGGCTTAGATTGTCCAGGTCCATCCGGGCTTTGTCGTTCGCCCGCTTCTTCAGGTAACCCTTTGGACATCTATTCTCGAGGATCGAAACGTAGTCGAGCCCTTGAGAACGAACATAGTCTTCAAAGTCTGGCAATCCCAAGTAGTAGACGCAATGGCCCGTCCGCTTTAGTGTCCGCGCGAGCTTGAGCGGTGGATTCAAATGTCCAAACTCAGGATGCGGAAAGAAAAGGATAGTGGCCATTCTGTCTCCCCGTTTTATCTCTAACCGGCAGCGGTCCAGCCTCATCCGTCAAGTAACTGACTTGTCCCGCCTCGGCCGCGCAAAGATCTCTCTTTTCCGCTTGTCTCGGTAATCAGCCAGGAGCTTCTCGACGGTCCTGACTCCTATTCCTGAGTTCTCTATCTCCCGAAATGTTTCGCTCATCGCAGCAATTCGGCTCTTGAACATTGGGTTCTTATCTACGGCCTCGATCAGCGAATGGATTTGTCGAACAGATCTGTCATGAATATTTGCCCGCACACCGAGGCCGTGATACACGACTCGCGCCGCGTGATTGGGTTGGTCCCACTTGCCCGGAAACACAATCATCGGGACGCCAAAGAATATACATTCCTTCACAGCGCCCAGCCCCCCGTGGGTTATCATCATTGAGGCCCTGCTCAACATCTCCAACTGCGGCGCCCAGCTAACGATCAGCACGTTTTCAGGGGCCGGCTGGAAGTCATGTATGTTCAAGTAAGGGCCTATTGCCAAAACCAGTTGCCACCCAGGCTTCTCTCTTAAGGCGGCGATGATCGTCCGGAAGAGTCCTTCACTCTGCTCGTATTGATGACATTGGCTGCCAAACGAGCAGTAAATCAGCGGCTTGGTCTCATCCAACGCGTCCCACGGGAAGGCGTGTGCTTCTTTTCTTTCCAAATCAATGGAAGCTTCGAGGTAATAATAATTGCTGTTCTTTGGGGTGGGCGAGAAGTCGATCTGTTTGGGGCATAGAACTATAACAGGCAGGTTCAGCTCAGGCGGAACGTAGCCAGGCCCCCCCAGTCCTATTCGGGCCTCCTCGAGATGCAAAGAGAGAATGACGGCCGGGGCACCGAGCTCATGAGCGGCCATAAGAGCTAGATCCCGCAACATGCTGTCGACGATAACCAGATCGGGCTCGACTGTCTGGAAGACTCGCGCGATTTCCTTCTCGAGCTCTTCCAGGGGGTTAAACGCAATATTGTCATTTGCTTCTCTCGCTTCAAGGGAAATTAGGCTCAACCTGTCGAGTTTCATCCTGAATTGTTTGTCAGCTCTGTCATTCATGTAGCCTTTTGGATATCGTTGCTCCAGGATGGGAATGTACTCTAGTCCCTGAGAACGCACGTACTCTTCAAAGTCTGAGAACCCTACGTAGTACACGCGATGGCGGCGAAGCTTCAGCGCCTTTGCTAGTTTGAGGGGTGGGATCATATGTCCGAATTCCGGAACGGGCACAAACAGGATGTTAGCCATTGTCTTATGTAAGATTGAGGAGAGAGTCGCCGCGGCACACCCCGGCAACGCGCACTGCCAGAAGTAGACCAAGTCTATCCTTCAGTTTTGGCCCAGGTATCTGTCCTGGCAGTTCCGGCCAGGGAGAATGCCTCCCGATTTTTTTCAATTGTCGTCATAGTGTTGAAACCGCTCGCGCCCGGGCGCGCGGAGCGTGCTGCGCCGTTTCGCGAATCTCGGCAATCAGTGATGATCTTCTCGATGAGCTTTACTCCCCTTCCCGAGTTCTCTATCTCGTTAAACTTCTTGCTCATCGCATCAATTCGGCTCTTCAACAATGGGTTTCCCACTATCGCGTCGATCAAGCTATGGATTTCTCGGGCAGAGACGTTGTTGACATTGCCGCGCACACCGAGACCGTGAGCTACAGCTCTTGCCGCGTTGAAAGGCTGGTCCCACTTGAAGGGAAAGACGATCATCGGGACGCCTAAACATATACATTCCTTCACAGCGCCAAGCCCTCCGTGCGTTATCATGATTGAAGCCCTCTTCAGCATATCCAACTGCGGAGCCCAGTTGACCAGCAATACGTTTTCAGGAAGCGGCTCAAAATCACTCGCGTTCAGGTAAGGCCCTACCGCTAGCACCAGTTGCCATTCGGGCTTCGCCCTCATCGCCTCGATGATCGCGCGAAAAAGACTTGAGCTTTGTTCGTACAGATGCGATTCGCTACCCAATGAGCAATAGATGAGGGGTCTCGATGCATTCAGATTTCGCCAGGGGAAGGGGTGGAGTTCCTTTCGTTGCAAGTCTATTGAAGCTTCTATGTAGTGGCGATTCGGCTTTCTTTCGGCGCCGTGGAAATCAAACTCTTCGGGACACAGGATCAACATCGGTAATTGTAGATGTTGAGGATCATCGGGAGGCTCTCCAATCATCCAGCCTTCAAGAAGTGTTACACTGAACACTGCACTGGTGATTCCAAATTCGCGAACGGCCATGTAGGCTAGGCCGCCAATTAGGAAGTCAACGATCAATAGGTCGGGCGCCGTTTCACGAATTATTGCCCCAAACTCCTTCTTAACACGCTCAAGAGGCTTGGAGATGATTTCATCATCCGCTTCCCTTGACTCGATCATTATTAGCTCGACGCGGCCAAGCTTCATCCGGGCAGACCGCTCACCTGATGAGCCTTTAGGATAGCTGCTTTCCAGGATGGGAATGAACTCGAGCCCCTGAGAACGCACATACTCATCAAAGTCCGCAAGCCCCACATAACATACTCGATTACCCGATTGCTTTAGCTCTCTAGCCAGTTTGAGCGTGGGATTCACGTGCCCGAACTCCGGAAACGGCAAGAACATTATGGTAGCCATTAGTTTGCCCCTCTATAAGATAGTACAGACTCAGAAAGCTACTCTGTCAAAATCCTCGCCTCGAAAGCCGCTCAATATCTTCTCGACCACTCTCACTCCTATTCCCGAGTTCTCTATATCGTTAAATGTTTTGCTCATCGCGCCGATTCGGCTCTTCAAGAAAGGGTTCCCGGTTACTGTGTTGATCAAATCATGGAGTTGCCGGGCAGAGACATTGTGTATGTCGCCGCGGACACCAAGTCCATGAGCTACAATCCTTGCGGCATTGAAAGGCTGGTCCCACTTGAAGGGAAAGACGATCATTGGGACGCCAAAGAGAATACACTCTTTGACACCGCCTAGCCCTGCGTGATTTATCATAATTGCCGCTCTTTTTATGAGTTCCAATTGCGGCGCCCAGTTGACCAGCAAGACGTTTTCAGGAACCGGGTTAAATGCATTACAGTCCATATGCCGACCTATTGCCAAAACCAGTTGCCAAGAGGGCCGCTCACTCATCGCACCGATGATCGCTCGATAGAGAGTTGAGAGGTGATCATACAGATGAGGCTGGCAACCTACAGAACTGTAGATGAGCGGCTTCGATGCGTCGATGGCTTCCCAGGGAAAGGGATAGGGCTCCTTTCGCTGTAAGTCGATGGAAGCCTCAATGTAATATCGATTCGGCTTGTCGGCAACATGAGGTAGATCAAACTCTTTCGGACATAGAACCAGCACGGGCAACTCGAGATGATGGGTGTCATCGGCAGGCTCGCCGAGCATCGGCATCTCAAAATATGACACGCTTACGAGCGCACTGGTGATGCCGAACTCACGAGCAGCCTTATAGGCGAGGCCGCCTATCAGAAAGTCGACGATCAACAGGTTTGGGTTGGTTTCACGGAGTATCCTTTCGAGTTCCTTCTCAATTAGCCTGAACGGCCGGGAGGAGGCTCGATCTCTCGGTTCGAGAGCGGACAAAGATCGAGAGACATCACGCACCTTCATCGGAGCGGGCTGCTCGCCTGATGAACTCTCAGAAGTGCTGCTTTCAAGGATGGGGATGAACTCCAGCCCTTGAGAGCGGACATACTCTTCAAACTCGGCAAATCCCAAATAAACTATTCGATGACCCGCTTGCTTTAGCATTCTAGCCAGCTTGAGCGTCGGCGTGAGGTGCCCGAATTCCGGAAACGGAAAGAAAACTATGGTAGCCATTGGGTCTGCTCACAATAGATTCGTAACAAACTCATAGAGGTGCCCGGTCAAGTCCACCAAAACCCTCGCGACCCTTCCGGCTCCTGATCTTCGTACGCAGCACAAAAAGAGCTTACTCCGGAACAAACCACCTCTTGCCGCGAAAGTTGATCAAAGACCTCTGCTTCTTGAGGAACACGTCCACGCCTATCGATATGCGTTCCCCCGACCCCATGTGAGGACGGACTTCGTGACGGACGTAGCTCGGGAAAAGGAACAGCCTGCCTGCCTCCGGTGGAATGCTCACGCGCCAGTCTTCGTCCCAGAGATTTGACGCAGTAACAGCGGCGTCTATGCCCTGGCATCTATCCATAAATCCTGGGCGGAAATATACCGTGTTGCCGGGCTCCGCCATTCCTCGAGCGGTAGAGGCGTCGCCGTTGGTGCCACTCTGAACGAGGTAATGTCCGCTGACGAACGCCGGATCATGATGGTGCACTGGAAGACATTCGCCGAACCTCATTACATTGGCCCAGCAGTTTATGCCCGATATTCTGAAGTCTGGGCCCTCAGGATCGCCGACGAGCGAAAAGTATTCGCGCAAGCTGGATAACACAAGTTGGCGGAACTCGCGAATCTCCGGATAATCCCACTTGAGAACATTGCTGACGAATGCGTTAGGGCTCAAATCAGCGGGTTGCGTGGTTTTGAGCTTCGCTCGGATCTCCTGCTCATTGTCGAGAACAATCTGGGCGAGTTTACGATTGAATTCGCCGGCATTCTCAACCTGCACAGACAGCGTCGTCGTGGGCCACAATACTTCGACCCGTTTGGTTGCTTCGAGCATAACTATCTCCTTGTCATTCCAGACGTCATCGAGGCTTGAGTCGTCACCCAGGTGCAAGACAGATTCATTGATCGTGGCGCTTCCTGGATCTCGTTAGTCCATGCTCGGCGATCCAGCTTCATTGTCAGAAAGCTGTTCAATCCGGGTGAGCATGTCCGACATCCCCTCGCTATCCAACTGCTGCATCTGGGCTTGCACAATGGTGACGGACAGCTCGGCGACGGTGGGCGCCTCAAATGCTGCGATGACGTCCAACTCCACCTCAAATAGGTCGCGGACCTGGGAAATGAGCTGGACAGCGAGGAGCGAATGGCCCCCCAATTCGAAAAAGTTGTCGTAGATGCCCACATTCTCGACGCCAAGCACCTTGCAAAAGATTCCGGCCAGATCACCTTCTAACTCATTGCGCGGGGCCACGTAGCCATCCGCTAACTCCGGCCGGTTCGGCTCGGGCGCAGGCAGTCTCTGGCGATCAACCTTACCGTTGGAGGTCAGAGGCAACGTGCTTAATGCAACAAACATCGACGGGATCATGTATTCAGGAACTGACTCCTTCAGGTAATTCCGCAGTTCGCTGACATTCACTTCGGGCCCTTCTTTCGGCACGACATAAGCAATCAACTGCTTGTCCCCTGACACCTGATCCCGCGCGACGACTACCGCATCCTGTATGGCTGAGTGTTTGGTTAACACGTTCTCGATTTCTCCAGGCTCGATCCTGTAGCCTCTAATCTTCACCTGATGATCTGCACGCCCCAGGAACGCTATGTTGCCATCGAGGATGTAATATGCCAGATCGCCCGTCCGGTATAATCGCGCGCCTGGCCCCTCGTTGAACGGATCAGGAATGAAGCTCTCCGCTGTCATATCGGGCCGGTTGAGATAGCCGCGGGCCAGGCCCGGACCGCCAACCATGAGTTCTCCCTTTACGCCGGCGGGCACCGGCCCCAGCGCGCGGTCGAGCAGATAGATGCATTTGTTCTCTATAGGCCGACCTATCGGTGGAGCATCGGTCCTGGCTTCCCTGCGCTTGAGAAGCGAAGCGCAGACCGTGACTTCGGTTGGCCCGTAGGCGTTTATGAAGAGCCTGCCCTGAGCCCACCGATTAGCAGTTCCCGCGGCGCAGCTTTCCCCGGCAGCCACGACGGCTCTTAGCGCAGGCATTCCTTCGGCCAGGGTCTCTGCCATGATTGAAGGAGGCAGAGTGACTGTGGTGATATCCCTCGCCCTTAACTCTTGATTTAAAAAAGGCCCCGCATAGAGGAGACCTGGGTTCCCCAGTTCCAGAGTGGCTCCTGCTGCCAGCGTAGTGAAGATCTCCGACACGGAGGCATCAAAACCGAGCGAGGCGAACTGGAGCACGCTATCGTTCGAGCTAAGCTCGAATGCCCGTACCTGAGCATCAACCAAGCAACTCAAGCCACGGTGATCCACCAGCACGCCTTTTGGCTGTCCGGTGGAACCCGAGGTATAGATTACATACGCAAGGTTCTCCGGCGTTACGCCGTCAGTTGAGTCCTCACTGCTATGTTCGTCAATCAGATGCCATTCGGTGTCCAGCAAAATTACGCGAGCGTCGCTTTGCGGGATCAGCGCAAGCAGTCTCGCCTGAGTTAACAAGACAAGCGCCTGTGCATCTCGAAGCATCAGCCTGAAGCGTTCTTGAGGATATGCCGGATCCATCGGCATATATGCTCCTCCCGCTTTCAGTATCCCGAGCAATCCTACGATCATCTCGACCGATCGCTCCATGCACACCCCCACGATGACCTCAGGCCCCGGTCCTATCTTCTGCAGATAGTGCGCGAGCTTATTGGCGCGGCGATTCAATTCGCGGTAGGTCAAGTTCCCATCCTCGGACCTGAGAGCTATCGCGTCAGGAGCTTTCGCCGCCTGCGTCTCGAATATTCGATGTACATAGCGCTTTCCGGCGTACTCGGCCCCTGTATCGTTCCATTCGACCACCAACCCGTGTCGTTCTTCGGCGGTAAAGATCTGCAGATCGCCCACTGTTGTGTGGATGTTGTCCAGCGCCGCACTTAAGACAGCCATGAAGTGCCGTGCAAATCGCTCGATAGTAACTCTGTGAAACAAATCGCTCCGATACCTCATTTCTCCGGTGACTCCATCCGGCTTTTTTTCGAACGTGATCGTTATGTCAGCTCCGACTTCCGGTATCTCCGGATGGATATTCTTGAGCGACAGTATGACGTCGAACAATGAGCATCTGTTCGCTCCTTCTTCGAACCCCAGATCCTTGA
>Ga0075426_10001013_pt1 | contig 19813 bp, 17 predicted proteins | sample SoiMethybrSBSTD5_FD_75304 | JGI IMG/M metagenome (GOLD analysis project Ga0075426, IMG submission 75304) | Bulk soil microbial communities from a Populus tree surrounding site in Tennessee, USA - Soil MetaG P. TD hybrid SBSTD5 | ecosystem: Environmental > Terrestrial > Soil > Tree plantation...
AAACACTTTTCTATGCAGGAGACGCTCGATTTCGTGCGGCGGACAGCACCACCCAGACATCGGGCCCAGCTGCAGCGGCACCTCAATACTGGCTGTCACGAATGCAGGAGAAGTGTGAAGATTTGGAGGCGTTTCATGCAATTCGCAAAGAAAGAAAGTTTTTACACAGCGCCAGAATCCGCGTTGCGGCTGGCACAAGCAAGCTTTTCACTGCGCAAAATGCCAGCGTTTCCTGGCAGCAAAGTCGAAGTGGCTCAACTGGTCTTCGACAGCCGACAACCGACCATGGCTGCAGGAGTACGCGGTAGTTCCCCCTCGTTCAGGCAGCTGGTCTACAAATCGGGCAGCATTTGCGTCGACATGCACATGCAGCCCAGGCCAGGAACCGACTCTGTCGTCCTGATTGGGCACGTTTTGAATTCCAAGAATCCTTCCAGCGGGATGAGAAATGTACCGGTGACTCTGCTGTGCGAAGGAGATAAGGTCTCCCACAAGAAGACGAATGAAGTTGGCGAATTCGACTTCGGCGTCGAAGAGTTCCGAGACCTCCAGCTGGTGTTTGACATGGGGAAGCGGAAGATGCTGGTTATACCGGTGCCTGATGCCGAAGGCGATGCTGTACCAGCGGCCACCTAGGTTCATGATTCCGTCATACCCTAGGTAACCAGCCCTGCTGCTATCTCGTAATCTTGAGCCTCTCCCCTCCAGGTGCTGGAATGTTAACTTCCGCTAAGAAAGCAACCGTGTGTTTCGCGTCGCCAAGGAGAGTATGAAACGCTACCATTGGATTTTCGTTGTCCTGGTGATAGCAGCAACGGTTCTACCAGCAGCCGCTGATCAGCGGTTTATTGTGCGCTCAAGCCTAGGCGCGAGCACTCTGCAGACCACTTGCAGCCTTCTGGGGTGTAAAGTTGGAATCAACCTCGGAGATCCCTCTGGGCAATTGTTTCTGGTGACTACCAGCGACCTGGTCGACCCGAATGTCTTTTTGACTCTGCTGCAGAATCAGCTTGGGATCGTCGATGTGGAAGTTGACCGCCAGATCAATCTGCTTGTTCCCATTGTCGGTCCGATTCCAGAATCACTTGCCGACAATACGCCGATCACTTACTACGGCTCTACCGTATGGCACGGCTACGTGTATCAGCCCGCCAGCCAGATAATCCGGCTTGTTGACACTCAGAACACGTTCCATGTTGACGGTGCAGGCATTGTCGCGGTGATTGACACGGGAGCTGATCCGAAGCATCCGGCCCTGTCTTCCGTTATTGTGCAGGGATACGATTTCACACATAACACCACTAATACCGACGAGACGAGTGACGTTAACCAGTCCACTGCTGCGGTGCTGGATGGCGGCGGCGATCCGACCTATCTGAACGGATCAACCGTCGCACTGGTAAACCAGTCCACTGCCGCGGTTCTCGATGGCGGCAACGCCGCGTTTGGGCATGGCACCATGACAGCGGGAATCGTCCATCTAGTGGCCCCCAAGGCCAAGATCATGCCTCTAAAGGCTTTCGGTTCCGATGGAAGCGGGTATGTCTCCGACATTATTCGAGCAACCTACTATGCTTCTCAACACGGGGCGAAGGTCATCAGCATGAGCTTCAGCTTCAGCCCATCTTCCAAGGAGGTGTCGAGGGCGATGACCTACGCCACCAACCATAGCCTGATCTGTGTTGCATCAGCCGGAAATGAAGGTCAAGAGACGTTGGTCTATCCCGCAGCTCTGAACAACGTGATGGGTGTGGCCTCGACCACGGACTACGATACGCGGTCGAGCTTCTCTAATTACGGTTCTTCTTTGGTGTGGGTTGCCGCCCCGGGCGAAGGCATCGTCAGCACCTATCCTTACGGTACCTACTCCGCGGGCTGGGGAACGTCGTTTAGCGCTCCACTTGTCGCGGGAACAGCAGCACTCCTGGTTGACATCCCGGGGAGTTCCAATGAACAGAGCGCGTCGCGGGCGATCGCACATGCTAAGTGGATCTCCACTGAACTGGGCAACGGCCGACTCGACACGTATGCGGCTGTTCAGGCCTGGATTGCAAGTCTGAGTCAGCGCTAAATCAATAATCGGCGCAGAGCGCGTCGGGGATCTTCCCTCCCAGACGCGCCAGCCACTCGCGACGCGAGAATTTCCGGACGATTTGGTTACTAAAGTGATCTGTTAGGCAGTACCTCCCCACGTTAACTTTCTCTAAGCTTCCAGAGAGCCTCGTGTTGTTGAGCAGCAGTGCAGACGTATGTCGAAAAGAAGAGTAGTCATCGCTGAGGATGATGCATCAGTCCGTTACGGGCTGAGCGAATATCTGAAGTCACTTGAGTACGAGGTTAGCGAGGCGACCAGCTGCGAAAGCGTTAAACAAGTATTTAGAAGCTCCTGCCCAGATGCCGCAATCCTGGACTATTCCCTGCCGGACGGGACTGCGCTGGACCTTTTACCTTTCCTCAGGCAAAGCCACCCCTCAGTACCGCTGATCTTGCTAACTGGGAACGGAACTATCCCATTGGCGGTGCAGGCAATCAAGGACGGAGCCGAGCATTTTCTTACTAAGCCGGTGGAACTAGCTGTCATACAGGTGGTGCTCGAGCGTGCACTCAGAAATCAGCGTAATCAGCAAAAGCAGCTGGCAAGAAAGGCCCGTGACAAACGTGATCATGTGGACCCATTCGTGGGGGCAAGCCTGGCGATTCGCAAGGTGGCAGAGCAGGCTGAACGAGTATGCTGCAGCGATTGTCCTCTGCTAATTGCAGGGGAGACAGGCACGGGCAAGGGTGTGCTGGCCAGGTGGGTCCACGAGCACAGCCCTAGGTCCGAAGAAGCCATGGTTGACCTGAACTGCGCCGGGTTCGGGCGCGAGCTTCTGGAGAGCGAGCTTTTTGGACATGAAGCGGGCGCCTTCACCGGTGCGGTGCAGCGCAAGCTGGGCTTGCTGGAAGTTGCACAACGGGGGACGGTATTCCTCGACGAAATCGGGGACATGGACCTGCAAATCCAGCCCAAGCTCCTGAAGGTGCTGGAAGAACAGAGATTCCGCCGGCTCGGCGACGTTCAGGAACGTCAGCTCGATGTTCGTTTGATTGCAGCCAGTCACCAGGAGCTCGGTGAACTGGTTCGACAAAAGAGCTTTCGGACTGACCTGTTTTTCCGCATCAGTACGGTGATTATTTCGGTGCCGCCGCTCCGCGAACGAGTCGAGGACATCCCCATACTGGCCCGGCATTTTTTTCAGCGTGCCGCAGTCGATCTAGGCAGGCTCCATCTCACATTGGCTGATTCGACTATGGAGGCTATCGCTGCATACTCATGGCCGGGGAACATCCGTGAACTCAAGAATGTGATTGAGAGAGCAGTCCTGCTGGCAAATGGCGATAACATTCTTCCCAGAGATCTGCATCTGGATTTTAGAGGGAACGCTCTCGTGGAAAAAGATGATGGCAAGCTTACGCTCCGAGAGGTTCAACGGCTCCACATAGAAAAGGTGCTGACTTCGGAGCATGGCAACATGGCACGGGCAGCAGCCCGCCTGGGAGTGACTCGGAGCTCCCTCTATAACAAGGTCAACACGCTGAGGATCAACCGCGTCAATCATCAGGAGTGAGTCATGCCTCGGGGGAGGAGGCTGCAAGCAGCTATACTTTCGAGATGCGGGTGAAGTTACAGCTCTCCTGCAGCCGCGGCAAGCTTTTGACGAGCTCCTTCGATATCTTCTATTTTCTTTTCGCTTTCCTGCGCGGCGTCGACATTGCCCAACAATCCCGCCGCCACTAAGTCCTGCAGTGGCATTGCTGGGCAGAGAATGTTCGCCTGGGTGAATTCCACACCCATTTCGGCCAATTCCCACAGCTCTTCCTTCGATTCCGGACCTTCCGCGACGACTGAACTTCCCATCGCTTGCGCCAGAGTGACCACCGACTGGACCACCGCGCGGCGTCTCGGGTCCACTCTCAGGCCACGCACGAAATAGGAGTCCAGCTTGAAAAATTCAGGGTGACAGTCCACCATCATTCGGTAATTCGACTGCCCAAGGCCAACATCATCAAGCGCGAGGCGTACACCGGCACTTCTCAAGACTCCGATGCTATGCATCAGTCCCAGGACATTCGACGTGGGACAATGCTCCACTATTTCCACCGTAAAGCGGTCCAGCGCAAGCGAGTACTTCTTCGCCTGGTTTCGGAAATACTTCACAAATGCGGAATTCTGCCCCAGTGTGGACGAGTGCACGTTCACGTTGAGTCGAAAATGGGGAGGGAGATCCACTGCTGCGCGGCAGATTGCGGCAACACAACTTTGATCGACTAAAGCCTCGGCCTTTTTTCGGCGAACATAATCAAACAGCACGTCCGCCCTCTCCAGGTTCGTGCCTCGTGGCCCTCGGATCAGAGCCTCCAGACTGTAGACCTGGTTGATCCTTCGGCTGTGAAAGATCGGCTGAAAGAAAACCGTCAATCTGTCGGGGTCCAGCACTGCTTGTAGAAGAGGAGTTTTCATGCGCCAGCTCCCATTAGCAAGCCTACGGTCTGCGCCAACTCTGTCATGCGCGTCGGCTTCCTCACGAAGGCGTCGACTCGATACGACAAAGCTTCCGACTTGAGTTCCGGCCAGCCATATCCTGTGAGGACGACTATTCGAGTTTGCAAGGCCTGCTCTCGAATATGTTTCAAAAGCTCCAGGCCCCCAAAGCCGAGTTTGCTCAGCCGTAAATCCGTAACCACAACTCCATACGGATAGTGGTCAAGCAGGGCCTCAGCTTCCTCAAGCTCCTGGGCACAGTCAACCTGATAGCCAAGGTTTGAAAAGAACTCCTTGTAAACCTTGGCTAATTGCTCATCGTCGTCGAGGAACAGAATGCGTTGCATCATGCCTTGAGTAAAGCACGCGGCGTGCCAGCTGCGGACTGTGATGGGCACTGATAACAAATCGCTTCGATGCTGCGGCAAGGGGAAATTTCAAGACGGATTCACCATCTTCTGGAAAGTGAACACTCTGGTCCTGGCAAGCCTGCGAGACTGCACGCGGCGTAACGTTACCGGCTCTCGGCAGATGCAATTTGTAGCCAGAACCAAACAGGCATCATTTCTTTATTACCGCGGTAATTTGAGCCCCCACTGGAGCAAAAGTATCGTAGGCACTGCTACGCGCTCGACACGGGAGAACAGTTGATGGCACATGCTGGAACTAAGATGGCTCGTTGTGGTTCTGATGCGAGGGACGATTTGCAAACCGCGTTGCTCGCACAGAAGACCGCGTTAATTGGAGAAGTGGCGAAGGCTGTGGCCAACGAGTTCAACAATACGATGATGGCCGTTACTAGCGGTGTGGAACTGGAGCTCAAAAAAGCCGATCTCCCGCAAAAACGCAACCTCGAACAAGTCCTGAGTAACGCAGCGCGTGCAACATCGTTGATTCAGAAATTGCTCCAGCTAAGCCGCAAGCACGAGGCCTCGGTTCAGCCATTATCACTGAACAGCGTTATAACCGGAATTGGTGGCCTGCTTCGGTCGATCATCGGAGAGAACCTTGACGTTGCTATCAGCCTTGATTCCAACGTTCAAAGCATCAGGGCTGATTATGTGGAACTCGAACAATTTGTCCTCGGCGCGGCAATACATCTCGGAAATACGATCGGCACCAACGGAACGGTAAACATATCCACAGAACTCGTGGAGTTGGACAAAAACTTGATTGATAAGAACAGCGAGCCCAGCCCAGGGAAGTACGCCATGCTCGCCTTGAACGGCTTGGAAGCTGTAGGCGAAAGGCATGCTCCTGACGCTGGGCAGAGCACGGAGCGGAAGCTGGAAGAGAAACTGGTGAGAGCCGCCGGCTCCGAGTTCGCAAAGAACGCATGCGGCTTGATTCGAATATCAGACTCGGGCACCAGCTTCACCGTTTATTTTCCGGCAATTGATGCGGGAGAAATCCAGGATCGGTCTACGCCGGCGAAGAGCTCTCCTTCAGCGAAGACCCTCCTTATTGTCGAGGACGATGATTCCGTGCGTGTTCCGGCCGCAGAATTTCTCAAAATGGAAGGGTTCAAAGTATTACAAGCACGAACCGGAGCGGAAGCCGTTCACGTTGCGCTCCAGAACCGTTCGCCATTGGATCTGCTGGTCACAGATGTCGTGATGCCGGCAATGAGTGGCCCTGAGGTCGCAGATCGGTTGGGTGAGATATGTCCCGGATTGAAAATCGTCTATATATCGGGAGACACCAATAAAGTCTTGCCCGCTTCGCTCACTGATCGCTTGCAGAGTGCCGTACTGCAGAAACCTTTTCGGCTGAACAGACTAAATGACAGGATCCGCGACCTCATTGGGAAGTAAAAATCCTACTGCACTCGATTTCTGATCCAGCCACATCGAAAAGCCGCCTCTGGTAGCGCATGATGTCAGTCGCAGAGTTAAACAAAATTCGTCGAGCAGAGAAAGCGCTGTCAGAGAGCAGAGCTCTGCGGCAGGCACTGCTGGATTCTGCATTGGACAGTGTCATCTGGGCGGACAAGGCGGGCAGGATCACTGAATTTAATGCTGCTGCGGAAAGAACCTTCCGCATTTCGAAATCCGCAGCCGTAGACAGGGATCTGGTTGAAATAGTTTTTCCTTGCGACTTACGCGAACATCACCGACGCGAATTGCTTGCCTCAATTGCACCAGGGATGGAGGTCATCGGCAAACGGCTGGAGACCAGAGCAGCTCGGTCTGATGGCAGCGAATTTCCAGCCGAATTCACAGTGAGCCGAATTGTAATCAGAAAAGAAGTCATCTTCACCGTATGCGTACGGGATATCACGGCACGCAAGCGTGCCGAAGATACAGTGGTCAGGCTCGCGGCCATCGTCGAGTCATCGCAGGATGCTATTTACGGCGGCGATATGGATGGCACGCTTCGCAACTGGAACAAAGGTGCGGAACAAATCTACGGTTATTCTGCGGAAGAAGTAATCGGCAAGAGTGTGTCCATTCTCATTCCGCCTGGGCGAGCCGATGATCTCCCTGCAATCAAAGGCAAGCTTATTGCAGGACTTCGGATCCAGGATTTCGAGAGTGTGAGAGTGGCGAAGGACGGGAGACCGATTAATGTCTCACTGACCGTCTCTCCAGTTCTGGACTACAGCGGGAAATTGACCGGCATTTCCGCCATCGCCCGTGACATAACCGCGCGAAAGCTCGCTGAAGAAGCCCTCCGTAAAGCAACTGAAACCAGCGTCTACGCTTCTCCAGTTCCCATCATTGCCCTCGATACTCAGAACCGAGTAACCATATGGAATCCAGCAGCCGAACGGGTTTTTGGATGGAGCGAGGCGGAAGTCTTAGGCAGGCCTGATCCCATTGTTCCTGAAAACGCGGATGATGCGACCGTTTTATTTGAGAGTTTGCGCTTGGGAGAAACGCTCACCGGGGTAGAGGTGCTTCGCAGGAAAAGAGACGGTTCGTTAATTGTCCTCAGCCTGTCTGCGACTCCGCTGTGGGATAACGATCATAAAGTTAGAGGCATCATTAAATTCCTGACTGATATAACCGAGCACAAGAATGTGGAACAGGCGCTCCGCAGAGCGGAAGAGAAGTACCGGAGTATTTTTGAAAACGCAGTCGACGGCATTTACCAGACCACGCCCGATGGCAAGTACGTCTCCGCTAATCCCGCTCTTGTTCGCATGCTCGGTTTTGATTCCGCCGACGATCTGATCGTGTCGCACACCGATATAGGACAAAAAGAATACGTCGACCCGGAACGACGCGCGGAATTCGTGCAATTGATGGAACAGTACAGCTTCGTTCAATCATTTGAATATCAGGTTTACCGCAAGGATCGAAAGATCATTTGGGTATCGGAGAATGCTCACGTCGTCCGGAACGCCGAAGGGCGGATCCTATATTTTGAAGGCACGGTGCAGGACATTACCCAACAGCGCGAATTGGAGCAACAGCTGCGGCATATGCAGAAAATTGAGGCGATCGGACGCCTGGCGGGCGGAGTTGCTCACGACTTCAATAATATCTTGATGGCGATCAGCAGCTTTGCTGAACTGCTCTATGGAAAAATGCCGCCAGACGAGAGCCGCAAGTATGTTGATGAAATCGTGAAAGCTACTGATCGGGCGGCATCGCTGACCCAAAGCCTGCTAGCGTTTAGTCGTAAACAGGTGCTGGCGCCCCGGGTGATTGATCTCAATGCGCTCATCGCTGAGCAGGCTGACATGTTGAAGCGGCTTATCAGCGAGAACATCCAGTTGCGGTTTGCTCCAGGCGCCGCTCTCGGCAGAGTTAAAGCAGACCCCGGTCAGATTCAGCAATTGGTGATGAACCTGGTGATCAACGCTCGCGACGCAATGTCAAAGGGGGGAGAGATCGTCATTGAGACCAGCAATGCGATACTCGATCAGGCAGCGAAGAGGCTGGAGTTCTCAGCGAGCGATGGAAATTACGTACTGCTGACCGTTACCGACAATGGTTGTGGCATGGATTCAGAAACGCAATCTCACATCTTTGAACCTTTCTTTACTACGAAGGAACAAGGAAAAGGTACCGGTCTTGGACTCGCGACGGTGTTCGGCATCGTACAGCAAAGTTCGGGGCACATCTCGGTGCGAAGTGAGCCTGACGCGGGCACCACGTTCACGATTTACCTTCCTCGCGTGGAAGAAGCCGTCCAACCGATTCGCACACACTATTCGAACGATGCACTTGAAGGAAACGAGACGGTCCTTCTCGTTGAGGACGAAGAGGCGGTGCGTAAGTCTGCGGCCGAATACCTGGAAGGCAACGGATACACAGTTCTGGTGGCCAGCTGCGGATTGGAAGCCGTGCAGATAGCTGAGCGGCGCAAGCAGCCAATTCATCTTCTTCTAAGCGATGTCGTAATGCCTGCGATGAGTGGCCGCGATCTGGCTGAGCAGATAAAATGTCTTCATCCGGAAACCAAAATAGTCTTCATGTCCGGATATTCAAATAACCTGCTTTCCAATCCGCTCTCCCCTGGCCAGGTCCTCCTACAGAAGCCGTTTCGATTAGCGGCTCTGGGCCGCTGTATAAGAGAAACTCTGAATAATCAGAAAGGCGCCGCCGCTACCGGTTGAGCCTTTCGAGAACCTCACCGAATGTCAGCTCTTTGGACGCGCTGGCCCTCACTCCGCAAGAAGAGCCGGTCTGAATTCCACAGAGTGTAGTGGTCCAGAACTGCAGGTTGAAAATTTCCAACTTGCGCCTTTGCACTGCTGAGTATGTTCGGGGTTGCGAGAAAAATAAAAGGCAGGTTCTCTGCGATCAGTTGCTGAACCCGGTCATAGAGCTGCTTCCTCTCCGGATATTTCAATGTGATCATCTGCTCTCGCATTAATTGATCAATCTCTCGCTCCCACTCAGTGGCTGGCTGGGTCTCTCCCAAGTGCCAAAGATGGGTGCTTCCGGTCGAGAGCCAAACGTTCATCTCGGGATTGGGATCAGCATCTCCGCCGCCCAGCGCCATGATTGCCGCCTCATAATCGAAACTGTGGAACACGCGATCAAGCATGGCCCGGAAATCCAGAGGAACAACGTGTACCTGCATGCCCAAATGAGCGAGATCATCGTGCAGTAGGATCCCCATTTTCATCCGCTGCGTGTTCGAAGAGCTCGCAACGACTGAGAATTCAACCGGAGTTCCTGAAGGATCAAGTAATTGTCCGCTATTACTCCACGAATACCCCGCAGATTTCAAAATCTGGCGTGCGGTTTCCATAGAGCGTGGTGGGTGCGGGATCACTTGGTTAACCCAAAGCTTGTTACCCGGTCCAACGTTTCCCCAAAGCGCCGTTCCTCGTGTTCCATATACGAGACGAACGATCGCCTCACGGTCTATGGCTAACGATACCGCCTGACGAAATCTCAGATCCCCGAACCACGCCTGCTTACGCGTGATCGCATCGAGTTTCTTCGTGCTCAAATCGTTGAGATTCAAAAGCAAAAAGTTGTATTCGAGGCCAGGGCCGAGATCCACGAGTTGCGCTCCCATACGAGCTTGCTCTCTCGATAGCAGCCGGTAATTCTCTGAACTCAGGCGGTTAACAACATCGGTCTCCCCCGCTTGAAAGCGCATTACCTGTGCGTCTTCGCTCCCAACGAACAGAAAAACGAGGCTGTCCAGATAAGGCAGCCGGTGGTTCTCGCGATCTGCCTTCCAGTAGTAGGGGTTTCGTTCGAGCACTATCCTCTGGCCCGGCACGTACTCCTTGACCCGAAACGGCCCCAGTCCAACAATCTCGGCGGGAGGTGTATTGACCGGCCAGGTTTGTACCAACCGGCCCTCGCGGTATGGCTTTTCCAGAATGTGCTTTGGCAATATGGCTACGCTGTCAAAAATCCTCTCTGCCGCTGCGTACGGTCGGGGCAATGTAAACCGAACCGTGTACTGATCGAGCTTGGTTACCGCGAGCGGCTTCCCATCGATGATCAGCAGATCGTGCTGAGGCGAGTTCACCGCCTGATCCAGATAGAGATGGAAAGAAAAAATCACGTCGTCGGCATCGAAGGGATGTCCATCTGAGAAGCGAATTCCCTTGCGGAGCTTTAGGGTGAATGTGAGTCCATCAGACGATATGCGCCAGGACTTCGCCAAGCCTGGCTCCGTCTGTTGTGACGCCCGATTGATCGTGATCAAGTCAGCCATGAGGCGGCCAATCACCTCGCGCGAGATCTCATCGACCGCAATGACCGGATTTAGAGTTTTTGGTTCGGAACGTTGTCCTACTACAAGACGTCCACCATAGCGACCCAGTTCGCACTCGACTCGTTGCAGTTCTTCTCCGGATTTCGGAGGCTCAGAGCTCGGAGTAGCAGCCCGGAAGGTAGCCTGTACCAAGAACACGAACAGGGTGAGGCGGACTATGAGTCTCAATGGAGCCCTTCCCCACAGAATCGCGGCTTCAACTTGAAGGAGATTTTAACCAGTAATGAAGGGCGTCCGCCAGCAGCCAAAACGTTACTGAGGTAACGATGAGCGCACCGACCGGCGCCAGCAGCCAGCTATAGGAGATCAGAACGTTGTATTGCTGCAACGTGCTCAGCATGTTTCCCCAACTCGGCACCGGCTCGTTGATCCCGAGCCCAAAGAAGGACAATGTCGCCTCGGCGGCCACGTATTGCGGAACCAGCAATGCCGCCTGGGTGAAGAGCACTCCAAGTGTCTCCGGCAGGATGTGCCGACGTAACACGTAGAGATCAGAGCCGCCAAAGCCGCGAGCTGCCAGAACGTAATTGCGCGCTCGCGCACTCAGGACAACTCCCCGGATGAGCCGCGCAGGACGCGCCCAGCCGATCAAACCGATAACCGATACTAGCAGCAGGAACGTCGCTTCCGGACCGAGATGAAGCGGCAGAAACGCTCGCACGCCAAAAAGGAAATACAACCAGGGTAAGGACAGGAAGAGCTCGGCGCTGCCCATCAGAAACTCGTCCACCCATCTTCCGTAATACCCGGATATGGTGCCGATGATGGTCGCCGTTGCCAGTGTAAGCAGTGTTGCCAGTATCCCTGCAGTCAGGGAAATCTGCCCACCATAGAGCAAACGGGAAAAAACATCCCGGCCGAAGCCATCTGTCCCCAGCAGGAATATTCGGGCGGGCTCGTTGACACCAAAGAGGTGGATGTTCGAGTTGAGAATTCCCAGAAGCTGGTATTCGCTGCCTCGCACGAACAGGTGCACGGGGTTCGGACGAGCAAGATCCTCGCGAAAACCTTCGCCATCGGGCACCAACAGGTATACAAATGGCCGCAAGTTAAAGCCGGTTGCATCCAGGAAGTGCAGTCGCGTAGGCGGAGCATACGGAGTTTCTCGGTACTGCGTCGTAGGACCGTGGGGCGAAACAAAACCGGCAAGCAAGAGAAACACAGCCAGACTGCTGGACAACAGCAACAGCGCTGTTCGCTTAATTCGCATCCTTGCCGCCCGTGCTGATGCGTGGATCCGAAACAACTAGCAAGACGTCAGCGATCAAGTTGCCTCCAAGCATGAAAACCGCCGAAAGCATGATCCCTCCGATGACCAGGTACAAGTCCCGCGATAAGGTCGCATCGAGAATCACGGGGCCCAGTCCTGGCCATCCAGCGACGACTTCAACCAGCAGTGACCCGCTGAGCAGGCCCGCCAGTGAAAAACCGAATAATGAGATAACCGGATTTGCCGCGAGCGGCAGAATATGCCGAAAGAGCAATCGCGTGCGGGGAATGCCATATCCGCGCGCAGCTTGTATGCAAGGAGCACGTTGCACTTCCAGAAAGCTGGTGCGAACGTGCCTTACCACGACGGCCAACCCAGCTAAAACCAGAATCAATGCAGGCAGTAACATCCGCATTGTGATGTCCTGAAATTTGGCCCACAGCGAGAACCCTTCGAAATCGAGCGACATCATTCCGCCCGTCGGCACCACGCGCCACCGAACTGCCACTGCGAGCAAGATGATGGCGATCACGATCTCGGGAATCGAAATCAGCAGCGAGGTGCCCACTCCAACGATTTTGTCGAGCCATCTTTCGTGACGGGTTGCGGCCCAGATTCCCATCGGCAACGCGACCAGCCAAGTCAGGAACGTTGCCGTGGTGGTGAGCAGAAGAGTGTTCTTGGCCCGAGTCCACAATAACGGTCCGACCGGCACGTTGTAGGCGATCGAGTATCCGAAGTCCCCGTGCATCGCCGCGCTCAACCAGCGGCCGTATCGGACCGGCAATGGTTGATTTAATCCGTATCGCGCACGTAATGCCTTGATGGTCTCAGGGGAAATCTGCGGATTAGACCGCATCTCATCAAAGAAGTTCCCCGGCGCCATTTCCGTAAACAAGAAGCAGAGAGCCGACACGCCGACGAAAAGCAGAGCAGCCCGGAGCAGTCTTCGCGCCAGGAACTTCATACCCGCCCTGCCAAAGTTGCCGCGTAGCTATTCTGAAAAGCTAATGCCGATGAAAGCAGAGATCTGGTCTCCGGGTGCTCAGGATGCGAGGTAATCTGTGCCGCCGGTCCCTGTTCAACAACCTGCCCTGCCGACATCACGGCGATAACGTCGGCCAATCGGGCGACTAATGCGAGGTCATGGGAAATAAAGAGGTATGTGAGGGAGCGCGCGTCTTGAAGATCGAGTAATAGATTCGCGATTTGCGCCTGCGTGGAAAGATCCAGCCCCGAAAGAGCCTCGTCGAGCACGAGCAATTTCGGCTGCAGCACCAAGCTCCGCGCAATCGCTAATCTTTGTCGCTGCCCGCCGCTGAATTGCGTCGCCGGACGATCCGCCCAATTTGGCGACAGGCCAACTTCCGTCATCAACTCTCGGGCGTGATTTCGCCGTTCATTCCGATTCCCACGCCGCTGAATCCGCAGCGGCTCCTCGATAATCTCTGCTGCCGTGAACCGCGGATTCAAAGATGTAACGGAATCCTGAAAAACCATCTGCATCAGAGGTCGGAGCGGGACCAAATCTCTGTGTTCAAGCCGAGAAATGTCTGTTTCCCCCAGCCAAACTTCGCCTGCATCCGGCTTCTCCAGCCGAGTAACACAGCGTGCGACCGTAGATTTGCCTGACCCAGAACTTCCAACCAGCGCCAGAGTCTTCCCGGCGGCGATTTCGAAACTAACATCGCGAAGCGCTACAACAGGCGTTGATCTGCGCCAGAGCGCCTTCCGGCGCACATATCGTTTGCTTAGTCCACGCACCCGCAGGAACGACGCGGTGCTCGCATTCGGTGCGCTTTCGTTAGTTCCCATACTTAAAGCAATTCACCCGGTGTGAGGGAATGGGAATAAATTCCTGCGGATCACGGCTTGTGCACACCTCCATCCTCTCGCGACAGCGGGGTTCAAAAGTGCACCCGCGGGGAAGACAGGCTAAGTCCGGAGATTCACCCTGCAACGCCGGAAAGCGCGCACGACTCGCTGCAGGGCCTCCGAAGCAACTGGTCGAGAGATTCACCAGCGCTTGGGTGTACGGGTGGAGTGGCCTCCGAAAGATATCTTCAGTTTTTCCTTCCTCGACAACTCGGCCAGCGTACATGACCGCAATACGGTCGGCGAATCCCGCGAAGATGGTCGGATCATGGCTGATCACCAGGAAAGCCGTACGATGCTTTCGCCGAATCTCAGCCATCAGCCTGATAATTTCAGCACGTAGCCCCGCATCGAGTTCACTGGTGGGTTCATCAGCCACCACTAGCGACGGATTGCAGGCGATCGCCTGGGCGATTGTGACGCGCTGCCGCTGACCTCCGCTGAGCTGGTGGGGATAAGCAGGATAGATTTCGCGCGGCTCCTGAAATCCCACCTCTCGCAGTAATTCTTCAACGAGAAGACTGCGCTCCTGCGGGCCAATGGAACTATGAGCGCGGATTACCTCAGCGATCTGGTCACCAACCCTCATCACGGGACTCAGTGCCAGAGCTGGGTCCTGTGCAACCAAACACATGTGCGCACCACGAATTTTGCGAAGCTCCGGTTGATTCAGCAGCAGCAGATCACGGCCTTGGAACGTCAGGGAACCGCTGTCACAGGACGCATGTGGAGGAAGCATCCGCAGTAGCGACAGGGCGAGCGTGCTCTTGCCAGAGCCGGACTCTCCCATGACACCGACAACCTCGGCAGGCCGTATCTCAAGATTGACGTCCTTCAAGGCCCGCACAGGGCGTTCGTCGTCCGGGCCGTAGGTGACCGTCAAGCTGCAGGCGTGAAGGAGTCTATCGTTTGAATCTTCGACCAAGCGTGCTTTGCCTCCTCCAAATCTTCATTCAGGCTTTGAGTCCTGACAATTGGTTAAAGAGGCGCACTTTGCATGTCTTAGGGAATGTTCCGTTTGGAGCTGTTGAAGGGAAATCCCACAGCACCTGCCATCACTGAACACTAAAATCGATCATCGAGACGCTGGCCGCTCCTCCAGACACGTTTACGCCGTTGACCGAACAAGCACCCGCCACCGAAAGTCATTCCCACTCGACCGACATTCAGCAGCGCGTCCTCGAAGCCTGCCGAAGCTTCCGCATCTTGATTCCCGAGCTTACCATTGATATTTGACCATTGGTCAGGAGTCATCGGCACGGTCATGATGATGTCTGTACCGGTCTCGGAGCCGAGTTCATAGCTAACGCGATTTGACCACCACCGGTAGAACTCTCCCTGCATATCGTCATTCTTGCGCTCAAAGGAAAAGACGCACACTTGCGGGCGTAGTGCACGTGTTGTCCGGATGCATCTTGTGGTTAAAGACTGTCCCTAGATCAAACATCAATCGGATCTTCGCCGTCATCGCAGAGTGCGTTGCGCCCAACTGTATTGCGTAGTCACGTAGTGCACAGAGTTACAGGGAACATTCGCGTCATCAATACACGCATGGTAGTTCTGGTCGCTCGGGAAATTGAAGTAGCAGGCCGCGCCTGTCGTAGCAGATGGATGTGAGGGCATTCCAGGGCTGTATTGAATCTGCCAGTCGCAAGCTTCCAGCGAAATGACCCCGGGTGGGTGTCCACATTCGAAGAAAATGCGCAGCCGGTTGTGAGCGATATCAGCGTGACTACACTCAACGCTAGTATCCAGAAGATGCGCTTGGAGCATTTCATCGTGTATCTTTTCCTAGTTTGGCGATTGCGACTACGGCGAACATGAAGATGGAAGGCCCTTTGATGGCACAGGGTTGGCCGGCCTTGGCCGTTACTTACTGCTGAGCGCGCACCATTACGGGTTAGCTGCCGGGAACCGCGAAATCGGCCGAGTCACTACTTGCTGCGATGGAACACCTCCCCGGCGGTAACCGCGTCAAACGCTCGCCCAAATGGCTGCCCACGCAGAGCTAGAAAGGTAATGTTGCGGAATGGACTGGAATGGTGCAGCTGACTACAAATCTATCCGCGACCAAAAGCGAGTTTCTGTATCTAAGCTAGAACAGCACAGTGCTTGAATCGGGAGAGCTGATTTCGTAGTCGTCCAGGATAGCGGCGCATAAGTGACTCCTGAATCTGTTCGAGCCGCGGAAATCTGTAATCATCTTCTTTCGACAAGATGTGAGACCGACTATGCCGAAGCCTGTATTGCTCAGCGTGGATGACGATTCGGATGTGTTGCGAGCTATTGAGCGCGATTTGCGATCGCAATACGGCGCCGAATACCGGGTGATGGGGAGCGACTCCCCCGAAGGCGCCCTGGATATTCTCAAACAGCTGAAAGTGCGCAACGACAGTGTAGCCCTGCTGCTCGCCGATCAGCGCATGCCGCGCATGGACGGAGTCCATTTTCTGCGGGAGGCCATGCGAATTTATCCCGAGGCGAAGAGAGCGTTGCTGACCGCGTACGCGGATACCAACGCTGCGATCAGCGCCATCAATGACGCGAGCATAAATTACTTTTTTCTGAAACCGTGGGACCCGCCTGCAGAGCGCTTATATCCTCAATTGGACGATTTGCTCGATGATTGGCAAGCGTCATATCGTCCGGTTTTTGAAGGTATCCGAGTATTGGGCACGCGCTGGTCGCCGCGATCCTACGAGCTGCGCGATTTTCTGGCACGCAACCACGTTCCATATCAATGGATCGACGTTGAACTATCCGCAAATGATCCGGAGAGCAAGCGATTGTTAGAGGTGTTAGGTCCTGAGGTCTCTAATCTTCCCGTGGTGCTCTTTCCGGATGGCACGAAATTACTGGAAAGCTTGCCGGCGCAGGTCGCTCAAAAAGTCGGCTTACGCACCCGCGCGCAAACGAACTTTTACGATCTAGCAATCGTGGGTGGTGGCCCGGCTGGCCTGGCGGCTGCAGTCTATGGCGCGTCGGAAGGCCTGCATACGGTGATTATTGAGCGGGAAGCTCCCGGTGGCCAAGCCGGGATGAGCTCCCGCATTGAGAATTATCTTGGTTTTCCGAGCGGCTTGAGCGGAACTGATCTGGCGCGGCGCGCGGTGGTGCAGGCGCAGCGTTTTGGGGTGGAAATTCTCTCTCCACAGGAAGTCATTGCCGCGCGCATCGAGGGCCCCTACCGGATTCTAAAGTTGGCTGATGACAACGAGCTCTCTTGCCATGCGCTAATGATTGCCACCGGAGTTCAGTGGCGCCGGCTGGAAGCTCCAGGCGTCGATAGATTACAAGGCGCGGGTGTGTATTACGGAGGAGGCGCCACGGAGGCCCTGTCCTGCAAGAACGAAATCGTCTACGTAGTCGGAGGCGCGAACTCTGCAGGTCAAGCGGCGATGAACTTCGCCAAGTACGCTGATCGCGTTGTCATCCTGGTGCGTGGGCCTTCTCTTGCTAGTACGATGTCACAATACCTGATTGACCAGATTCAGCGCACAGCCAACATTCAGATATGGACACATGCCAGCGTGGCCGAAGTACATGGCGAGATACACCTGGAGGAGCTTTCGGTTCTCTGCTCGGATACTCATAAGGTTGAGAGGGTTCCCGCGAGCTCCATGTTCATCTTCATTGGTGCGCTGCCGCGAACCGACTGGCTGACCGGCCTGGTTGAACGCGATGAACGGGGCTTTATCCTGACCGGCCCCGATCTCATTCGCGATGGGCAAAGGCCCAAAGGTTGGACGCCAGGGAGAGATCCGTTCCTCCTCGAGACCAATGTTCCCGGCATCTTCGCAGTTGGGGATGTTCGCCATGGCTCAGTGAAGCGGGTCGCATCCGGCGTTGGCGAGGGTTCGGTCGCTGTGCAATTTATCCATCAATACTTGAGCAAGGTATAAATGGCCGACAAAGCAGAGCTCCTCAGGGTGCCGGCCTTCGCCGGTTTGCCTGACGATCAGATCAACTGGTTTCTGGGCAAGTCCCAAGAGTCGCAGCTCACGGCCGGGCAGACCTACGTGCAGCAAGGCGATCCGGCAGATGCCATGTTTGTCCTACTCGAAGGTCAATTTCAGTTTCGCGGTGAGTTCGGTGGCCAAACCGTCGTATTCCCGGCGAAGACCGGCGATGTCACCGGGGTGCTGCCTTTTTCCAGAATGAAAGAGTTTACCGTGACTGGGCGAGCTCTCACGGACGCATGGGTAAACTTTCCGCCGGTCTTGCGCATGAGCTCAATAATCCGGCCTCGGCCGCAAAGCGCGCTACCAGCCAGCTGCGTCAAATCCTGAAACGAATCAAAGATGCAAGTCATGAACTGGGAAGGCGTGAGCTCACTCCCGCGCAGAAAGCCGAGATCGAAAATCTGGAAACGTCGCTCATTCAGCGGGACGAACCTCCGCCGGATGCGTTGAGTGCCAGCGACATGGAAGAGAAGATCGATGTGCTGTTGCGCAGTCATGGACAAAACGATCTGTGGCAACTCTCGGCAGATTTGGCGCGCCGGGGAGTCAAACCGGCGGCGCTGGAATCATTGTTTGCGAACCTGGATGCAGACACCGCCCGCGCGGCCCTGATCAGACTTGCAGCCTCAGTCGAAGTTGCGAACCTCCTGAAGGAGATTGAAAGCAGCACAACGCGAAGCTCCGATCTTGTCCTGGCCATCAATACCCCTGCAAGTAGGCATCGAAGGCTTCCGGATTCACTGGGTGCGACTGCGCCAACTTTGCTTGTTGTTGCGAAGTCAAACGCAGCCCGATCTCGTGCGCAACCGCTTTGGCCACATCGTCTTCCACATTAAGAATGTCTTTGGCGGGATAGTCGTAATCGTGGGACCACAAATGAGTCTGGTCCTTCACCTGAATGAGCTGAGCGGTAAGGCGCATGTGGTCTTCGCTTTCGCGAAGGCTGTTTTCCAGCACATACTGCACGGAAAGATCGCGTCCAATCTGGTCCAGGCGTTCGTCCTTGTGTTTGTAGCCCATGACGGACGTTCGCGCGATAACACCTAACTCTTGCGGGTTAAGCCGGCCTAACTGGGAAATGGTTTCCTCGGTGAGACCGTCCGCCAGATATTCCTTGTTGGGATCGCCGGTAAGATTTTCGAACGGCATCACAGCCAACATGACTTTTCCCGTTCTAGCAGGTGGTGTAGACCGAAAGTGCCGCCAGGATATGTAACCCAGAAACACCAAAATAAAAATCGACGAAGGGACGACAACATCTTTGCGCCATGTTCTAGGCTTGTTTGCAACTACCTCTATTTTTGGAACGACGGAATCGGTTGACAGATCCGTTTGCAATCTCTCAGTCAAAGAAACTTGACTCGCGGGCCCTGACTCATCAGAAATAATGACGTCTCCCGCAAATTGGTATCCTTTCCGGGCGATCGTTACGATCAATCGGGCATCTTCTGAGTTGTCCCCCAACGCCTTGCGCAGATGTGAAATGTACTGCGCCAGATTGCCCTCTTCCACAAACGTGTCTTCCCACACGGCTTGTAACAGACGTCCACCAAGCGGATCGATTAAGTATGCGACTCCATTCGCAGCGGCAACCAACGCTGCGTGCGCCTCTTGTAGTCGGAACTTGGGCCACTACAGTAGGCTTTCCCGTAGTTGGATCTGTTCGTCTATGCCTCGTAGCTCCGCGAGCGCGTCGCGTACCCGATCCAAAACTGTAAGGCGAGCGACATCAGTTCTATTTCCGTCGTTGTTCAAGTCAAGTTGCGCTGACAGGAGCTCCCTAACCGCACTGCGAATGTGATGGTATCCGTTATGCTTCCTATTGGCCATCGCAAGCAGAGCGAATTGCGAGTATTGCCTGTTCCTCATAACTGCTTCTCCTGGAGCCCTAGCGAATATCGCCAGGAATCTCTCTCCCGCCATTTTCGTATCGCCCGAGCATGCTTCGAATAGTGGCTGTATGTGTCGAGGCGCAGACGATGACGGAAACGCGTCTCCCCTCGGAATTGATCTTCGGGCACGGCCTCGATGAAATCGATAAGCCGGCCG
>Ga0075426_10001015_pt1 | contig 19790 bp, 20 predicted proteins | sample SoiMethybrSBSTD5_FD_75304 | JGI IMG/M metagenome (GOLD analysis project Ga0075426, IMG submission 75304) | Bulk soil microbial communities from a Populus tree surrounding site in Tennessee, USA - Soil MetaG P. TD hybrid SBSTD5 | ecosystem: Environmental > Terrestrial > Soil > Tree plantation...
CCGCGATGGACGGCTTGTCGGGCAAGCTCAACCGCGTCGCTGTAACGGCGGCCGCCGGATCAGGACTGTTGGCGGCCACAGCCGGTCCGGTATAACGATATCCGCGCCGCGGCAGCGTTTCGATCCAGCTCGCGCCGTCCGCCAGCTCCTCGAATACCCGCCGTACCGCAGCGATCTGAACCGTCAGGTTGCTGTCCTCGACGGCCTGCGCGGGCCATGCCGCCTCGATCAAGGCTTCCTTAGCGACCGGCTTGCCCGCGCGCTCGACGAGCAGCGCGAGCAGTGCGACCGCGCGCTGGCCAAGCGCCGTCGGCTCGGCACCGTGGAAGAGGATTCCGGCCTCGGCGTCGAGGCGGAAGGGACCAAACGCCAGGATCGTGGCCATTCCCGTCGCCATTCCCGAAGAGGATACGATTTGTGATTTTTTCGCAATGATTTCGGACCGGCTTCACGACTTGGCGGCCCGGCGCGGTCATCCTCCACGGGTGCTGAAGAAACGAGCACCGAACCAATGGAGGATCACATGAGCGCCGCTGCCGTCATTCGCATGCCGGACGAGAACAAGGGGGTCACGCTGCGTGGCCTTCCGATGGTGTTTCTGGTCACCGGCCAGGATACCAAGCACACGAGCATGTTCGACTGGACGATCCCGGCGGGGTTCGCCACCGGGCTGCATGTGCACCGGGTGCAGGAGGAGACCTTCTATGTGCTCGAGGGCGAATGCGAATGGCATGTCGGCGACAAGACGATCCGTGCAACTCCGGGAACCTATCTGTTCATTCCGCCGGGAGTGCCGCACAACATCACCAATATCAGCGAGAAGCCGGCTCGCGTGCTGATGACCGTCTCTCCGCCCGGTCACGAGCACTATTTCGAAGAGCTCGCAAAACTCGCCGCGCAGGGCGCTCCCAATCCGCAGGCGCTGGCCGACCTGCGAAACCGCTACGACACCGATCAGCTCTCGACTTTGACGACACGAGCGTAACCTCGGTTGGGCCATGCGCTCGCGCACGGCGCCGATCTATGCTGCTGGTGTCGAGACTGGGCCGCAGAGGCGAAATGCGGCCAAGGAGCGATTGTCGGGTCCTGAGCCCGCCTTCGCGGAGGCTTCGGCGGGCAACCTTCGCCTATTCGAAGGTTGGCCTGCCGAGCCAAAGCTCCGAAGGAGCGAAGGCTGGAGCGGGCGATGGGAATCGAACCCACGACATACAGCTTGGGAAGCTGTCGTTCTACCACTGAACTACGCCCGCGAACCGGACTTCTCGGAGGTCTAGTCTCTCTTTAGTCTCGCCCCCGAACCTGGGACGGCGCCGACCCCGCCCCTTTCCTAATTCGGCGGGCGTTCCGTTGCAACCATCCGCGGGGTAGGTTCCCGCTCCGGGAGCCTGCGAGGCCATCGATGATCGAATTCACAGACGATGAATTGCGATTTCTAGCCCACTACAGCGTTTCGCCCCAAGAGGTGTACGCCGTGAATCCGAAGATCCTTCGATGAGCACACCAATGTCTGCCAAGGCTTCGTCACGGGCCTCGGCGCCGTCTGCGCCAGCTCCCTTCAGCACACGCGTTCGGGCTGTAACGATGCGAGCAACAATGACTGCGGCTTTTGCCGCAGCGTTGACGGTCTCAGGCGCTGCACGGGAGGTCTCGCAATCGGGTGCGCCGGCGACTGCATTTCCGAAACCGGATCGCCCCGTCGCCGACATCGTCAGCCCGATCTGGAAAGACGAAAGGAAGCGCGACGATGCTGGTGAACCACGCCAGCTCGTGCGTCTGCTCGGCATCAAATCGGGAATGACAGTTGCGGACCTCGGGGCGGGCAGCGGTTACTACGTCGTACGATTATCGCCCATTGTCGGATCAAGCGGTCGGATCATAGCGGAGGATGTCGTGCCTGAGTATTTGCAGGGCCTGCGCAAACGGGTGCGTGATCGCGGACTGCAGAATGTGACCGTCATCCTCGGTGAGCCGCACGATCCAAGATTGCCAACTGGCTCGGTTGATGTTGCGATTCTGGTGCACATGTATCACGAGGTCACACAGCCTTACGGCATGCTCTACAACCTGGTGCCCGCGCTCAAGCCCGACGCCCGCGTTGGCATTGTCGACGCTTTCGCACCGACATCCGAGCATGGCACCCCGCCAAGTCTCCTGCGCTGCGAGCTCGCCGCCGTTGGCTATCGCGAGGTCGGCTTCGATCGACTTAAGGGCAGCGACACCTATCTCGCGATCTTTGCGCCTCCGTCCGCCGCAAGCCGAACGCGACCTGAGGCCATTGTCGCGTGCAAGGCACCATAGCGAGAGGCACGAAGAGGGGGCTTGCGGCTAGCGCGATTTCACGCTGGAATTTGCGGCAACCAGAAAGACAAGGGAGGGGCGAATGTCCAGGTTGATCCGCTGCGCGGCGCTGTTTCTTTTCTTCATTCCGGTTCCGGCCGGCGCGGCCGTCACATGCACCGACCTGATCGCGGCTTTCGGGTCGAAGCTCACGGACGTCAACTGCTTCGCGAGCACCGATCTCACCACCAACAATTCGCAGACGACGCCGGCCAACAATTCGCTGCCCGGGCTGCCGGCGGGCGCCTTCACCCCGCAGACCGATCGCGGCGTGATCTCGCCGAACCCGCCCAACCGCACGCCGATCACCAAGGCGGTGCCGGGCCTGCAGCTCAATGCTCGCATCGCCTCCGACCCGCAGGGGGAGGCGCGCTTCCTGCTGCGGCTCCCCAACGACTGGAACGGGCGGCTCGTGGTTGCGGGCGCGTCTGGGACGCGCAGCGAGTTCAACGGAGATTTCGCCTGGAGCGATTACGTCGTGCAGCAGGGCTACGCCTACGCGTCGCAGAACAAGGGCGTATTGAACCTCTTCGTCACCTCGCTCACGTCGGTGGTGCCTCCGGACCCGCTGTCGTGCCGGCTGAACCCGGCTTCCACCATATGGGTCCACTTCTACGACAACGATGCCGGCCAACCATTCACGCGCTGGGCCCAGTTCATGGTCAAGGCGGCGCAGCTCGCGCGCGACGGCGTGCGGACGGCCTACGGCCGTCCGCCCGCCTTCACCTACGCGGTCGGGACCTCGAACGGCGGCTACCAGGTGCGCCGCGCGGTCGAGATCGCGCCGCAGCTCTTTGATGGCGGCGTCGACTGGGAAGGCACTTTCGTCGACGAGCACGCGCCGAACCTGCTCACCGACTTGCCGGCCGGGGTCCTCAATTTTCCGGACTACACCGCCTCCGGCTTCAACCCCAACAGCACCGCCGCGAAGAACATCCAGGCTGCGGGCTATCCGCCCGATATCGTTTTGGGCGGCACGACCTCGCTCTGGGGGCTTTACTGGGCGCAGTTCTGGGAAGTGACGCAATGCCAGTGGCAGAAGCGCCTCGATCCCACCTATGACACCTATGGCAGCGGCACCGGGACGTACAACTACGTGAGCCGGCTGCCCTTCACGGATGTCGGTGCAAATCTCGCCGCCTTCGCCACGACCGGCGACATCCAGCGCCCGCTCATCACGGTCGCCGGCACCATGGACGGCCTGCTGCCGATCGATCATCACGCCCGCGCCTATGCCCGCAAGGTCGCGGCCGCCGCGGAAGCTCGCGCGAGCGGGAACGGGGGCGACGATCAGGGCAACCAGGACGCCGCGCCTCCGCCCCCGTACCGGCTGTACGAGGTGCAGAACGGAAACCACATCGAGACTTTCAAGGACACGTTCTCGCGGCTCGAGCTGATCCAGCCGCATGCGCAGCGCGCCTTCGATCTGCTCGTCGCGCAAGTCGAGCGCGGGATGACGCTGCCGGCCAATCAGTGCATTCCGCACGGGGGCAATATCACCGTTGCGCCGGCGCAGCCCGGGCACTGCGCCAATCTGTTCGTGCCCTGACGCGGTGCAAGGTTCGCCGCGCTTAGCCGCGTGACGCCCGCCTCCAGCTCATGTAAACACCATTCACATGAGCTGGAGAGACTCCCGCGGGTCGCGCGGCTACCATCACGGCAACCTCAAGGAGGCGCTGATCGAGGCGGCGCTCGACCTGATCGCGCGCAAGGGGCCGGCCGGCTTCACCTTCGCGGAGGCGGCGCGCTGGGCCGGGGTGAGCCCGGCCGCGCCCTACCGGCATTTTCGCGATCGCGACGATCTCCTGATCGATGTCGCGCGGCGCGGCTTCGACCAGTTCGCCCAGGCCTTGGGGCGCGCCTGGGATGACGGGCGCCCGGAGCCCTTCGCGGCGTTCGAGCGCATGGGCCGCGCCTATCTCGACTTTGCCCGCAACGAGCCCGCCTATTACTCGGCGATGTTCGAGGCCGGCATTCCGCTCGACGCCAATGCCGAATTGCGCGACGCAGGCGAGAGCGCCTTTGCGGTGCTGCGCAGCGCCGCCGAGGCGCTGAGCGCGCGCCTGCCGGCCGAGCGGCGCCCGCCCGCCATGATGATGGCGCTGCACATCTGGTCGCTGGCGCATGGCATCGCGTCCCTGTTCGGCCGCGGCGATGCGGGCCGGCGCACGCTGCCCATGTCGCCCGAGGAGTTGCTCGAGGCGGGCGTGCTCGTCTACCTGAAAGGGCTCGGATTGCCGGGCTGAGGAACTCGGCCGAGGTGAAATTTGCGCACGCCCATTGACACCTGATGGGGTCAGGATTATTAAATGTAAATGTGATTAACATTCACGCCTGGAGGTCTCGATGAGCGCGTCGGCACCAAGCAATGACTGGGGGCACTCAGGATATGCCGGCAGATATCCCGGCCGCTGGACCCCATGGTCCTGGCATCCCATGTGGATCGTGCTGACGATCCTCGCCTTCATGTTCTGGTGGCCGCTCGGCCTCGTCATCCTTGGCATCGCGATCGGGAGCAGAAAGATGGGCTGTTGGAGCGGACGCGGCTACGACCAGTGGCAGGAACGCATGCAGGACAAGATGGACCGCATGCGCGCCAAGATGGACAGCTTCCATGGCGGCTGGGGATCGAGCGGCAATCGCGCATTCGACGAATATCGCACCGAGACGCTGCAGCGGCTCGAGGAAGAGCAGCGCGAATTCCGCGAATTCCTCCAGCGCCTGCGCATGGCGAAGGACAAGTCGGAGTTCGACCAGTTCATGGCCGAGCGGCGCAATCGGCCCGCGCCGCCTCCGCCGACACAAGGCTGAAGTTCTCGGCTGAAAATCTCGCAATCCTTGCGCTGCGGCCGGCATCACCCGATGCCGGCCGCAATGCGTTGGCGTGACGCGGCTTGGGGCCGCCCGAAACCGGCCGCCGCGCAGAACAAAGCTAGGTCAGGAAAGCCAGTGATTTCAGCGCCGACCGGTCTGATCGTCGGCGCCTGTCGATTACGCTCGCGGCTTCTCGAACGAAATCCCGAGCTGATTCCCGGCACGCCACATGACGCGGCAGGGCCGCCGCGAGCGTCCACCATCGAAGGTGAGCTCGAAGGTGTCGGGCATGCGCTCGGTGGTGGCGAGCGACAGGCACGCGCCGCTGCTGGTCAGGTCCTGCAGCGTGCATTGCATCTTGGTGGCGGCGCTGGCGGGCCCGTGGCTCACCAGGATCTCAGCGTTGCGCCGGACGCGCGTGCGGGCGACCGATCTGCGCTCATTCATGGCGCATCTCCCTGACATTCCCCAGGCCTGTTGAGAGAGACCCGTTCTAGCCAGCAGTCGTTACCGATTGCTCAAGCCAATCGCGCCCAGGAGGTTAACGGGACGCTGTCGTCCTAGGAGCGGAAATGCTTCGACAGCTTGAGGCTCTGCGCCTGGTAATTGGAGCCGATGCCCTGGCCGTAGAGCTGATCCGGCCGCGCCAGCATCTTCTCGTAGACGAGCCGCCCGACGGTCTGCCCGTGCTCGAGGATGAAGGGCACCTCGCGCGAGCGCACCTCGAGCACGGCACGCGCGCCGCGTCCGCCCGCGCCCGCATAGCCGAAGCCTGGATCGAAGAAGCCGGCGTAATGGACGCGAAACTCGCCCACCAGCGGATCGAACGGCACCATCTCGGCGGCGTAGTCGGGCGGAATCTGCACCGCCTCCTTCGACGCCAGGATGTAGAACTCGTCGGGATCGAGCACGAGGTTCTTCTCGCGTCGGGCGGTGATCGGCTCCCAGAAATCCGCCACCTCGTAGCTGGCGCGGCGATCGACGTCGATCAGGCCCGTATGCCGCTTGGCCCGATAACCCACGCGGCCCTCGAAGCCGGCGAGGTCGACGCCGACGGTGACGCCCTCGCGAACGTCGGCGGATGCATCGTCGACCAGCCGCTCGCGCGCATGCAGCGCGACGAGCGCGTCCGGCGCGACCAGCCCGTGGCCGCGGCGAAAGCGGATCTGCGACAGCCGCGAGCCTTCACGCACCAGAACCGGAAATGTGCGCGGGCTGATCTCGGCATAGAGCGGCCCGTGATAGCCCGCCTCGACGCGGTCGAAGCCACGCGTGTGGTCGGCGATCACCCGGGTGAACACGTCGAGCCGCCCGGTCGAGCTCTTGGGATTGGCGGCCGCCGCGACGTCGGCGGGCAGCGCCATGCTCTCCTGCAGCGGCACGATGTAGACGCAGCCGGTCTCCAGCACGGCGCCGTCACCGAGCGCGATCTCGTGCAGCTTGAGGCTGTCGATGCGCTCCGCGACTGTCGTGCCCTTGCCGGGCAGGAAGCTCGCCCGCACCCGGTAGGCGATCTCGCCGAGCCGCAGGTCGAGGCTCGCCGGCTGGATCTGGTCGTCGGCGAATTCTCCGGCCGCGATGATCCCGCCCGCATCGGCGAGTGCCGCAATCATGCGGTCGGGCAGGATTCCCTTGTCGTCGGCGCGGAACGCGAGGGCCATGGCTCCCCCCTCTAACGGATGGGCATCTTGACGGAAAGGCCGCTGGCGCTTAAACAGCCGCTTATCCCGTGGTCATTTGAGCCGGCCGGCTTGCAGCCACGTAAAACAAGTTGCTAAAAGGCCGGGGACGCTTGGACCCGGCTTGGGATTTTTCCCCGGCCGGTTTTTTGTTGGGAGTCCGAGCCAATGTCCGCATCTGCCCGTCGATATCACCCCGAAACCCGCCTGGTCCAATCCGGCACGCAGCGCTCGCAATTCGGCGAGACGTCGGAGGCGCTGTTTCTCACCCAGGGCTTCGTCTACGAGAGCGCCGAGCAATGCGAGGCGCGCTTCGTCGGCAACGAGCCCGGCTATCTCTATTCGCGCTTCTCCAATCCGACGGTCGCGATGTTCGAGCGCCGCATGGCGGAGTTCGAAGGCGCCGAGGCGGCGCGCGCCACCGCGAGCGGGATGGCGGCGGTGACGACCGCGCTTGTCGGGCAGGTGCGGGCCGGCGATCACGTCGTCGCCGCCAAGGCGCTGTTCGGATCCTGCCGCTGGGTGGTGGAGGATTTCCTGCCCCGCTTCGGGGTTGCCTCGACCCTGGTCGACGGGCTCGATCTCGATCAGTGGAAGAAGGCCGTGCGGCCGAACACCAAGGTGTTCTTCCTCGAGAGCCCGACCAATCCGACCCTCGACGTGCTCGACATCGCGGAGATCGCGAAGATCGCGCATGCGGCCGGTGCGAAGCTCGTGGTCGACAACGTGTTCGCGACCCCGATCTGGCAGAGCCCGCTCGCGCTCGGCGCCGATTGCGTGGTCTACTCAGCGACCAAGCACATCGACGGGCAGGGTCGCTGCCTCGGCGGCGTGATCCTCGGATCTGACAAGTTCATCCAGGACAACATCCACATGCTCCTGCGGCAGACTGGGCCGTCGATGTCGCCGTTCAATGCCTGGGTGCTGCTCAAGGGGCTCGAGACGCTGCATCTGCGGGTGCGCCGCCAGACCGAAACCGCCGGCCTCGTCGCCGATACGCTGGGCCGCCATGGCAAGATCAAGCGGGTGATCTATCCGGGACGTCCCGACCATCCCCAGGCCGCGACGGTGAAGAAGCAGATGCGCGGCGGCTCGACCCTCGTCGCGTTCGAGATCGCGGGCGACAAGCAGGCGACGTTCCGTTTCCTCAATGCGCTCAGGCTGGTGCGCATCACCAACAATCTTGGCGACGCCAAGAGCCTTGTCACCCACCCGGCGACCACGACCCATCAGCGCCTCACGCCCGAGGCGCGCGCCGAGCTCGGCATCACCGACGGCATGGTGCGCTTCTCGGCCGGGATCGAGCATCCGGACGACGTGGTGGCGGATGTGACCGACGCGCTGGAGAAGGTGTGAGAGGCGCGCGTCGGGACACCGACGCGCTCCGTCATATCGCTACGAAATACCGGATGGTCCGCCGCGCGGGTGATGGCGCCAGCGCTAGTGCGTCATCGCGGCGTGGCCGAGATATCCGGCGTGCGCTGCGGCGACGTTGCGCAACGCCGCTTCGCTGATCGAGGCGCTGATCAGCTTGGCCAGGCAGGCGTAGCTCCAGTCGTTCATGTGCAGCAGATCCGGCGACGCGAATTCGCGGAAGTCCATGTGCTCGTCGTCGTGCCAGTAGCGCATGACCGCGAAACGCTGGATCAGGTCGACGTTGGCCGCTTTCGCGGTCGCCGCGATCAGCTGGACCATGGCTTGGGCATCCGCCTTGGCGATGACCTGCGGCGTGAACTGCGGATCGATCATGACGACATCGGCGCCAATCTCGCGCAGCTGCCGCACGCCGTTGACGATCGCGGGGTTCATCATCCCGAGCGGATGGTCGCGCAGCACCGAATTGGTCCCGACCTGCCACAGGACCAGGTCGGGCTTCTCCTTGATCACGCCATCGGCGAAGCGCGCGAGCATGTCGCTCACTTCCTCGCCGTTGATGCCGCGGTTGATCACCTTGAACGTCTCGCGGGGGAAGCGCGCCTTGAGCTCGATCGCGAGCCGGCTCGGATAGGAAGCGGCAGGCGAGCTTGCGCCCGCGCCCGCGGTGGACGAGGAGCCGATTGCCACGATGGTGATCGGCTCATGGCGGGCAAGGCGCTCCGCCACGCGCGGAAGGGGCTGGCTCAGCCGCAGCAGCGCGGTCGGCGCGCTGCAGGCATGCGCCGTCGGGTCGGCCCAGGCGAGCGCCGGAACGGTCAAGCCGGCGACGAGCCCGGCGAGGAGTCGCGACACTGCCGGCGCGGCCATCAGTGATTATCCTTGGGGGGAAGGCCCGGACTCGCCGCGCCCGTATTCGAGCCCCTGGCGAGATCGGCGCCGTTGATGATGAGGCGCACGAGCAGGCGGCTGATGCAGTCGTGCACGGCCTCGGCGACGTCGATCGTCCTGGTGTCGGCGTGCAAGTTGAAGATCCCCAGCTCGTTCCAGTTCTTCATCAGCGCCAGCCGGTCGAACAGCGGCACCTCGTGCTGAAGAGCGCCGTGACGCATCGCATCGAGATACGCGCCCAGCGCGATCATCGAATCCGTGCGCGGGCTGTACTGCATGTTCATCAGCACCGCGTCGGCCTTGCCGGCGTGCAATGCCTCGAGGCCGGAGTCGAGCGCGGACTGAAACGCCTCTGGATCGACGCCCAACATGGCGTCGACGGTACCAGTCTGCCATACCACCAGGTCGGGCTTATCGTCCACCAGCAGCTGCGGCAAGCTCTTGGCCATGTCGGCTGCGCTCTCGCGCGCCTGAGTGTGGACCAGGACCTTCACATCGACGGCGGGAAGCCGGTGCTTGAGCCACTCGCCGAGCCGCGCCGGATAGGCCTTGGCGGCTCCGTTCGGACCCGGCAGTGACGAGGACGCCGATCCGACCACCGCCACCGTGAGGTGCTTGCTGTCGATTGCCGCGGCGACATGCCGCAGCGGCACGTCGGTCTGCACCGCGTCCCCGGCGGCCACGCAGGCGCTCTCCTCCGCCGAAACCGGCACGGCGAATAACGCCGCGAGCAGGCCTGCAATCACCACCCTCATGCTTCTCCTCCCGCCAGATCCGCGTTTGGGGGGGTGGGACGCGGTCCGTGTTTTTTGCCTTCGACGTCTTTATACCACCTGATCAGCCTCGCGGTCGCAACCATGACGACGATTCCAAGCAGGCTGATCAGAACCTGCATTCCAATCCCGTCGGAGATTTCGACCATCGCGAAATGCCCGGCGAAGGAAAGGAATACCCCCAAACAAAAAATTTCCAATGAATGTTGTCCGCACAATATGGCGGGCCGCATCAAGGGCGACGAAAGGCCGATCCAGTCCCGCGGCACATAACGGACCGTTAAGGCTGCCAGCGCCAGGAAGTGCGCAAATCGCAGGACGTCGAGGTTGGTCTTGTCGATCGGATACATCCATTCCGAGAACCAGCGCGGGATATAGGATGCCGCGTGTGGGATGTACCAGGTGAGCGCGATTGCGAAGGCGAACACGAGATATGCCGCCGCGAGCCAGAGCACGACGCGCGAGCGGGCGAATGGCGCGATCCGCTGCGCCCCGCCGAGCGCGCACCAGGCGCCGAACACGAACAGGAGCTGCCAGGCGAGCGGGTTGAACACCCACGTGCCGTTCGGATAGGCGGGAAAATTCCAGTCGAACCGCCAGGTGAGCGCATACAGGCCGACCGAGGCGACCAGCGCCAGCGTGGGCCGTCGCACCAGCAGCCACAGCATCGGTGGGAAGCCCGCGAGCAGCACGATGTAGAGCGGCAGCACGTCCATGTTGGCGGGCTTGAACTTGAGCAGCATCGCCTGGATCATCGTCACGTCGGGCTGCTTGAGGAAATTGAAGATCCCCATTTCCTCGCTGTAGAGCGGGTTCTCGAAGGTCGACGCCACATAGGCGATCTCCGCCATGTAGACGACGAACAGGAAGATGTGCGCGACGTAGATCTGCCACGCGCGCTTGAGGATGCGCGCGCTCGCCACCACGACGCCGCGCTCGTTCATCTCGCGGCCGTAGACGAAGGCGGCCGTGTAGCCGGAGATGAAGACGAAGATTTCCGTCGCGTCGCTGAAGCCGTAATTGCGGATGGTGAGCCAGCTCACCACGTTCGACGGGATATGGTCGAGGAAGATCAGCCACAGCGCGATGCCGCGGAACAGATCGAGGCGCAGGTCGCGGCCGGGAGACATAACGGGCGGCATTCTAGCTCATTCCTTGGGCGGCGACGCCGCGTGCCCCGGATCCCGGGCGTCGCCGCGATCACTATAGCGTTTTGCCGCGGCGGGGAATCGGCTTTGCGCCGAAGGCCACATCTATCGAAATAAGCCAAGAACCTCAGCGGCTTGTCGCGCGCCGCCGCGATCCTGCAGAGTCGCGCTCGCGGCCAAAAAGAGGCAGCCGCGTGCGACCGTTGCGCACCGCCGCAAGACCGGATTCAATAGGGCCAAGCGAAAGAGAGTCGCGGGCCCAACACCGCGAAGGACGTCATGTACCACACCGTCACGCACAACATCGAAGTCACGGTGACGCCGCGCTTTTTGCCCGAGCGCTCGTCCCAGGAGAAGAGCTATTTCTTCTGGGCCTACACGATCGAGATCAGCAATCGAAGCGAGGACACGGTCCAGCTCAAGACGCGCCATTGGCGCATCACCGACGCGTTCGGCCGGGTGCAGGAGGTGCGCGGTGCAGGTGTGGTCGGCGAGGAGCCGGTGCTGGAACCGGGCGCGTCCTATGAATACACCAGCGGTGTGCCGCTGCCGACGCCGTCCGGCTTCATGGTCGGCAGCTACGGCATGGTCTCCTCGCGCGGTGAGCGTTTCGAGATCGAGATTCCGGCATTCTCGCTCGACAGCCCGGAAGCCAAGCGCACGATCAATTGACGCTGTGCGCATGACCAGCGCAACGTCATGCCCCGCGCAAGCGGGGCATCCAGCACGTCGTCTCGGCACAGTCCGTGAATACTGGATCGCCCGCTTTCGCGGGCGATGACAAAACCGGAATTGCGGTTACTCCGCGACCTCCTTCGGCTCGAACACGTAGGTCGAGCTGCAGAACTCGCACGTGACCGAGATCACGCCGTTCTCGACCATGTGGTCGCGATCGTCCTGCGAAAAGCTGCGCAGCATGTTCTCGACGCTCTCCCGCGAGCATGAGCACTTGGCCTCGATGCCGGTCGCGCGGAACACGCGCACGCCGTGCTCGTGAAAGAGCCGGTAGAGCAGCCGCTCGCTGGAGAGATCAGGATCGATCAGCTCGATGTCCTCGACGGTGCCGATGAGGGTGCGGCCCGCGACCCAGGCGTCGTCCTCCGCCACCACGTGTGGGGCCGTGCCCTCCGGAGCATCGCCCGGATCGAGGTCGGGCCCGCGCATGCGCTCGGCGCGCTTGGGCAGGAATTGCAGCAGCATGCCGCCGGCGCGCCAGCGATGCCGCGGTCCCGCGCCTGGCGCATTGAGCTCTTCGGCGACCGCAAGACGCACACGGGTCGGGATCTGCTCGGAGCGGAGAAAATACTCGTGCGCCGCATCTTCGAGGTCGCCGCCGTTCAGCGCGACCAGGCCCTGGTAGCGGCTCATGTCCGCGCCCTGATCGATCGTCATCGCGAGATGACCCTCGCCGAGCAGCTCTCCGGCCGACGCCTTGTTGGCGGCGATCGCGGCCTCGACGCGCGCGCGGTCGAACCGCGCGCAGGCCCGCACCCGCCCGGGGCTCACGAAATCGACCACCAGCATGCGCACCGGCCCGTCCGTCTGCGTCTGCAGGATGAACCGTCCCTCGAACTTGAGCGAAGAGCCGAGCAGGACCGTGAGCACGATCGCTTCGCCGAGCAGCTTCGCGACCGGGAGCGGATAGTCATGGCCGCCGAGAATTTCATCGAGTGACGGGCCAAGCCGCACCACGCGGCCGCGCAAGTCGAGGGTCGCCACCTCGAACGGCAGGATGGCGTCCTCGGCCGGGGTCTGGGCCGGCTCCCTGGATGGGATCGCAGGTTCGGTCATGCGGCTTTCAAAATGTTTCGGACGCGCCGCCGCACCTGCGGGGGCGCGTCCTGTACGCCACCTAGATAGTCACGATCCGCCGCTGTGGAAGCACCAGGCCAGGATGGCCTTCTGGGCGTGCAGGCGGTTCTCGGCCTCGTCGAACACCACCGATTGCGGGCCGTCGATCACCTCGTCGGTGACCTCCTCGCCGCGGTGGGCTGGCAGGCAGTGCATGAACAGCGCATCCGGCCGCGCCCGCGCCATCAGGCGAGAATTGACCTGATAGGGCTTGAGCAGGTTGTGGCGGCGCGTTCCGTCGCGGTCTCCCATCGACACCCACGTGTCGGTGACGACGCAATCGGCCCCTTTGACCGCCTCGTCCGGATCGTTCCCGATGCGGATGTCGGCGTTCGAAGACTTGACCCAGTCGGTGAGCCACTTCTTCGGCGCGAGCTCGGGCGGCGTCGCGACCCGCAGAACGAAGTCGAACTGCTGCGCCGCGTGCATCCACGAGGCGAGCACGTTGTTGGCGTCGCCCGTCCACGCCACGGTCTTGCCCTTGATCGGACCGCGATGCTCCTCGAACGTCATCACGTCGGCCATCACCTGGCACGGATGCGAGCGCCGGGTGAGCCCGTTGATCACCGGCACGGTGGCGTGGCGAGCGAGCTCGAGCAGCGTCTCGTGATCGAGGGTTCGGATCATGATCGCATCGACATACCGTGACAGCACCTTCGCGGTGTCGGCGATCGTCTCACCGCGGCCGAGCTGCATCTCCTGTCCGGTGAGCAGGATGACATCGCCGCCGAGCTGGCGCATCGCGACATCGAACGAGACGCGGGTGCGGGTCGAGGGCTTGTCGAAGATCATCGCCAGCATGCAGCCGGCGAGCGGCTTCGCGCCGCGCGCGTCGCGACCGCGCTTCTTCATGGCGCGGCCAGCGTCGATGATCCCGCGCAGCGTGCGCGCCGGGATGTCGGTCAGATCGAGGAAGTGGCGGATCGCAGGACCACTCACCCGGCCGCCTCCTGTTTGGCGCGATCATTCGCGGCGGCGCGCTCGATCGCCGTGGCGGCGCGGTCGAGCCGGCTGATCGCTTCGGCGATCTCGGCCTCCTCGACGATCAGCGGCGGCAGCAGACGCACGACGCCGTCACCGGCCGCGACCGCGAGCAGCTTCTCCGCCCGCAACGCATCGACGAGCGCGCTGTTCGGAACGACGGTGCGAAGCCCGATCAGCAGGCCTTCGCCGCGCAGCTCGGCGATCACGCCGGGGTGCCGGTCCTTGATCTCGGCCAGCCGCTGCTTGAACAGAAGCGCGATCCTGCGCATCCGTTCGAAGAAGCCCGGCTCCAGCATCACATCGAGCACTGCGTTGCCGGCCGCCATGGCGAGCGGATTGCCGCCGAAGGTCGACCCGTGCGTCCCGGCCGTCATCCCTTTTCCGGCCGCCGCCGTCGTGAGGAACGCGCCCATCGGGAAGCCTCCGCCGAGCGCCTTGGCGAGCGCCATGATGTCCGGCGTGACGCCGGTGTGCTGGAATGCGAAGAGGTCGCCGGTGCGGCCCATTCCAGTCTGCACCTCGTCGAAGACGAGGAGCAAGCCGTTGGCGTCAGCGAGCTCGCGCAGCGCACGCAAGAACTGGTTCGACGCGACGCGCACGCCGCCTTCGCCCTGGATCGGCTCGATCAGGATTGCGGCGGTGGACGGCCCCATCGCGCGCTTCACCGCATCGAGATCGCCGAATGGCACCTGGTCGAACCCCTCGACCACGGGCCCAAAACCCTCGAGGTATTTCCGCTGTCCGCCGGCCGCCAGAGTCGCGAGCGTGCGGCCGTGGAAGGCGCCCTCGAACGTGATGATGCGCACCCGCTCGGGTGCGCCGTTGACGGCCTGATACTTGCGCGCCGCCTTGATGGCGCCCTCCATCGCCTCGGCGCCGGAATTGCAGAAGAAGGCGTACTCCGCGAACCCGGAGGCCGCGCACAGCCGCTCCGCCAGCCGCTCGCCTTCCGGGATGCGAAACAGGTTCGAGACGTGGATCACCTTCGCGGCCTGTTCGGCCACCGCCGCGACCACGTGCGGGTGGGCGTGTCCCAGCGCGTTCACCGCCACGCCCGAGGTGAAGTCGAGATAGCGCTCGCCGTCCGTCGCAACCAGCCAAGCGCCCTCGCCCCGCTCAAAGGCGAGGTCGACCCGTGCAAAGGTCGGGAGCAGATGCGACGTCACGGTGCGGCCCGTTGATGATGGCGAAAATGAAATGTGCCGCCTTCCTGAGGCGGCACCTGTTGGCATTGTATTGGCCCGCCGCAGCGTGTCAACACAGCGATTTTGATCGAAACAATGAGCGATTGCGAACAATTCGCCGCCTTTAACCTTTGTGGCGAGATGCGTTCTTTGCCATCGCGCGACCGCGCCAGGCGCGCGCCTGTTGCACGCGAGTCACGCGGCACAAAAACCACAGCCGGAACATGTGGACGCGAGCGGCCGCGACTCTTGCGCCAGAGTCACGCGAATTGTACGTATGGAACCGGAAGACGCGATATCTCGTGCGGCGGACGGTCTTCTCCTGAGTGTCTCTAGTTCTGCGTATCCGACGGCAACGCAACGTGGCCGGAGGCGAGAGAGGGATTCTGCCGGGTAGCCGCTCCCGGCATTGCGCGGGGACAGGGGACAAAAGCAATGTGGACCGACGAGCGGGTTGAGCTTCTGAAAAAGCTATGGAGCGAGGGTTTGTCCGCGAGCCAGATCGCGGCGGAGCTCGGGGGCATCACGCGCAACGCGGTCATCGGCAAGGTCCACCGGCTCGGTCTCTCGGGCCGCGCCAAGAGTCCGTCCTCCAGCGCGCCGCGGCCGCGCAAGCCGCGCGCGTCCGGTCACATGATGCGGCTCTCGCGGCCTTCGATGCGCGGCAATACCGCGCTCGCGCCGATGTACGAGCCCGACCTCGATCCCGAGCCGGAGCTGATCGAGAACATCATTCCGATCGGCCAGCGCTGCTCGCTGCTCGAGCTCAACGACAGCAAATGCCGCTGGCCGATCGGCGATCCGGGCACGCCCGAGTTCTTCTTCTGCGGCGGGACACCCGTCGAGGGGCTGCCCTACTGCAATTACCATTCGCGCGTCGCCTACCAGCCGGCGGCGGACCGCCGCCGCGATCGCCGCGTCGCCCGCGACTAGTGCCGCCAACCCGAAGTTCGCATACACCTCCCGGCGAACTCGGGAGCGAACTTCGGGTTCAAAAGCGGCACCAGCATCATTAAAGTGGCTCGTGTCCTTTCGATTTCGAAGTTCGCACCAAGAGATTGCTGCAAATGCCTGCGACCTTCGGAATCGGGACACTAGTGCCGTTGTCACGTTGCGGCGGCGCTCGCGCGGGGCGCTTTGCAAAGGAAGAATGTACCATGCGTAATGCCGTGACGTGCGCCGCGGTCGCCGCGGTTTTGTCCTGCCTCGCCGTGCCGGCCCTGGCGGCTGATCCTGCGGGCAGGTGGCTGACGAGGGACGGCAATGCCACGGTGACGATCGCGCGCTGCGCCGACGCGTTCTGCGGCACCATCGTGGGGCTGAAGGAGCCGAACGATCCGGCGACCGGCAGGCCGAAAACCGACAGCAACAATCCCGACGCCGCGAAGCGCGGCCGGCCGCTGATCGGGGTCCAGATCGTTTTCGCCATGAAGCCGAGCGGAACGCCGGAAAAATGGGACGGCCAAGTCTACAACGCCGAGGATGGCAAGACCTACACGGGATCGATCACCCTCACCGGCGCGAATACGCTCGATCTCAAGGGCTGCGCGCTGGGCGGGCTAGTCTGCAAGACGCAGACCTGGACGCGGACGAAGTAGCGCGCCGCGTCGCCAGGACCGTCACCGTCATCGCCCGCGAAAGCGGGCGATCCAGTACGCTGCAGCACAGCGGATGACGCACCATCCAATTCCATTCACGAATTGTGAATACTGGATAGCCCGCTTGCGCGGGCAATGACGCCGCACGTTTGCTCGTGCCTTACGCTATCTTGCCGAAGCGGTCGTCGAGCGCATAGCCCGAGCCGCGGACCGTGCGGATGGGATCCGACATGCGTCCGCGGTTGAGCGCCTTGCGCAGGCGGCCCACGTGGACGTCCACGGTGCGCTCGTCGATATAGACGTCGCGGCCCCACACCTGGTCGAGCAATTGCTCGCGGGAAAAGACCCGGCCGGGATTCTCCAGCAGGAACTCGAGCAGCCGGAATTCGGTCGGACCGAGCGGCACGTCGCGGCCGGAGCGCAGGACGCGCTTGGTGTCGCGGTCAAGCTCGATATCGCCGGCCGAAAGCAGCGTCGCGACCCGCTCCGGCCTCGCCCGGCGCAGCAGCGCGCGGATGCGGGCAAGCAGCTCGGGGATCGAGAACGGCTTGACGATGTAGTCGTCGGCCCCGGTGGCGAGTCCGCGCACCCGCTCGCCTTCCTCGCCCCGGGCGGTCAGCATGATGATCGGCAGCCGGCGGGTCTCCGGCCTCGCGCGCAGGCGGCGAACGAGCTCGATCCCGGAAAGACCCGGGAGCATCCAGTCGATGACGGCGAGATCGGGCGGCGTCTCCTTCAGCCGCAGCTCGGCCTCGTCGCCACGCGGCGAGGCATCGACCGTATAACCTTCCGACTCGAGGTTGTAGCGCAGGAGCAGCGTCAAAGGCTCCTCGTCCTCGACGATGAGAATACGCGCCGTCATCGCAATCCCCTCAATTGCGGAACGGGACTTTTGTGCTGGCGGTATTGTCGCCCTTGGGGCGCTCTTCCGCGAGCGTGCGCCCCTCCGCGATGAAATACACGGTCTCAGCGATATTGGTCGCATGGTCGCCCATGCGCTCGATGTTCTTGGCGCAGAACAGCAGATGGATGCAGTAGCTGATGTTGCGCGGGTCCTCCATCATGTAGGTCAGGAGCTCGCGAAACAGCGAATTGTTGACCGCGTCGATCTCCTCGTCATTGCGCCAAACCGCGAGCGCCTTGGCCGAATCCCGGTTCGCGAAGCTGTCGAGCACGTCCTTGATCTGGGCGAGGACGAGCTCGGCCATGTGCTCGACGCCGCGCATGACCTGCTGGGACCCGAAATCTTCCTCGAGCGCGCCGACCCGCTTGGCGATGTTCTTGGCGAGATCGCCGATCCGCTCGAGATCGTTCGAGACGCGCAGCGCGCCCACGATTTCGCGCAGGTCCACCGCCATCGGCTGCCGCCGTGCGATGGTGAGAACCGCCTTCTCCTCGATCTCGTGCTGGAGCGCGTCGATCTTGGCGTCCTCGGCGATCACCCGGTCGGCGAGCACCGGATCGCGCTTGTCGAGCGCCTCGATAGCCTTGGCGATCTGGCGCTCCGCCAGCCCGCCCATCTCAGCGACCACGCGCGTGAGATCCTGCAGGTCGGCGTCGAAAGCCTTGATCGTGTGTTCCGACATGGTCATGTCACCGTCCTCGCCTCGCTCCTGCCTCAGCCGAAGCGGCCCGTGATGTAATCCTGCGTGCGCCGGTCCGCCGGGGTGGTGAACATCTTGCTGGTCGTTCCAAATTCCACCATCTCGCCGAGATACATGAAGGCGGTGTAGTCGGACACGCGCGCGGCCTGCTGCATGTTGTGGGTGACGATCGCGATCGTATAGTCGTCCTTGAGCTCGTCGATCAGCTCCTCGACCTTTGCGGTGGAGATCGGATCGAGCGCCGAGCACGGCTCGTCGAGCAGGATGACCTCGGGCTTGACCGCCACGGTGCGCGCGATGCACAGGCGCTGCTGCTGGCCGCCCGAGAGGCTCAAGCCGTTCGCGGCCAGCTTGTCCTTGACCTCGTCCCACAGCGCGGCGCGGCGCAGCGCCTGCTCGACCCGCGTGTCGAGCTCCTGCCGGCTCAGACGCTCGTAGAGCCGCACGCCGAAGGCGATGTTCTCGTAGATCGACATCGGGAACGGCGTCGGCTTCTGAAACACCATGCCGATCCGAGCGCGCAGCAGATTCACGTCCTGGCCGGGCGAGAGGATGTTCTCGCCATCGAGCAGCACCTCACCCTCGGCGCGCTGGTTCGGATAGAGATCGTAAACGCGGTTGAGCACGCGGAGCAGCGTCGACTTTCCGCAGCCCGACGGGCCGATGAAGGCGGTCACCCGCTTGGCGTAGAGCGGGATGGTGATGTCTCTGAGCGCGCGGTTGGCGCCGTAGAAGAAATTCAGCTGGCGTGTAGCGATCTTTTCGACCAGGGCGCCGCCCGGGGCGGATGTCCCCTGGGTGAGCGGAACCGGGATTGTGTTGCGGTCCACGGCGAGACTCACGATGTTTTCCTCGACGATGCCAACGTGCGTGCGACGATGCTCAAGCCCAGCACCGCGATCGTGATGATCAGCGCGCCCGTCCAGGCGAGCTTCTGCCAGTCATGATAGGGGCTGAGCGCAAACTGGAAGATGACCGCAGGCAGGCTTGCCAAGGGCGCGTTCAGGTTGGCGCTGAAGAACTGGTTGTTCAGCGCGGTGAACAGGAGGGGTGCGGTTTCGCCGCTGATGCGCGCGATGGCGAGCAGGACACCGGTGATGATCCCGGCGCGCGCGGCCCGGTAGGCGATCTTGCCGATCACATAGGCAGGCGGCATGCCGAGCGCGGAGGCGGCCTCGCGCAGCTCCCGCGGCACGAGCAGCAGCATGTCCTCGGTGGTCCGCACCACGACCGGGATGACCAGAACGGCCAGAGCCACCGACCCGGCAAGTCCGGAGAAATGGCCCATCGGGGCGACCATGACCTCGTAGATGAACAGGCCGACGACGATCGACGGCGCGCTCAGGAGGATGTCGTTGATGAACCGCACCACGTGGGTGATGCGCGAGAAGCGGCCGTACTCCGCCATGTAGGTGCCGGCGAGAATCCCGATCGGGGTGCCGAGCGCCACCGCCAGGACCGTCATCATCAGACTGCCGACGATCGGATTCAGCAGGCCGCCGTCCGAACCGGGCGGCGGCGTCATCTCGGTGAACACCGCGAGCGAGAGGCCG
>Ga0075426_10001016_pt1 | contig 19784 bp, 19 predicted proteins | sample SoiMethybrSBSTD5_FD_75304 | JGI IMG/M metagenome (GOLD analysis project Ga0075426, IMG submission 75304) | Bulk soil microbial communities from a Populus tree surrounding site in Tennessee, USA - Soil MetaG P. TD hybrid SBSTD5 | ecosystem: Environmental > Terrestrial > Soil > Tree plantation...
GCCCGCGAGCGCGGCCAGATCGTTGCCCGCGTGGTCGACCAGAAGCGACGCCGCTTCGTCCGTCACCGCCACGCCTAACACAGTCTGCGCGTGGTGCACGATCCACTTCGGCACCCGGTTGCCCGTCAACGGCTCGGTCTCGAGCGAGAACGTGCGCTGCACCAGCGTTCGGTCGGGCTTGCCGCGGTCTGCCGGTCCGAAGACCAGCACGAGCACGATGTCCGCGTTCTTCGAGGCGGGCCGCTGGAGAAAATGATCCACCGCCGCTCGCGCATCTTTGCGCAGCGATGCGGCGTCGCGCACGAGAACGACGCGACGATCCGCCATCATGGGAGGCGTCGCGAGCAACGACGCCAGCTCCTCGGCGCTCACCGAGGACGCGTCACGGATGTCGAGATTGAAATCCCGGGTGGCGGGATCGAGCGCGGCCGCGAGCAACTGCCGCACCGCCGCGTCCTTCAAGAACTCTTCGTCGCCGTGAATGCTGTACGCACGCTCGAAGGAGCGCGATACGATGGATTTGTAAAAGGCGCGATCGTCCGGCATAGCGGCGAATATAACGCGCGCAGGCTCCTACCGTCCCAACTCCTCGGCAGCGAAGTGCTCCTGCGCTTGTTCGGCCATCACGGCCGCCGGCCACACCGGCAGCCCCATCGACGCCGACGCGACGAACGCCGAGTTCACGCCCGATGGCGATTCGGTTGGCGTCATGGGCGGACGCACCGCGACCACCGGCGGCAGACGAAGATCGCGCGCTGGTTGGGCAACGTCGAACACCATTGCGGCCAGGAAGCCGACGATCACGACGCTCGCGGCGGCCGCCAAAAACGTCCCGATGCCCGGACCGCGGTAATGCTCCGCGCGCGCGTCGACGTCCTGTGCAGCCAACAATTTTTGATTCAGGCGCTCGATAAAATCGGACGACGGCTCCAATGGAGGCAGATTACGCAGCACCATCAGGCCGCGCCGCATCGCCGTGTCGTACCGCGAACAGCGCACGCACTCCGCGAGATGCAACTGCATCTCGACTATGTCGTGCGCGCTCAGCGTATCATCGAGAAACGCCGGGTGCAGATCACGGAATTCGCGGCAAATCATAGGTGCGGTCGAGCTCCATCGCGTGACGACTGGCAAGGGATACCCGATCGCGCGCACCGGGTTCCGGTGCCTACGATGCGCTTCGGATTGAGCGCCCGGAAGAGGCCCTAACGACGCTAGAGCCTGCACCTACGAGCAGACGCCGGTTGCGGCACGGGGTGCGGGAAATGCAGCCCTTCTGGGAATGCGGCGCGCCGCGGACAGGGCGAGCCGCGCGGCCGCGAATGTTCCAGCCGCACCTTGTGGGAAACGCCGCGCTCGCCACCACGGCCGACGCGGCGGACAAAGCTGTGATGCGTGACGCCCGCCTTGGCCAGAGATGGCGAGAACACCCAATCGCCCCGATGTCTCCTTCTAGCGAAGGCATCTCCTGCCGAGCTCGAGACCACGCGGGCGCGCGCCATGGAGGATTGTATGAGCACCCCAATCGGCGTTTCGCACGAACACGCGATCGTTCATGAAGCCGAAAGCGCCGCGGCAACCGAGTCCATAACGGGAGCGATCGCCGTCGTCCTGGCCATTCTCGGCTTGATCGGCGTTCTGCCCGGTGTATTCGCGGCGGTGTCGACGATTGCAGTCGGCGTCGCGCTCGCCGTAGCCGGCAGCGCGCTCGCCGCACACTACACCAGGACGCTCGGCGGCAACGAGCTCGTCTACGAGCGCCATGAAGGCGAGCGCGGAATGAGGATGGAAGCGCTCGCGTCGGTGGGCGGCGTCGTGTTGGGCATCTTGGCGCTCATTGGCGTGAGCCCGATCACGCTGCTGGCGATCGCCGCGATCGTGCTGGGCGGAGCGCTACTCATGGTCGGCGGCTCGGCCGCGCGCGTGGAATCGCTGTCGCGTTCGCAGGTCGCGGCGGGCACGCGACACATCCCCCTCGAGCACGCGCCGTATGTCGCCACCGGCTCCGATCTCCTCGTGGGTGTCGGCGCGATTGTGTTAGGCATCCTGGGCCTCAGCGGACACGCTCCCCAGACCTTGACACTCATCGCGATGCTGGGCATCGGCGCCGCCGTGCTGTTGAACGGGTCGACGATCGCCGCGCGACTGTTCGGCCTCGTGAGCTGACCGCACGCGCAACGGGCGGAGCCATCCGGCCCCGCCCGCTGCGCTCCCCACCCTCGCTGCCTAACGCTATCGCAATGCCGGCTCGATGATCGCGGCGAACGCGTTCCGCGCGCGGTTCAAGCGCGATTTGACCGTTCCCAAGTTGCAGCCGGTGATCTCGGCGATCTCTTCGTACGACTTGCCCTCGAGCTCACGCAGGATGAACACCTGCCGATGATGCTCGGGCAGCTGCGCCACCGAGCTTTCGACCAACTCCCGCAAGTGACGCTTGCGGTAGAGGTCGTCCGGCCGCGAGACGTGATCCTCGAACTGCAGCGGCCGGTCGTCATCCTGCCAATTCTTGCGGATGGTCTGGAAGAACACGAGCGGGCTGCGCGAGCGATTGCGGAGCTCGTTCTTGGCCAGATTCGACGCGATGGTGTATACCCACGTCGAGAATTTCTTCGACCGATCGAATCGATGCAGGTGGCGATACACCCGAATGAAGACCTCCTGAACGAGGTCCTCCGCGCGCTCCCGATCGCCGATCGTTCGATAAATGAAGTTCAGCAGCCGGGTCTGGTAGCGCTCAACCAGCACCTGAAAGGCGCGCTCCTCTCCACCGAGGAACTCGGTCACCAGCGCCGAGTCATCCAGAGCGTGTAGCCGCTCGCGGACCGGTACCGGCGATTCGATTGCGTGCCGAAGTGCGACGTCAGCCATTGCTACTCCCCGACCAATTGAAGGGTTCGCTCTATTCGAGAGACGAAACGCCACGCGGTCGTGCACACATTCCGCGACATCCGAAAAAGCATGGGGCGTGCCCGCGTCTCCACAGCCTCCTCCCGACGCGTAACGCGCTGCCTAACAACGGTTTGCATGCGTCTCGCCACCTGGCGAAAAATACGTCGCCCTCGGCATGCGTGTCTACTTTCGGAGACGAAAAACCCGAGACGATGGGACACGTTTGCCAGATCGATGTACTTGATCGCCGCCGGAGCGCATCTATTTTGACCGGCCCCAGCTAGAAACAGTTGCCGCGCCCGCGGCTGATCAGTCTGTCACCGTTGCCTCCCGCCCTCCGAGAACTACCGTGGAAACCAAGGTGACTTTCAGTCTGCATGTCGCCGCGATGTCTGCCGCGATCGCCCTCGTCGCATCCACATCGACCTCCGCACAGCAACCAGCTACCCAGGACACGAGCGGCGGCACCGTCGTCTCGGGCGACGTCTACGACAGCGTCGATGTCGTCCCGATCGGCGGCGCGCTCGTGCAGATGGTCTCGCAGTCGAACGCCGCTGTGTCGCTCTCGACTACCAGCGATTCGACCGGGCACTATCGGATCGCGCACGTAGCACCAGGTAAGTACATCCTCGGTTTCCTCGACGAGTCGTTGTCCGAGCTCGGACTGAGTGCGGTCGAGCGAACCGTGGAAGTCGGCACGTCCCCCGTGGAAAACGTGCGGCTGGCTACGCCCGGCTCCGAGGCGATGCACAATCGGATTTGCGGACGGCCGGCGGACGGGGATTCCAGCAGCGTCATGGTCGGCTTCGTCCGCGACGCCGCATCGGGGACGCCGCTTGGAGCGTCGACTGTGGTCGCGCTCTGGAACCACATCGTGATCGACGACCGCGGCGTGCACAACGACCACCGCGAGGTCCCTGCCAAGACCGCTCCGTCGGGCTGGTTCGCGGTGTGCGGACTGCCGTCGGACCGGCCACTCGAAACCCGCGCCGAGCTCGGGTCGCGTGCCACGGGGTTCATCGAAATCAGGCTGCCGCGGCGGGGCGTGCTGGTGCGCGATTTCGATCTCGGCACCGACACGGTGCTCGCAGCGAATCTGGAGAAGAACGCGTCTCCGTTAGGCGAATCGCTGCGGCATGGAACGGCCCACCTCGTGGGCACCGTGGCCGATTCTGCGGGACGGCTTCTCGCCGGCGCGCACGTCACGCTCTGGGGGTCGTCGACCGCCACCACGAACGCCGATGGACGCTTCTCCCTCGACTCGCTCCCCTCGGGGACGGCCACCGTCGAATCGCAGTATCTGGGTTTCGAGCCCGTCAGGCGCGTGGTCGATCTGGCACCTGCTCGCACGGACACGATTCGCTTCACGATGAGCAAGGCGGTGCGCGTCCTCGCTACGGTGCGAGTCGAGAGCAAGATGGGCCTCATGCGATACCACGAGTTCGATGAGCGCCGAAAGAACGGCGTCGGCCACTATTACACGGCCGACGACATCGCCAAGGCCAAGCCGGTCGTGCTGTCGGACTTCTTTTACATGGTGCCGGGCGTGCGGGTCGTGCCGGTATCCGGAGCGGACTTCACGCTCATTTCGACCCACGGTGCCGGCCTCTCCGATCAGTGTAGCCCCGCCATCTGGGTCAACGACGCGCAACAGCATCAAGGTGGGCTCAATCAACTGGTCCGGCCCGAAGACGTCACCGGCATCGAGGTCTACGATGTGTCGAACGCGCCGCAGCAATATCGCGTGGGCCAGTGCGGCGTGATCATCATCTGGACCCGGTAACCGCCGCCCCGCTTTCCGTTAGGCATCGAGCCGGAAGCCCGCCACGAAGAGCAAGGTGAGCGCCGTCTTGGCGTCGACGATCTCGCTGTCGCGAATCATCGCCAGCGCGCGCGACAGCGGCACCACGAGGTTCTCGACGAACTCGTCCGCCTCCGGACGCGCCGCCCCGCGCGACAGACCAGACGCCATGAACGCGTGGATGCGCTCGTCGGTGAAGCCCGGCGTCGTGTAGAAGGTGTACACGTGCTCCAGCCGTTCCGCCGTGCAGCCGGCTTCCTCGAGCAGCTCACGCCGCGCGCACGATTCGGGCGACTCGCCAGCCTCCAGTCGACCCGCGGGACACTCGATTACGAAGCCCTCCGCCGCATAGCGGTACTGCCGGATGAGCAGGACCTGCGGATCGTCGCCGGCTGGATCGCTCAAGAACGGCACGACCAGGCTCGCGCCCGGATGCCTAACCATCTCGAGCTCGCCGGTCGAGCCGTCGGGAAAGCGGACCGTATCGAGATCGAGGTTGATGACGCGGCCCGTGTACTGCCGCGTCGATGACACCTGACCGGGATCAGCCATGCGTTAGTCTGTGGGGATTTCGGTGCCGTCGGCGCCGTACTCGAGCAGCGGGCCGATCTCCATGGCGGCGACCGGCGCTCTGATCTCCGACGCATCGCCCACCACGACCACCTGCAGCGCGTCGGGATGCAGGTACTGCTCGGCCGCGCGCTGGACGTCTGCGATGGTCACGGCGCGCACCGCATCGCGATACGTGTCGAAATAGTCGATCGGCAGCTCGTAGGCGGCGAGCGCGGCGAGGGCCCGCGCGATCGCGTCGGTCGTCTCGTACTTGATCGGGAAAACGCCGCCCAGATAGCTCGTCGCCAGCGACAGCTCGTCGGCCGTGACCGGTGCCGAGCGAATGTGCTCGATCTCGGACAGCACCTCGCGTGCCGCATCGGCTGTGACGTCGCTCTCGACGGCGGTCGACACGACGAACGGCCCGGCGCCGCGTCGCCACGCAAATCCGGAAAACGCCGCGTACGTGTAGGCGTGCTGCTCGCGCAAGTTGAGGTTGATGCGCGAGGAGAACAGCCCGCCTAACACAGCGTTCATGACGAGCACCGGAAAATAGTCCGGATGCGTGCGCCGCAATCCGATGTGGCCGATGCGCAGCTCCGACTGCGGCGCGTCCGGTTTGCGCACCAGGTGCACGGCGCGAGTCGCCCGAGCCGGGGCCTCGGACGGCGGTGCGCTCGGGACGGCCGTTCCCTCCCAGTCGCCGAGCGTACGGCGCGCGAGGTGCAGCCCCTCGTCGACGCTCAGATCGCCCACGAGCACCAGCGTGGATCCGCGCGGGCGGAATCGGTCCACATAGAAGCGGCGGACGTCGTCGCGGGTGAGCGTCGCGACCGTGTCCGAACCGCCTTCCTCTGGACGCGCATAGCGCGAGATCGGGTCGTAGAGGAAGCGCGCGAACATCTCGTCGGCCAGGCCACGCGGTTCCGTACGCATTTGCAGCAGATCGGCTAGCCGCTCGGCGCGCAAGCGCGCGATGTCGCGCTCGGGGAACGACGGTGCCATCACGAGCTCGCCAAGCAGCGCGAGCGCGGATTCGAGGTGCGGACGAAGCACCGTGACACCGGCATTCGCCGTATCCCAGTCGGCGCCCGCGAACACGCCGGCGCCTAACCGCTCGAACTGCTCGGTGAGCGTATTGCCGTCGCGGCGCATCGTCCCCTCGAGCAAGCCCCGCGCCGTGAGATTCGCCACGCCATCGCGGCCGGCCGGCTCGGTCGACGCGCCCGCGTCGGCGAGCAGCAGCGCCGTCACCACGGGCAGCATCCGCACCGGTGCGACGATCACGCGCAGGCCGTTGTCCAGCGTGGCGATCTCGAATCGCGGAAAGCGGTACGGCTTGGGCGCCGCGGAGGCCGGCCGCGCGCCGCCTAACGCAAACACCGCACCGATCACCGCATCGCTCCGGTCGCGGCCTCGGTCTCGTCGGGCTGCCCCTCGTCGCCATCCTTCGGCACGTACAGCAGGCTGGCCCGGTTGTCGCTGCCTAACCGTTGGCGGGCGAACGCGCTCACGCGCTCCGCCGTCACGGCGCGATAGCGGTCCGTCTGTTCGTTGAGCAGCCCCGGATCGTCGAACATCGCGGCGAACATCGAAAGCTTGTCCGCCCGCTCGCCGGCCGACTGCAGCGACGTCACGAACGCCGTCTCGATGAGCGCGACCGCGCGCTCCACCTCGGCAGCCGTCACGCCGCCCGCGCGCACCGCGTCGACTTCGCGCGCCACTTCCGCTTCGAGCGCGTCGCTCGACACCTCCGGCCGCGCCGTCGCGTCGATCACCAACAGGTCGGCGCCCTGCGTGAGATCGAACGTGAACGCGGTCGCCTCGCTGGCGATCTCACGCTCGCGCACCAGCTCACGCTGCAACCGGCTTGCTTTGCCCATCCCGAGGATCGCGCCCAAGATGCTGCAATCGTAGTACTCGTCGGTCCCGTACACCGGAGCTCGGAACGCGAGGAACAATCTCGGCACCATGACCACATCGGGCACGACTTCTCGACGCCAATCGCCGAACACCGGCGGGAGCTGCATGTCGGCCAGCGGCGGAATCGGAGATGCGCCCCGCGGGATCCCGCCGAAGTAGTGCTCGACGAGCGCGCGCGCCTCGCGCGGCTCGAAATCACCGGCAATCGAAAGCACCGCGTTGTCAGGCCGGTAGTACGTGGCAAAGAACGTCGCGATGTCCTCGAGGCTCGCAGCCGACAAATCCTCCATCGAGCCGATGAGCGAATGATGGAACGGGTGACTCTCCGGGTACGTGAGGGCCGGTAGCCGCTCGGACCAGGTGCCGTACGGCTGGTTGTCCATGCTCCAGCGGCGCTCGTTCTTCACCACGTCGCGTTGGGTGTCGAGCTTCTGCTGCGTCATCGCCGGCAGGAGCGCGCCCATCCGGTCGGCCTCGAGCCACAAAGCCAGCGCGAGCTCGTTCGAGGGAACGGTCTCGTAGTAGTTCGTGCGGTCCAGCCACGTCGAACCGTTGAGCGTGCCGCCGGCGCGCTGGATCAGCTCGAAGTGCTCGTTGGCCGCGACGTGCTCCGACCCTTGAAACAACATGTGTTCGAACAGGTGGGCGAATCCGGTTCGCCCCGCTCGCTCATTCGCCGACCCAACGCGGTACCACAGGTTCACGGCGACAATCGGCGCCCTATGGTCCTCCGACAGCGTGACGACGAGGCCGTTGGACAGACGATAGCTCTCGATCGGAATGCGCATACGCGAAAATTGCACGGGGCGGTGCAGCGAGGAAACCCCGCCGTGCGTGCGCGACTCCCTCGTGCTTGACACAATCTCGAGGGGGAGTCATGTTCACGATCCCCCAGACCTCCCGTGAGGCGCGTCCATTCGGCGCGCCTCACGGCGTCGGTGGAGGGAACGAGCGTGGCTCCGAGCAATCGATACCACGCGGTCGCGTGTGCGTTCTACAACCACTTTGGTACGGAGGTGGGTCCCATGGCAGCGGAATTCTTCATCGGCGAATCCCTGATCGGCGACGGGAACGAGGTGGCGCACATCGACCTCATCATCGGCTCGAAATCGGGACACGCTGGACAGGCGTTCGTCAACGCGCTGTCGAACAACAAGGACGGCTTCACCAGCCTCCTCGCGGTCGTCACGCCGAACCTCGCGGCGAAGCCCGACACGATCCTGTTCAACAAGGTCACGATCAAAGGGGCGAAGCAGGCGGTGCAGATGTTCGGCCCCGCCCAGGCCGCCGTCGCCCGTGCCGTCGTCGACTCGGTGTCGTCCGGCGTCATTCCACGGGACAAGGTCGATGACTACTGCATCCTGGTTGGTGTGTTCATCCACTGGGACGCGAAGGACGACAAGAAGATCTTCGACTTCAACTACCGCGCGACCAAGCAGGCGCTCGAGCGCGCCCTCAAAGGTCAGCCGCGCATCGACGACGTCATCGCCGGCGAGAAGACGGCCCGTCACCCATTCGCGAGCGGCGCGGAAGGATAATTGCAGCGTCGGGCCGCGCACGCGAGTCGTTGCGTACGCGGTCCACGGCGACGCCGGAATGGACACGACCACACGGGGCGCTTCTCGGCGCCCCGTGTTCATCGACGGATGCCCCGGATGAAAAAACTTCTGCTTCAGCTCGATTCGAATCGACTCCCGAGCGCGTTCGACGAAGTCGTCGCGCACGATGGCGGCGCCGATGCCATCATGCAGCGCGGCGGAATCACCGAAGGCGACGTCCGCGATCTCATCTACGGCTGCATCTTCACACGCGGACCGAAAGACCTCCGCAATACCGCGGTGTTCATCGGCGGCAGCGACATGTCCATCGGAGAGAAGCTCCTCTCGGCGGCGCAGAAGGCCGTGTTCGGCCCCTTCCGCGTCTCGATGATGCTGGACTCGAACGGATCCAATACGACGGCAGTCGCCGCCGTCGTGAAGATCACGCGTGCCGTGCGCGATGTCCGCGATCGGAAGGTGCTCGTTACCGCCGGCACGGGACCCGTGGGACTGCGGGCCGCCGGTTTGCTCGCCAAAGCCGGCGCGCACGTGACGATCACGTCGCGTCGCGATGAGGAAGGCGAGCGCGCACGGTCGAACATCCAGACGCGGTTCGGCGGGGACGTCGCCATGGTGTGCATGCGCAATGCGTCCGAAGCGGCGCAAGTGCTCGACGCCGTGCAGCCGGACATCCTCCTCAATGCCGGCCCCGCCGGCGTGCTGCTCGTGCCGCGCGATGCGTGGGTCAAGCGCCGGGGACTCAAAGTCGCATGCGACCTCAACGCCGTTCCTCCGTTAGGCATCGAGGGCATCGACGCCGGCGACGACGCCAAGGACCGCGACGGCGTGACCGCGTTCGGCGCGATCGGCGTGGGCGGATTCAAGATGAAAGTCCACAAGGCGTGCATCGCGCGCCTGTTCGAGCGCAACGACGCCGTCCTCGACGCGGAGTCCATCGCCGAGCTCGCCGAAAGTCTCCCGGCCTAACGCGACCGACGCCGGATCGCGCACCACATGCCCCGCACGCTCGGCATCGATCCCGGTACCGTAACCATCGATCTGTGCGGGCTCCATGACGGCGCGGTGTTCCTCGACCGATCCCTGCCCACCACGCAGGCATTGGCCGACGTTCCGGCCTTCATCGCGATCCTCCGCGACGCGCGCGCGGAGCTCATCGCCGGCCCGTCCGGCTACGGTCTGCCGCTCACAGCCGTCGAGCACGCGAACGAAAGCGATTTCCGCCTCGCGTACCTCGCCGCGCGCGACGACCACGGCGGCATCGGCGGACTGCGCGTCCTCGCGCGCGCCATGCGCGATGCGCAGCTGCCGGTGCTGTTCACGCCCGGCGTCATCCACCTCACATCGGTACCGGCGGCGCGCAAAATCAACCGTGTCGACATGGGCACGGCCGACAAGGTCTGCGCCGCCACGCTCGGCGTGCACGACCAGGCGCGGCGCCGCGGCTGCCCCTACTCCGACGTGTCGTTCGTGCTGCTCGAGTTAGGCGGAGCGTTCTCGGCCGCCATCGCCGTGCGCGACGGCCGCATCGTCGACGGCATGGGCGGTACGGCCGGACCGATGGGTCTGCGCGCCGCCGGCGCACTCGACGGCGAAGTCGCGTTCCTCGCCGGTACGGTCACCAAGGAGACGCTCTTCACCGGCGGCGCGGCCAGCGTGATCGGCAACACACACGACGCGCTGGCCCGCGTCGCGGCGCCGAGCACCGAGCGCGAACAGATGGCGCGCGACGCACTCGTCGAGAGTGCGGTCAAGGCGGTCGCCGCACTCTGCACCATCGTGCCGGATCCGTTCGAAATTCTGCTCTCCGGCCGCCTAACGCACGCCGACGAGATCACCCGCGAGCTGCGGTTGCGGCTCAGCCCGTTCGCGCCGGTTCGGCGGTTGGAGGGATTCGCCCGCACGGCAAAGGAAGCCGCCCAGGGAGCAGCGCTGATCGCGGACGGACTCGCCGGCGGCGCCAGCGAAGCCCTCGTCAACGTGCTCGGGTTGCGCGAAGCGGCCGGTACGGTGCTCGACCATCTTTTCGTCATCACTCCCGATGCCGCGCGCCACCGTCTCGGCATCTCCTGACTCGCCCCGGACGCTTGCGTCCAACCGCCCGGCCGAAGGCGTCGTCATCGCCGGCTTTTCGACGCGCGCGCTGGTCGAATCCGCGGTGCGAGCCGGCTATGCGGTCGCATCCGTCGACGCCTTCGCCGACCTCGACAACGGCGCGACGCCCGCGCTCACCCTCCGCGCGCCAGGGTCCGGGATTGGCCGGTTCGATCCGTTAGGCGTGGCACGCGCCACGGCCGCCGTGCCCGGCGAGTGGGCCGCTTACGTCGCCAGCCTCGAGAACCATCCCGACGCCGTGCGCCTGCTGGCGCGGGGCCGTCGTCTCCTCGGCAATCCGCCGAGCGTGTTGGCGCGGGCACGAGCGCCATCGGTGGTCGCCGCCCTCCTGCGCGAGCACGGCTTTGCCGCGCCCGAGCTGCGCCTCCGCGTCGGTCGCCGCTCGGACGGCACCAGCTGGCTCGCCAAGCCCTTCGCCTCGGGCGGTGGCCACGGCATCACCCGCTGGCGCCGCGGCGACACGTTGCGTCGAACGCACTTTCTGCAACAACACATCAGCGGCCAGCCCGGGTCGCTGGTGTTCGTCGCCGACGGCACGCACGCTGTCCCGTTTGCATTCAGTCGGCAGCTCGTGGGTGAGCCGGAGTTCGGAGCCTGTGGCTTCGGTTACTGCGGCAGCATTCTGGTCCCGGCCAAGTCGGCAACGTTCGCCAACGGCCGCGCGTTGTTCGAGACCGCCGTTGCCATCGCCGACACTCTCACGCGGGAGCTTCGACTGGTGGGAGTCAACGGAATCGACTTCATCGCTAGCAACGGCACGCCGTTCGTGACGGAGGTGAACCCGCGATACACGGCATCGATGGAGCTCGCCGAACGCGCGTTCGGATTTTCGGTGTTCGGAGCGCATGTAGGCGGATGCGAAGGCGTCTCGCCATGTTTCGACCTTCAATCCGCTCGCCGCGACGCTGCGGTCGCGGTCTTCGGCAAGGCAGTAGTCTTCGCGAAACGAACCGTTGTCGTCGGCGACACACGCGCGTGGCTCGATGATCCAACCGTACGTGACGTTCCGCATCCCGGTGAGCGCATTCCGCGGGGCAGCCCCGTCTGTACCATCTTCGCGCGCGGTGCGAGCGAGGCCGCTTGCCACGCCGCGCTTGTGCGGCGCGCCGGAAAGCTGTATCAGGAAATCGGGGGGAGCGGGAGAAGAAGCGCATGAGCCAGATGCCGGGAGGAGGCCTCGTCGAGCACGTCACCTGCCTCGGATGCGGCTGCTCCTGCGATGACATCGCCGTGGCCGTGCACGACGGGCGCATTGCCGAAGCGCGCGGTGCCTGCGCACTCGGCTCCTCGTGGTTCGGCGATGGACGTGTGCCGCAAATCGCTCGGGCTCGCGGGTCCACGGTCACTGTCGAGGCCGCACTCGACGCAGCCGCGGCCCTTCTCGATCAAGCCCGGCGCGCGCTCGTGTTTCTCGGCATCGACATCTCGTGCGAAACTCAGCGCGCCGCAGTCGAAATCGCCGACACGCTGCACGCTGTCGTCGATGGTATGAGCTCCTCCACCGTGGCCGATGCCATCCTCGCCGCCCAACGGCGCGGCCGCGTGAGCGCGACACTCGGAGAAATTCGAAATCGCGCCGACTGCATCGTGTTCTGGGGGACCGACCCGGCCGCGCGATATCCTCGGTATGCGTCCCGGTACGCGCCCGAGCCCGCCGGGCTCTTCGTGCCCGCTGGTCGCCGCAGCCGGCGCGTCGTGTCCGTCGACGTGGACGACGCGCGCGGCCCCGCCGACGCCGACATGCGGATCCGATTACGCGCCAGCGAGGAGCTCGACGCGATTGCCGGCCTCCGCGCCGTCCTCGCGGGTCGCCCGTTAGGCGTCGAGCGGATCGAGGGAGCGCTCGGCGATCTTCCGCGCACGCTCACGGCCGCGCACTACGTGGCGATCGTCTACGACGCGGAGCCGGGCGCCTTGCCGCCACAGCCGGGACGCGCCGAATCGCTCACCGCCCTCGGCCAAGAGCTCAATGCGGTCACCCGCGCGTCCGTCACGCCGCTCCGCGCGGGGGGCAATCGGGTGGGCGCCGAATCCGTGCTCACGTGGCAGGCCGGCTATCCGATGACCGTCGACTATTCGCGCGGTGTTCCGCGGTTTCGCCCCGACGACGGCCCGCGCGCACTCGTCGCCGCTGGAGCCGTGGACGCGGTGCTGGTCGTGGGCCGCCCGTTAGGCATGCCGTTCGCCGTCGACGGCCTGCGATCCATCGCCATCGGGCCCGCCGCGTCGGACACCTCGTGCGAGGTGACCATCGACACCGGCGTCGCCGGCATCCACGAGGGCGGCACCGCGTTCCGCATGGACGACGTTCCGCTTCCGTTGCGCGCGCCGATCCCCGGCCCTCCGATTGCCGCGCAGGTGGTGCGCGCGCTCGCCCAACGCATCGCCGCACGACGGGCTCGCCGGTCGTGACCGAGCGTCTGCGCATCACGGGCGGCGCCGTGTACGATCCCGCCAATGGCGTCGACGGCGACGTACGCGACGTCTGCGTCGAAGACGGTCGCGTCGTTGCGCAGCTCCCCGATGATGCGCCGCGGCTCGACGCCCACGGTATGGTCGTGATGCCGGGCGGTATCGACATCCACGCGCACATCGCGGCATCGAGCGTGAATCAGGCGCGCCGCATTCTTTCCGACGAACGCACGGCAGACCCGGCGTCGCCGCCTGCGCTGCTCGACTCCGTCGCGCGTTCGGGGACGGGCGGCACCGTGCCCACCACGTTTACCACGGGGTACCGCTACGCGGGGCTCGGCTACACCACCGTGTTCGATGCCGCCGTCGCGCCCGCCGGCGCCCGCGACACGCACGCGCAGCTCGACGACACGCCCATCATCGACGCCGGGTTCTACGTCCTCATGGGCAACGATGCGTATCTGTTGCACCAGGTGGCGGCGGGCGAACGCGAGCGCGCGCGCGACTATGCGGCCTGGTTGTTAGGCGCAACCGGCGCGTACGCGATCAAGTGCGTCAACCCGGGCGGCATCGAGCTCTGGAAGCGCAACGTGCGTGCCGTCACGGGCATCGACGATGCGTTAGGCATCCCCGGCGTGACCCCGCGCGCCATCATGGAAACCCTGGCCGACGCCGCCAATACGCTCGCGCTCCCGCACCCCGTGCACATCCACTGCAACAACCTGGGGCTGCCCGGCAACGTGACCACGACGCTCGACAGCATGCGCGCGCTGTCGGGCCGCCGCGCGCACTTTACGCACGTGCAATTCCACGCCTACGCGGGCGGAAGCGGCAAGCCGTGGGCGTCGGGCGCCAAGGAGCTCATCGCGTACGTCAACGCGCACCACGAGGTGACCGTCGATGTGGGCCAGGTGATGCTCGGACACGCCACCACCGTCACGGCGGACGGCGCGGTGGAGTATCTCCTCCACGCGAGCAGCGGGCGCCGCTGGGTGAACGTCGACGTCGAGCTCGAGACCGGTTGCGGCATCGTGCCGTACGAGTATCGCGGCGCAGCGGCAGTCGCGTCGCTGCAGTGGGTCGTCGGCCTCGAGCTGTTCTTGCTGGCCGAAGATCCGTGGCGCGTGCTACTCTCCACCGATCACCCCAATGGCGGCACATTCGCGAGTTACCCGGAGCTCATTCGCCTCCTGATGGATCGCGCCTATCGGGACGAGCGCCTCAAGGACGTGAATCACAAGCTGCTCGCCGGCAGCGCGCTCGCCGACGGCCTGGCGCGCGAGTACACGCTGCGCGAGATCGCGATCATCACGCGCGCCGGTCCGGCGCGTCAGTTAGGCTTGACCAACAAAGGGCATCTCGGCGCCGGCGCCGACGCCGACATCACCATCTACGCGCGCGATCCCGACATCGCCGCCATGTTTGCCACGCCGCGCTTCGTGATCAAAGGCGGCGTGCTGGTGGTCGAGGAAGGCCAGCTGCGACGGGCGCCGCCGACGCGTCGCCTCCACGTCCGGCCGGCGTACGACGACGCGATGGTGCGCGACCTGTCTTCCTGGTTCGACCGCTACGCCACGATCGCGCTCGCCAACTATCCTGTCGCGCCGCCCCGCGACGCGCCGGTTCCCGCTGGCGCGGGCGCCTAACGTGCACATTCGCGGCGTAGCGATCGAGGACACCTTCGCCGAGGCCTTCGGCATGCGCGTGGCGCGCGTCATCATCACGGCGCGCGACGCCGGCTGGGCCACCGAAGCCGCCCGCACAATGACCGGTTTCGCGACCTCCGTCATCGCTTGCAAGGTGGAAGCGGGCATCGAGCGGCACCTGTCTCCGTCGGAGACGCCGGACGGCCGTCCCGGCGTGAGCGTGCTGCTCTTCACGATGGATTCGGACAGCCTCGCCAAGCGGCTCGTCGAGCGCATCGGCCAGACCGTGCTCACGTGCGTTACCACGGCCTGCTTCGACGGCCTGCCCGATGCTGCCGACCGCATGCCCATCGGGCGCTCGCTACGCGTGTTCGGCGACGGCTTCCAGGCGAGCAAGGTCATCGGCGGCGAGCGATACTGGCGCATCCCCGTCATGGAAGGCGAGTTCCTGGTGCAGGAGACGTTCGGCCGAGCAAAGGGCGTGGGCGGCGGCAATTTTCTCATCCTCGCCGAGAGCGACGCCGCGGCGCTCGACGCCGCCCAGGCAGCCGTGGACGCCATGCGCGGCACGGCCGGCGTGGTGCTGCCGTTCCCGGGCGGCATCGTGCGCAGCGGCAGCAAGGTGGGCGGCCGGCGCTACCCGTCCATGATCGCGACGACCAACGACGCGTTCGCACCCACGGTGCGGTCCCGCACCGCGTCCTTGCTGCCTAACGGAGTCAACGCGGCGCTCGAGATCGTGCTCGACGGCGTCGACGAACCATCGATCGCGGCGGCCATGCGCGCCGGCATCGAGGCCGCCTGCCGCCCGGGCGTCCGCAGCATCTCCGCGGGCAACTACGGCGGCAAGCTCGGGCCGTACCATTTTCATCTGCGCCGGATCATGGACGGGAGCGCCGCCGCGTGAGCGACACCGTCACGCTCACGCTGCGCGCCACGGTCTCGCGCCGGCTCGAGGCCGAGTGCATCACGCCCGACGCCTTCGCCGCGCTCGACGAAGGCGCCATCGCGCGCCTGTCGCTGTGGGACGGCCCACATGCCATTCCGTTAGGCGACCTGTTCCAGGTGCGCGGCGGCGCGGCGGCGCGCGTGCACGTGGCCGGCGACCTCGCCATGGTCGACGCACTCGGCGCCGGCATGACGACCGGCGCGCTGCACATCGAAGGCCCGGTCGGACGCTACGTCGGCACGCGCATGGCCGGGGGCGAGCTGCGCGTCGCCGGCGACGCCGCCTACGGCGCCGGCCTCGAGATGACCGGCGGCCTCCTCGACATCACCGGCAATGCCGGCGATCGGTTAGGCGCAGGACGCCTCGCCGCCGCCCGCGGAATGTCGGGCGGCGAGATCATCGTGCGCGGCAACGCCGGCGCGGAGATCGGCGCGAAAATGCGGCGCGGCACCGTCATCGTTGCCGGCAACGCCGGGCCGCGTGCCGGCATCGGCATGATCGCCGGCAACGTCATCGTGTTCGGCAGCGCAGGGGAGGATCCGGGCCGATTCAACAAACGCGGGACCATCGTCGTGTGCGGCGGCGTGACCGTGGCGCCGACCTACCGGTACGACTGCACGTACCGCCCGCGCCACCTCGCGGTCACGATGGTCCACCTCAAGTCGCGCCGGAAATTCGCGATCGATGACGACGTATCGACCGCGCGCTTCCGTCGCTACACCGGCGACATGGCCGAGCTGGGGCGCGGCGAGATCCTCGCGCGAACGGACGAACGATGAGCGCGCTGCACCTGAACGAGCGCGCGTGGCAGCTCGCCGACGACATGGTCGAGCGGGCGAGCCAGCTGCGCATCGCCAGCAGCCTCCTGCCGTCCGGCACGCGCCTCCTCGATGCCGGTATCGAAGCGGCCGGCGGACTCGGCGCCGGCCTCGCGGTCGCGCAACTGTGCACGAGCGGCCTGGCCGACATTAGTCTCACTTGGCTACGAATTGGCGCGGACTCGTATCCCGGAGTACGCGTCTGGACCGATCACCCGGCGCTCGCCTGCATGGCGTCGCAGTATGCGGGCTGGGCGATCCAGGTAGGTAAGTACTTCGCCATGGCATCGGGCCCGCTGCGCGCGCACGCCCGCGTCGAAGCCGACTTGTTCGCGAAGCTGGGCTACGGCGAGCAGGCCACCCGCGGCGTCCTCGTCCTCGAGGGACGCACGCCGCCCACCGACGAAGTGGCGAACTACATCGCCGCGCGCTCCAAACTGGACCCGCGCCAGATCACCATCGCCATCGCGCCCACCGCGTCGCTCGCCGGCGGTGTGCAGGTCGTGGCGCGCATCCTCGAGACCGCGCTCCACAAAATGGAATCGTTAGGCTTCGACGTCCGGCGGGTCGTGAGCGGTATCGGCGTCGCGCCGCTCCCGCCGGTGGCGCACGATGACCTGCACGCCATCGGCCGAACCAACGACTGCGTCCTGTACGGCGGTCAGGCACACTTCACCGTCCGCGCCGATGACGACGAGCTCTCGCAGCTCGCCAGCCAGCTGCCCGCATCCGCGTCGCACGACTACGGCACGCCGTTCTACGACATCTTCAAGCGTTACGGCGGCGACTTCTACAAGATCGACAAGATGCTGTTCAGCCCCGGCGAAGTCTGGCTCACCAGCGACACGTCGGGCCGCACGTTCCACGGCGGCAAGTTGGACGCCGACGTGCTCCGCACATCACTCATGAATTGAAGAACCGTTCTAACCCCGTCGTCATCCACTTCCCTCTCCGCGAGGTTTCCATGTGGTCCGTCGTCGTCATCTACAACCACCCGACCGATCCGGCGGCGTTCGAGAAGTACTACGCCGGCACGCACCTTCCGATCGTGACCAAACACGCCAAGGAAATCGGCTTCACGCGCTCCGTGTTCATGAAGTTCCCCCGCAACCTCGATGGCTCCAAGCCCGCGTTCTATCGTAAGGCCGAGCTCTGGTTCGACTCTGAGGCTGCACTCACGCGCGGGATCGCCACGCCGGGTTTCGCGGCCGTCGCCGGCGACTTGCCTAACTTTGCCACCGGCGGCGTGGTCGCGCTCACGGGCCAGGAAACCTGACGCGCATGTTCGTCGCCATCCTCGCTGCTCGCACGGGATGGCACACCGACGCGCTCGTGCGCGCGCTCGCTGCCCGCGGCGCGCGCGCGGCCGTGTTCCCGTACGAAGCGCTCGTCGCGTCGATCGGTCGCAACGCCCGCATCGCCGCCCACGACACCGATATCCTCGCCGCCGACGCCGTGCTCGCGCGCATCATCCCCAACGGGTCGCTGGAGCAGATTGTCTTTCGCGTCGACGCCCTCCACGCCCTTGAGGACGCCGGCGTCCCCGTGATGAATCCGCCGCGCGCCATCGAGCGGACAGTCGACAAGTTTTACACGTCGGCGCTCTTGGCGCGCGCGGGCCTCGCGACGCCTGACACGATTGTCTGCGAGCGCGCCGACGATGCCATGCGCGCCTTCCGTGACATGCGCGATGTGATCGTCAAACCCCTCGTCGGCTCTATGGGACTCGGGATGGTGCGGGTGAGCGATGAGGAGATCGCGTGGCGCGTGTTTCGCTCGCTGGAAGCGATCCACGGGGTGTATTATCTTCAGCGCGCAATCGAGCACGAGGGACGAGACGTTCGCGTCTTCGTCGTTGGCGACCGTGTCGTGGCCGCTATCGAACGCTCGGCGGCGGGTTGGCGCACGAATCTGGCTCGTGGTGGACGCGCTCGCGCGATCACGCTGCCCTCTGACTGGCACGCCATGGCGCTGTGCGCGGCACGCACCGTTGGTGCGGCCTACGCCGGCGTCGATCTCCTGCCCGCTCGAGACGGTTCAGTCTATGTACTCGAGGTGAACGGCATCCCGGGATGGCACGGGCTTCAGACGGCTACCTCAATCGACGTCGCACAAGCGATCGTCGATCACCTGTTCGACGCCTATCGCGTCGAGCGCTGACGCCCGGTCGGCGCGCCGAGGCGCGCCCAACGACAGCGGCCGATGTTGCGAGCGCCGCCCAACTGGCATGCTTGCTCGAGGCAAGCGCACCGAAGCCCGGTAACGTCGCACCGCACGCGCGCACGCACTTCCGGGACACGCGCTACGAGCACTTCCTCGCCAGCGCCGCCGCCATCGGGCCCGCCATGCTCCTCGCGCGCCGCCATTCACTGGGCAGCACCATTCTCGCCGCGTGTACCGCAACGTCCCGTTGGACGCGCGCCAATACCAACCTCGGCATCATCCTGCTGCTCGCGCCGCTCGCTCGCGCCGCGCTCGACCCTCGCCCTGGTACGCTGCGTGAACGTGTGGCGCGCGTGTTGCGGCGAACCACGGTTCGCGATGCCGCCGACGTGTATGCCGCGATTCGCCTCGCGCGTCCCGGCGGTCTCGGGCGCACCGATACACAGGACGTCGCGCGCGCTCCCACACGCGCTCTTCGTGCGGTCATGGCGCTCGCCGCCGATCGCGATGGCGTCGCGCGCGAATACGCGACGGACTATGCGGTCACGTTCGAGCTCGGCGCGCCTACATTGCAGCGTGCACGTGCCGATGGACTCTCCTGGGATGACGCGATCGTGGAGACGTATCTGACCCTGCTCGCCGCTGCGCCCGACACCCACGTCGCGCGTAAGTTGGGCCATGCCGCGGCAGCAGAGATCTCTCGGAACAGCCGAGCCGTCCTGGCCGCCGGCGGCGTGCGCAGCGCCGTTGGCCGGCGGCGCACGGCTGCGTTCGATCTGGCACTCCGCGATGCTTCCAACGCGCGAAACCCCGGCACCACAGCCGACCTTACCACCGCCGCGATCTTCGCCGTACTTCTCGAAGGAGGCTGGAGCTAGCGCTCCGGATGGAACCGATGCGAACCCACGGCGAGTTTAGGATACGGGTCAAGAAGGACTACACCGTCTTCTCGTCGGCGCA
>Ga0075426_10001018_pt1 | contig 19778 bp, 18 predicted proteins | sample SoiMethybrSBSTD5_FD_75304 | JGI IMG/M metagenome (GOLD analysis project Ga0075426, IMG submission 75304) | Bulk soil microbial communities from a Populus tree surrounding site in Tennessee, USA - Soil MetaG P. TD hybrid SBSTD5 | ecosystem: Environmental > Terrestrial > Soil > Tree plantation...
CCCCATGTATTCGCGCCATTTACGCCCGAGATCTGACTGAGGAATCCGAAGGCAATGCTGCGGGGGTAGGTCTGGCCGATCTGATTCACGAAAAACTATTCCAAAAAATTGATTACCAGAAAACATTTTTGAACGTGCGTACGTCGCTCAACCTGCCGTTGGCCCAGATTCCGCTGCACTGCCCCTCTGATCGGGATGCCCTCGACTTCGCTTTAGGATACCTAGGTAGTGCCCGGCCCGAACAACAGCGTATTGCATGGATCCGCAACACACTTGAGCTTGATCGCCTTGCCTGTTCGCAGGCGCTTGCGTCAGACGTATCGAAGCTGGACGGATGGCGCCTCGAACCGCAACCGGTTGTGCCGAAATTCGACCGCAGTGGAGACACTTGCTCGCCTCTGCAGGGATGCTGACCGGCCATCTTCAGAATGTTGAACGGGACACGCGGTCAGCTTAAGTGCCAGTTACACTCCCGTTAACAGACCCGGGCGTCGGCACCAGTTCACCCACTACAAACCAGTACGCCAGCAATCCCAGCAGAAGAATGATGGAGCCGAGTTCGAAACCCGGGATGTAGGACCCACTCCGCTTGATCAGGATTCCCATCGCGAGCGGGGCTATGATTCCGGAAAGATTCCCGGCAAAGTTTTCGGCGCCGGTCCAGATGCCGACTTTGTCCGCCGGCGCGCAAGCTTGAAGAATGGTGAGCAGGTTGCCGGTGGAAAGTCCAACCAGCGCCGCTCCGATAAGCAGGCCTACCGACACGGAGGTTGAGGAGGCGCGCACGGCGGGCAGGAGCAGCAACCCGGTTAGAAATGCGATGGACACGATTCCTTTGCGTGCCCTGGTTTCGCTCCAACCCATGCGGATTAGCCGGTCCGCTATCCAGCCTCCAATCGGCTCCGAAACTCCGAAGGTAAAAAATACGAGAGAAGCATACAAACCAGCGCGAATGATGCTGACATGACGAACTGTTACGAGATAGTCAGGCAACCACGTTACCAGCACGTACCAGTAATAATCAAAGCAGAAAAATCCCAGGCAGATGCCCAACAAATTGCGATTGATGAAGGCGCTCGGCTTGGCAGGCAATGACGACCGCAGCGGTGCGGGTGTTAGGCTCCTGCCGGCCGGTGCCAGTTGGCGAGGGAAAAGAAATAACCACGGGACGATCCAAACCAGCGCCGCGAACCCTAAAAATCCAAAGGTGTGCCGCCATCCATAGCGCAGAAGAAACCAGGGAACCAGGATGCCTTCGAGCACCAAGCCGGTTCGAGTACCAAAATCAAAGAGACCAGAGGGCAAACCGCGAGCTGCCGGCTCGAACAGTAAGGAGACAATTTTGGTTCCTCCCGGCAGATAGATAGATTCGCCGATGCCGAGGAGAATGCGGAACAGCATCAGAACCTCCAGGCTGCCGGCCAGGCCGGTGAGGCCCTGCGACAAGGACCAAAGCGCAAACGCGCCGGCATACAACCAGCGCAGGTTAACGTGGTCAGCGCACCAGCCCACCGGAATTTGCATGAGAGCGTAAGACCAGAAGAAAGAGGAAAGCAGCAGGCCCTTGCTGGTTGGCATTAAATGCAAGTCGGAAGAAATAAGGGGCAGGGCAAGGGAAAGGGCGGCGCGGTCCAGGTAATTAATCAGAGATGCCGTAAAGAGAAGGCCGACAATAACCCAACGATGCCGGTTCGAGACGTGCGGCAGATCCATCGTAGCGGCCCTCGGGGGCTTCTGCGGCCGAAGCCGAGAGTGTACCGCCATGGCGTAACGCGGGGAGAAAAAAGCTCAGGCTAACCCAGGCGCGCGGCTTGCAGGTTAGTCTCTTAGCTGTTCGGCGAGGAACGCACGCACACCGTTCTCCTCCATGTCCGCCATGGCCTGCGACACGGCTGCGGCGACGGGTTCGACGTCAATATGCTCCCGTGTCCACTCCATCTGTTTCCGCAGAACATCACGGGTGAAATCGTGCAACGCCTTTGGCTCTTCCCGGTTCACCTGCCGCCACCGTTCTCGGATGTAATCGGCGTGAACGTCCTCCAGTTCAGGATCACGCAAGGCGAGCAGCACGCCGGCAATTCCCGCCACAACATAGGGCGGCACACGGTGAAAGGTCTGCAGGTAACGCCGCACCGTGGGAAACAGGCGCGTGCCCACTTTTATGCTGGCATTGCCACATATCACCCGCAGTTCATGCCGCACGAACGGATTGGAGAATCTGTCCAGGACAGTGCGGGCGTAAGCCTGCGGAGCCAGCTCTGCCGGCAGGTCCGCCGCGGGAACGATTTCCTTTGTTATCACGGCTTCGACCAGCGGACCGAGTTGCGGGTCGCGCATGCCATCAAGTACCGTGGGAAGGCCAAGCAGCCAGCCCAGGGCGGCCAGAGTGGTGTGACTTCCGTTAAGGATTAACAGTTTTCGCGTACGGTACGGCCGCACGTCATCAACGAAGTGCACATTGGATGACGCAAGGTCCACAGGAAAATGCCGCTGTATAAACTCCTCCGACTGCAGGATGAACTCATAAAAAGGTTCCGCACAGTTCAGCAGTTCGTCGCGATAGCCGAGTGCTTCCCATTCGTGGGTCAACTGCTGCTCGTCTGCAGCGCCTACGACGATGCGGTCTACCACGGTATTGGTGATGCGCAGTGAAGTTTGCAGCCAAGCAACGAATTTCTTCTCCAGTTCCCATCGGCCGGCTTGTTCGATGATTAGCGACCGCAGCAGCTCTCCGTTGTTGTCCACCAGTTCGCAGGGGACCAGCCCAATCTCTGCGCCCTGTGCCAATGCCTTCCAGCGATGAAAAAGCAGTTGAGCAAGTTTTCCCGGTAAACCGAGCGCAGGCGTGCTTTGCAGTTGGTCTCTCTCGTTCAGCGCCAGGCCGCCTTCGCTGACGTTGGTGGTAATGATCTTCATGTCGGGGGAAACCGCTGCCTTGACCACCTCTGCCCACGCGGTCTCCGCATCCAGAACGCGGCTAATGGAACCAATAATTTGCTTTGCTTGGACCACCTCCCCATTAACGTGGCCGCGCAGGACCAAGGTGGAGAGTCCATCCTGCTCGCGGAAGGCTTGCATGCGGCGGTCGGCCTTACGCTGCACCGCCAACATGCGGCCATGGAATCGCCCGCCGGCGACCGCTTGCTGCAGGAAATCGGCGAGAAAGCCGCGAACAAATTTCCCAAAGCCGACCTGAAGGACTCGCTCAGGCGCGTCCAGAATGTGAGCAGGGGGAAGGGCGACAGCGGCAGTGCCGCGCCGGCTTATCCGCATCAATGTGCGCCGTGACAGCCGTGGAAGGGAGGCGCTCACGCCTTACCCTGCACAGCCGGTGTTTTCGTGCTGTTCCTGGGCGTTACGAACTCTTTTTCGCTCGCCGATAAACTGGAGTGCAGCGCCATCTCGGGCACGGAGTGTACCACGCCTTGATGGCCACACCTTTAAGGCGCATCTACTTCGGTGGCCGATTTTCACATACCCGGCGATGGTTTTGTTTAAACTGACAGGATGAAGCGAACTGCCGTTCTGGTTTTCTTCCTAGCCTCGCTGGCCGTTGCCGCTCCCCAACCTGCACCGCTCATTACCAACATTGCAAACCGGACCACGATAAGCCTCAATGGCAGGTGGCGAACCATTGTTGACCCCTATGACATCGGGCAAGAGGCCCGCTTTTTCCTGAACGCGAAGCCACACGACCCGGGCGATCGGGTCGAGTATGACTTCGACAATTCGCCTCTCCTGGATGTCCCCGGTGATTGGAATTCGCAGCGAGACGATCTGTTGTTCTACGAAGGCACCGTCTGGTACAAGAAATCATTCCCCTATCACAAGCGGGAACATACGCGAGTGTTCGTCTACTTCGGCGCGGCTGCTTTGCGTGCCACCGTCTATCTGAACGGGACAAAGCTGGGTTCGCATGAGGGTGGCTACACGCCATTCAACTTCGAAATCACGGACACGGTTCGTGAGGGAGCGAACTTCCTGGTTGTTGAGGTGAACAACCGGAGGCGTGCCGAAGCCATACCCTCCCTCAGCACCGATTGGTGGAACTACGGAGGCCTGACTCGGGACGTCATGCTCGTCGAAGAGCCGCCGGTGTTTGTTCAAGACTACTTTATCCAGCTGGCGAAAGGGTCGACGACCCAGATTGCTGGCTGGATCAGGACCAACGGTGGCTCCCCGTCGCAGCAGTTGACTATTGAGATTCCCGAAGCCGGCATTCGGCACACCGTCACCACTGATCCTTCCGGGTACGCACAGTTCCGGTTTCCAGCCCACCTGACACTGTGGTCGCCGCGCAACCCTAAGCTCTACCGGATACTGCTATCCGGCGGAGGCGATCGCATACAAGACGATATTGGTTTTCGCCAGATCGAAACCCGCGGTACGAAGATCGTGCTGAATGGCCAACCCACCTTCTTGCGCGGTATTGCCATGCATGAGGAGGCGCCCTATCGCGGTGGCCGTGCTTTTTCTGCTGAGGATGACGCCACCCTGCTGGGTTGGGCGAGAGAATTGGGCTGCAACTTTATTCGCTTGGCTCATTATCCCCATAACGAAGGCATGGTTCGTCTGGCCGACCAGATGGGATTGCTGGTGTGGTCGGAGGTTCCGGTGTACTGGGGTAATGCCTGGACAAATCCGTTGACCCTCCAAAATGCACAGGACCAGCTTCGGGAAAACATCACCCGCGATCATAACCGTGCCTCTGTCATTCTTTGGTCCATCGGCAACGAGACCCCCGTGCTGCCTGCCCGCACCGAGTTCATGAGCAAACTTGCCGCTGAGGCTCGGGAACTCGACCCCACCCGGTTGATAACCGCCGCCTCGGATCACGTGGAGCGTTCGGCCCCACTCACTCGCACCGTCAATGACCCGCTCGGAGAATTTCTCGATGTGATTGGCGTGAACGAGTATCTGGGCTGGTATGAGGGAAGCCCGGAAGATGTCGCTCAGGCGCAATGGAAAACGCCTTATGGCAAACCCATCATCATCAGCGAATTTGGCGCCGGCGCCGCTTACGGCAACCACGGCAGCCCGCTCGCCCGCTGGACGGAGGAGTACCAAGCCAATGTGTATGAACAACAGATTAGAATGCTGCGGCGGATTCCTTTCCTGGCAGGAATGTCGCCATGGTTGCTGATGGATTTCCGCTCGCCTCGGCGGCTCCTGCCGGGAATCCAGGATTACCACAACCGCAAAGGACTGATCTCTGACCGCGGCCAGCGCAAGCAGGCCTTCTATGTTTTGCAGCGCTTCTATCGTGAGCTAGAGCAGTAGTCCGCAGCGGTCCATTCGGAACTTGAACATTCCCAATCTCGACTGCGCTGCGCCATTCTGGTACAGTTCCGCAGCGAATGATTAGGTACCTATGTGTAGCCGTTTTGTTGGTGTCAAGTGCAGCAGCGTGGCACCCGTTGAGTGCCACGGCAGCTGATACAAAAGACGGCGTTGCTGTTCCTCTCGCCGCGGCCACTTTGCAACTCACTTCCCTCAGCTTTGAAGGTAAGCCGCTTCCAGCTTCTGCGATCGCAAAGAGGGAACTTGCGCCGGGCGTACACGAGTTAAGTAATTCTGAACCATCGGTCGGTGAATTCGAATTCCATATTCAGGACAATAGTAGCTACTATGGCTTTGGCGAGCGCTTCAATGCGCTGAACCAGGAGCACCACATTATTCTGAATTCTTCTCGCGACACAGCGAAAGCTAAAGGGGGAAATACCTACGCTCCTATTCCCTTTTTCATGAGCACGAGGGGATATGGTCTATGGCTGGACACTTACTCCGACGCGACCTTCGATCTGAATGCGACCAACCCAGAGGAGATCATTGTCAAATTGGAAAGCAGCAAGCTCCGCATTATCGTGATTGACGGTCCTCAATTTCCTCTCATCCTCGATAGATTTACGGCTTTGGTGGGCAAGCCCAAGCTGCCTCCGTACTGGGCGTTCGCGCCATGGAAGAGCCGTGACTACCACGTCAGTGAACGCGATGTTTATGAGGACATCGATAAATACCGGCAGCTCGGCTTGCCGGCATCTGTTCTGGTTATCGACAGCCCCTGGGAGACGAATTACAACACCTTCATCATGAATGAAAAGCAGTTTGCCGATCCCTCCGAAATGGTTCGGCGTATTCATGAGGAAGGCTACAAGCTATGCCTCTGGCTCACTCCCTTTATCAACGTGCATACCCACGCTACCGAGCCGGGTATTGCCGATAAAATCCCCGCCGGACCAGCCTCCAACTACGCCGAAGCGGCCACCAAGGGCTATTTCGTAGAAGAAAAAAAGGGAAAGCCCTACCTCGGGCAATGGTGGAAGGGCACCGGATCGCTGATTGATTTCACCAACCCCGCCGCGCGGGAGTGGTGGAAAAAACAGGTCCATAGGGCGGTTGTGCTGGGTGCCAATGCCTTCAAAGATGACGATGGCGAAGGTAGCTTCCTCGGAGATGTGAAATTCGCCAGCGGGGAAGACCCGCGCATGATGCGCAACCGCTACTCGGTTCTTTATAACCAAACCATGGAAGAGGTGGTTCAGAACGACCTCCACGGTGATGGGGTGCTCTTTATGAGGAGCGGTTCCGTGGGAACGCAAAATCTCCCCTTTACCTGGGGCGGCGACAATGCAGCAGATTTCAGTCTCGACAATGGTCTGCCGACGGTTGTCATTGCCGGGTTGAATGCAGGACTTTCGGGCGAGCCGCTTTGGACCAGCGACCTGGGCGGATATCTCAAATCAGAGAGAACGCCCGATGACGACAAACTCTTCATCCGCTGGACGGAGTACGCCGCCTTCTCTCCGGTCATGGAGGTCCATTCCCAGATGAACCTTGGACCCTGGGATTACGGCCCCGAGGCTTTGGCCATATTCCGCCGCTATTCCGTTCTGCATATGAGCTTATTTCCTTACCTCTATGCTGCCGCGCAGGAAAGCGCCCGCGATGGAATGCCCATCATGCGGGCTCTGGCTTTGGAAAACCAGGATGATGAACGGGCGCGCGCCATTGCGGACGAGTACTACTACGGACCGGATCTTCTGGTCGCCCCGGTATTGAATCAGGCCACAAAGAGATTCGTCTACTTGCCGGAAGGTGACTGGCTGGACTACTGGACTGGAGCGAAGCTGCGAGGCGGCCAGACCGTATCGGCGGATGCCCCTATGTCGCGCATTCCACTCTACGTCCGCACCGGTGCGATTCTTCCTGAGATTCCTGACGACATCATGACGCTGGTTCCCCGTGGCCAGTACAGCGATACAAACGTAAAGTCCCTGGATGACCGCCGCATTTACGAGATCTATCCTGGCAAGTTGCGCACCATTACGGACTTTGAAGGCCGGAAGATTGGGAGTGGCACAGGAGCGGACATTGGAATATCCGGCAAACCAGCCGAGGTCACCTTACGCTGGCGTTTCCAGTCGCCTCGCAGTGTCACGATTAACGGTGAGGATGCCACTTTGGAACGTTCCCAGGATAGGGCCTCGGTACGTTTTCGGCATGTCAAAAACACGGTGATACGCGTGCACTGGTAGCGGCGCGTTGCAAATTCACAGTGCAAGTTCCTGCCTGTTTACCGATTGCCAGGTGCTGCTCTCATGAGCCGTATGTTGGGCTGTCAGTGCAAAACTTTTCACTGCGCTGAGCATGGCCTTGGTTATAATGGTCCCAACCCAGCCCAAGCTTTCTGCAATAGTTAGCGCCAATCGTCTGCGTTACTCCAAACCTATCGCCTCAGGTGTCGGAAAAGCATGAAGTACCATCTTAGCTGCGTTCCTGCGGTCAATCCGGATGGGATGCCCGCGAGCGACCCTGCCGAACTTTGCCCGCCGCCTCGCAAGCAAATTCCTGCGGCAGACGGGCTGATATTCCATGGCCGGTTTAGTGCTTTCGACATCCATCAGCCAAGCGCCTCCCCCGAGTTCGGTGACATGTGCAGAACGGCGCGGGTGTGGGGCTGGTGCGAGTGGCTGCGCATCAGCCTGGTGGCAGCGGCGCTGATAGCAGCCGCTCTAGTGGTGGCGGCAAGGACTATGGCTATGGCGGAGGGTGCACAGGCCCAAGGTGTACGCCTGCAATCTCCGCCGCTATCCCAGGCGGCGACCCTGCCGCAGCCTTTAACCGAGGCCGGCAGCGCCGGCCCGGAAACGGTCGGCACGATTCATTATTGGTCCGATGATAGTTCCACCACCGTAACTATTGATTTGCAGAAACTCGTATTTTTTGAGGCGCATCGCCTCACCGGCCCGGACCGGGTTTACTTCGATCTGCAAAGCACCCAAATGCCGTTGGACTTGCAGCGCAGGCTGATCCAGGTGGACGTGGCAGAAACTTTCGTTCGAAAAATCCGCATGGCAGAACGTGGGCCGGAGGTCACCCGGGTGGTGCTGGAAACAACTCCGAACGCGGATTATTCCGCCATGATCGCGCCCGATCCCTATCGGCTAGTCATTAAGCTCCACGCCCGTCAATAGCGGGTGGACGGGAGGGGTTGGCCTATTCAAGCGCTGTTGGCTTGTCACGCCGCGGTCGCAGGAGTTGTTTTCGTTTCTTCGTGCGTCGGCGTGGCGCCGTCCTGTGTCTTCATCGTTTCCGCATTGAATTGCGCGCCCACGAGGATGGCGAATGCTGTCCAGTAGAGCCACAGCATCAGGGCGACGGCGGCGGCCAGAGTGCCGTAGGTCTTGTTCAGCTTGCCGAAGTTCCTCAGGTAGAGGCCCAGCCCGCTGGAAAGCAGCAGCCAGGTAATAAGCGCAATTACTGCTCCCGGCAGGGTGGTGCGGAACGGACGCCGTATGCTGGGCGCCCACATGTAGATGAGCTCAATTGAAAGCACGGCGCACGCGATGGAGAGCCCCCACCGCAAATAGGGCCATAGCGCCACGAACACAGCGCCCAGCCCGGCCTTTTCCGCCACCCATCTCCCGAAGCCCGGGCCCACCACCATCAGCGCCAGCGCCACAACCGCCAGCGCGCCCACGGCAAACATCAAGCCAATAGCCAGCAGCCGCTTGCGCACGAAGCTGCGCGCATCGGGCAGGGTGTAGGCCACATTTACCGCCTCCACCAGGGCCGCCACCCCGCCCGAGGCTGCCCAGATGGTAAGTACAATTCCCACCGAGAGGATGCTTCCGCCGTGCGGGCTGATCACGTCCCGCAGCACCCCGCGCACCAGGCCCATGCTGTCGGAAGGTATGAACCTCCCCATGAGAGTGAGAATCTGGTCGAATAAATGGGGCAGGGGCACGAGCGCCAGCCCCGCCGCGAAGGCGATGAGCAACGGAAACAGCGACAGGATGAAGTAGTAGGACAGGCCCGCTGCCAGCTGGCTGGTGTGCTTCGAGCGCACCCCCGCGTAGGTCAGCCGTATTACTCGTCTCCCGTAGGCCAGCCATGGTCCCAAATCGAATTTCGGGAACAGCATAGAACCTCCCGCGGAAGCGGTACGCCAGCTAATCTGAATCACCCCGCCGGCAATGTCAACCAGCGGGTCTCGCCGGCCCCTAAAAGATGGAGTTCAGCACCAGCTGAATGAGCCGTGTATTGCCCGCCTAAGGCTGGAGCGGGGATCGAGCTCGCGCTGGGATATACTCGCGCGACGCTGCGAAGCTGCAGCCGCCTGCGCCGAACTGAGGGCAGAAGGCCTATGACCCACACCAAGGAAAAACCGACGGCCGTTTTGCTCATCACTTGCCCCGATCGCCAGGGGCTGGTGGCCACGGTGGCCGATTTTGTTTACGCCCACCACGCCAATATCCTGCACGCCGACGAACATACCGATCCTGACTCCAACCTTTTCCTCATGCGCTTGGAATGGGACCTGGACGGCTTTGACATTGCCTTCGCGCAGTTTGCCCAGCACTTTGCTCCTATTGCGGACCGCTTCGGGATGCGCTGGCGCGTTGCCCAATCCACTCACCGGCCGCGAGTCGCCATCCTCGTTTCGCGCCTGGACCACTGCCTCGCGGACCTGCTCTATCGCCAGTCCATAGGCGAGTTGCGCTGCCATATTCCACTCATCATCAGCAATCATCCCGATGCCAGCCGGCTGGCGGAGTTCTACAACATTCCCTTTTATTGCACGCCAATAGCTCCTGAGAACAAGCGGGAAGCAGAGGCGCAGCAGCTGAAGCTGCTGGCGGAACACGATATTCAACTGGTGGTGCTGGCCCGCTACATGCAGATATTGTCTCAGGATTTCATCGGCCGTTATCCAAACCAGATCATCAACATTCACCATTCATTTCTGCCGGCCTTCATTGGTGCTAAGCCCTACCACCAGTCCTATGATCGCGGGGTCAAGCTGGTGGGGGCCACCAGCCATTACGTCACAGAAATGTTGGACGAAGGGCCGATCATCGAGCAAGACATCATTCGCATTTCCCATCGTGATACACGAGACGATCTGATCCAGAAGGGGCGGGATCTGGAACGCATGGTGCTCTCGCGCGCCGTGCGCTGGCACATCGAAAACCGTATTCTCCTGTACGGCAGCAAAACGGCAATCTTCAGCTAGGCTGAGACAGCAACGCTCGACACAGCGACCGCGGTTGCGGCGATGCTTTTGGAAAATCCGCTAAACGCCAAAACGAGCCACGCTGAGTTACTGATAACTCTGAGCAGCACCCCTCTCCAAGCACTCTAGAATGGTCGCAAAGTGTATATATTATGTGACGGAATGGCACTGGAGTGCCATTCCCAACTGCGCTTCAAGTCGGCACACTACCACCAATGAATACCACTGTGATTGAAAGCAGGCAGATGCCGGTCAATATCGCGGATACTGCTGCGTCCCCTTCGACCAGGTGGCGGAACGCTCTTTCTGCTGATGGCAGCAGCCGGGTAGGGGCGCAGCTCGCGCCCGAATCGCTTTCCATTCCTGAACATATACTGCGGTTTCTCGGCCGCTCCTGGGTGGATAAGGCCATTGCCGTCCTGGCCTCCATTCCCTGTGCCTGGCTCACCTATGCCTGCATCCGGGCGGGATTGATGAGTGTTCCGCGCGCTCTGTTCTTTGCCCAGGTCTCGCTGTTCGTACTCACCATGCTTATTCGCAGGAATCCGGTCCGTATCACCGCCAATCCCTGGTTTTGGGTGGTAGCGTTTGTGGCCAGCTACTATGGGTTCTTGACCGCCACCCTGGTACGCGGAGGCATTACGGTTGCGCCGAGTTGGGTCAACAATTCGCTGGGCGCTTTGGGGCTGTGGATCGCCATCTTTGCTCGCCTTAGCCTGGGCCGGAACATCGGCCTGGTGCCCGCGCAGCGTCGGATTGTGACCGGCGGCGCCTACCGGTACATGCGTCATCCCATCTACACGGCTCACTTTCTATGCTCAATTGGCTTTGCCCTGAGCTCCTTTTCTGTGATTAATGTCTTGGTCATTGCCGTGGGTTGTGGACTCTGGGTGGTGAAAACCTTCATGGAAGAAGCGTTTCTCTCGCAGGATCCGAAGTACGCTGCCTACATGCGGCGAGTGCGCTGGCGCTGGTTGCCAGGCCTGGTATAGCGCCGGCACGCAAATCCGATGTGACCTCCGTAACGTGCAACATTACCTGCCCCCGGTTTTAATACGGGAGCATTCCATCCATGGCGCAGACGGCAGCAAAACCGGCGCTGGCAGAACGGCGGCAGGCGGGTGATCGGCGCCGCCGGGGCGGACGCCGCAGCAACGATGAACATCTCGATCCGCAGGAGCAGCGCGTTTCGGAAGAGATTGTAGTTATCGCGGCCGCCATTATCCTGGCGCCGCGCTTGGCCGCCTTGGAACTCCGCGACAGCATGCCCATGCGCAACCTCATCCAGCAGTCGGTTTCCTTGGCTAAGCTCGTCCTGCAAAAAGCCCGCGTGGAACTGGCGCGCGATCTGAGCGAGCCTTCGTCGAGCTAAAGCCCTCAGCCAAATTTGGCGCGCTCTCTTCGTCGCACATTTCCTTAGTGTTGCTGGGAAAGCACCGCTACTCCATACACAGGCAAGTTGACGGAAGTTCTGGAGCCTCCGTTGAGCACGTCCTGCATGGCCGCAGGCAGGGGAACCGTCTGCTGCGATTTCGAAAAATTCACCAGGATGAAGACGGTGTGATGGTTGCCATACCGGGGGTCGACCTCCACCCCTTGCGGCACCGGGCCCAGAGCAGGTTTGACCCCGCTTACATTCGCCATCCACTTGGCGGCGGCGCTCATGAGTTGGTCATCCGGCCAAATGCCAATGTAAGTGATCCGCCCCTTGCCTATTTTGCGCGTGATAGCGGCCGGCTGCCCGTCTAACCAGCCATTGCTCTTGCCATAACGCTCCAGCACCTGTACATCTGCGGCTTTGGTGCTGAGCAGTTCGGCCCAGAGCTGGTCCTGGCCCGAACCCCACCCGCCCTCCACCGGCACGGGATGGGCCAGCGCGTAGTACTGCTCTACGCGGCCGCCCAGAAGTTCCGCCAGCGGGCCGGGCTGGCGCTCTGTCTGCAGGCCGTTGTCATCATTCTTCATACCCGAGCGCTGGCCCAGCACCAGGTGCCCGCCCTGGCGCACGTAGGCGATCACATTGTGGGCGGCAGCCTCGGAGAGCACGTTCAGCCCCGGCGCCACCACCAGCTTGTACTGACTGAGCGAGGCGGTGGGCGCCACAATGTCAATGGATTGGCTGATGGCGCGCAGCGGCTCGTAGTAGCTGATAATCTCCTTCACCGGATCGTAATCCTTGTTGTGCCGCTGCCAGTTGATAGCCCATCGGCTGTCGTAGGAATGCAGGATTGCCACTTCCGACTTGGGCGTGGTTCCGGCCAGCGCCGGCCCAGCCTTGGCAAACTCCCGCCCGATTTGTTCCGCTTCTGAATACAGAGGAACAGGCGTGCCGTCCGGCCCTACCAGCGTGCCGTGATACTCCTCTTGGCCGTTCAGGGCGCTGCGCCATTGCCAGTAGCTCACTGTATCGGCGCCATGCCCGACGTCGTGCCAAGCCATGGCCCGCACCTCGCCTTTATCAAGAGAGTTGTTGATGTCGGCCCAGTTCACCGAGCCGGGCTGGGTTTCCATCACCCAGAAATTCTTGCCCTTGAAGCCGCGGGTCAGGTCGTGCGCCGCCCCGTTCTTCGCCGGATCCAGGTGCCCTTGGCCCACGTAGTCGTCCCACGCGGCCAGGTCCAGGTCCTGCGCCACCGTGTAATGGTCGAAGCCGTCGAACCAGCCCATCATGTTGGTGGTGATGAACTGCCGCGCATCGGCATTGGCGCGGATCACCTCCAGCTGATTGTTCTGGTAACTGCGCCAGGTATCGCTCACAAACCGCATCCAGCTGAGCAGCAGGCCCGGATTGCCGTAGGTGGCCTCGATGGGGATCTGGCTCCAGTCAGAATAGGTTTGGCTCCAGTAGGCCGTGGTCCAGCGCGCGTTCAGATTGTCGAGCGTGCCGTAGCGAGCCTTCAGCCATTGCTGGAATTGCGCCCGGGTCGCGGGATCGAACGACACCTCGGCGTACTCGTTATCAATCTGCCATCCCAGCACATACGGATTGTGGCCGAAGCGCTTGGCCATCTGCTCGGCAATGGCGCGGGCGAATTCGCGGTACTTGGGATTGGCGAAATTGAACTGCTGTCGGTTGCCGTGCTCGGCGCGGTGGCCCTGCTCATCCAGCCGCAGCGTCTCGGGATATTTCTGCGTCAGCCACGCGGGCGGTGCGGCCGTTGGTGTCCCTAGCACCGTGTAGATGCCATGCCTGGCGGCGGCTGCAATGGCTCGGTCCAGCCAGTCAAAATCGTACTGGCCCTGGCTGGGCTCCATGCGGCTCCAGGCAAACTCTCCCACCCGCACCATGTGGATGCCCGCCTGCTGCATCAGGGCGAGATCGGCCTCCCACCGCGACTCCGGCCATTGCTCCGGATACCACGCCGTCCCCAGCAGAATGGGGGGCGGAGGCGGCGCCGCCGTTTGCGCCATCGCCGGCGTGAGCAAGAGCAGGATGACACCCAGCAATGTCGTGCAGGAATGGAACAGACAATGGAGCTTGGCTTGTGTCGTGTGGATCATGGCGGGAGGATTGTATCAACTCCCCTGGAGCGGGGAACCTCCGCGAGAGGCGCAGCACTCGCCGACTGCGTCTACCGTCAATTCAACTCGGCTGCAAGCGCGCGACTCAGTCTACGATTTGCCGTTCGATTCCGCTGAATACTTCCAGCTTTGCACGCTTTCCAGGCGATGTACGCCGCTACGCCGCAGGTTGTGCAGAATCCACCAGACAACTGCGGAAGCGGTGCACATAGTCAGCAGCATAAAGACGAGCACGGATGCCAATGAGGGCCAGACCGCCGATCCCGTACTGTCTCCGCCAATGCTGCTGGCCTTCGCGATAGTGAGCACGACAGTGGCGAATATCACTATCATCAGGAACACGGTGGAGCGGGGAAAACGAAACTGGGGTTGCATAGAGAACCTCCGAAATGGAGTGGCAGGGCCGAACAGGCGGTCAAAGTGCGCACGCAGGGCGCCCGACAAGAGCCCCCCAACTTCGCGCCCGTAGAAACTGATCTTCACAGCCAGCGCGGGCGGAAGAGCGCTTCGTGCGTCGCAGAAGACGGACGTCATCTCCTCGCCGAATTCACCGCGATAGCTCCCCGGATACAGGCACAACAGCCAGCAGTAAACCTTAAGCGTCACCATCACGCCTCCTTGCGGGCCATGCGCAGGGCAGCCACCTTGGTCAGTTGGCGCATGCGCTCGATTTCCATTTGCAGGTTGCGTCGCCCGCGTGAGGTGAGCCTGTAGGTACGCCGGTCGCGGGGGGTATTGTCTTCTTCGACGCGTTCGATCCAGCCATCATCGAGCAGGCGCTGCAGCGCGCCGTACAATGTGCCCGTGCTGAGCAGCACGCGGCCGCCACTCATGGATTCAACATCTTTCAGAATGGAATAGCCATGCCGCGGCTGTTCCGCCAGGCTCAGCAGCACCAGCAATACCGGTTCACTTAAGGCGAACGTCCCCATAGTCCATCATCCGACATGTCGTAGGACGTCATATTGCCCTAGAGGGTTGCTTATGTCAAGCGGCCCTGCACTCTGAACTTTTCAGATCGAATGGCGAGACCCTATTACGGGTGGGTGGCCCATTCAAGCCCGCCTTTGGCTTGAGTGGGGCAGTTCGTCGTGCTGTCCGACTGCCGGCTGTCACATCGTGGCCTAATGCCGAGAGCGGCTCCACTCCAACTGTTCCGGAGGTCTCGCGAAGTCTGGAGATAAACGATTGGTGCCGAAGAAGGGACTCGAACCCCCACACCCTTGCGGGTACATGGACCTGAACCATGCGCGTCTGCCAATTCCGCCACTTCGGCGCGTGACGTACCAAGACAGCCAATGCGGCTGTGCTGAGGAAGAACTACGCTAATATTGTTACAGGCACTCTGCGGAGTGTCAAACCGGCCGGCAATTCGGGCGGCAAATCGCGGCGAGGATACAAAAAGCCCAAGGTGGGCAGCAACTTTTCAGGCCTTTGCTGCTGTCCAACTTCAGGGCTGGAGAACCTCCAACCCGCCCCTTTCCGGCATCCTAGGTATTTGTGAACGGCACGAGGAATTCATGACGCCACCGACGGTACCTCCGGCAAAAATGGCAACTGAAGTCGTAACGCGGCTGCGCAGCCTGGCTCACGATTTAAGCAACTCTATCGAAACCGTCATGCAGGCTTCCTATCTGCTGGCCCAGGCCAAGCTCGACGACAACAACAAGAAGTGGGTGGAACTGATTGATAACGCCGCCCGCGACGCCGCCCGCATCAACCGGGAAATCCGCGAAATCCTGCGCTCTCAGAGCTGAGCGGCCGCCCTCTGGCCCGCTCAGGCCGCTTTCTGCAGCCGAGGTTCGGCGAGCGTGCGCAGAAAATCCTGCGCCGTGCGATAGCCCTCCAGAGTCCCCACATCCATGTAATGTTCGCCGGCGTGTGTGGCCCGCACGGTGTTGCCGGCTGAAATATAGGCGTTGAGCAGGTCGCCCAGGAACAAGTCTTCGCGGTGGCGCGCCTCCCACAGCAGCTTCAAGGCATGAAAGGCGGGTCCGCTGGCGGTTACCGCCCCCCAGATCCAGTGGGAATGAGCGTCCGGCTTCTTCACTTCAACCCTCTGCACATAGCCCAGCTGGTCGCAAACCACCGCGTCGAAGGCGGCCGCATCCAGCACCGGAAACAGCACCAGGTTCACCTCTGCTTCGGGGTGGGCGTCGAGAGCGGAACGGTAGGCATTCTCTGGAAACCAGATCGTGTCCGGCAAGCCAATCAGCACCTGCTGGTGCAGCCGCGCAAAAGGCTCGGCGCGGAACAGGGCGTCGCACAATCCCAGCGGCTGCTGCTGCACCACATAAAAAATCTGGGCGGCGTATTCGCGCTCGGCAAAATACCGCATGATGTCGGTCTTCTCCGCGGAAATAACCATGCAGATCTGGTCGGCGCCGGCGGCGATCATTCGCTCCACCAGGTACTCGGCCACCGCTTTGGGGCGCTGCACCCCATCCACGGCACGCGAACCCACCGGCAGCAGCTCTTTGGAGCAGCCTAGTGGCTGAATGCGCTGGCCGGCGCCGGCAGCGGGAATAATGCCCATCATGAGGCCACCTCCACGGAGTTCGGGCGGCTGCGGGCGCTCACCGCCTCTTCACAATAGTTGACCAACTGCCGAGCGCGGCAATCGCCGCTATGTTCCTCCAGCGTGCGCTGGCGGGCTCGATGGGCCATGGACGCTAGTTCCTGGTCATCTAACCCCAGGGCTGAAATTACCTCCGCGGCGCTGCCCACCACCACAATCTCGTCCCTTCTGAAGAATTCGTTCAGCCCTTCCCACCAGTCGCTGAGGATGGGAGTGCCACAGGCCGCCGCCTCAAAAAAACGTCCCGAGGGGCAGTAGCCAGTGCGCGCCATTCCCTCGCGTGTGATGTTCAGCGTGGCCCAGGAAGACGAATAGAGGGCGGGATGATCGGCCGGAGCTACATGGTCAAAGCGGGTTACGTTCCCCGGCCAGTTCCACTCGCGAGGATAAAGCGAACCGGCCAGCACGAAACGTTCTTCCGGCAGGCGCCCCGCGGGCTGCAGGAACAATTCTTCGAGCTTGTGCTGGCGGTCAGCCGAGTGGGTTCCCATGTAGCTCAGCCGGCATTGAAATTCCGGCCGCGCTGGCACCCGCGCGTACACTTCTGCGTCCACACAGCCGTACAGCGGGCGCGCTCGCCGCGCTCTCCACACTTGCTCCAGTTCCTGCAGAATGGCCCCGCCGGTAAAGGAGAGGTAGAGGTCGTAGGCGGGAATCTGCTCCGCGACCAGGTATTCCACTCCCCCACCCTGCAAGTTCTCCAGGGTCACGGGTGTGTCCAGGTCGTAGAAAACGTGGAGAGGAGTGGGCAAGTCTAAGACCTCCTCGGCAATCCGCGCACCCTGGGGGCAATAGCTGCCGATCAGAACCACGTCAGACGAAGCTGCATCGGCCAGCGCGCGATGCCGTACCGTCCCCCAGTCCGGGTAAAGCACCAGGCTGCAGTAATCGCAAGAGGTAAAGTCGCGGCGCCAGTAGTAATACTCCACATCTTTTTCGTAGAACGTGCAGTCGTGCCCCTGGCGCCGCAGGGCGCGGAGCAATGCGCGGTAGGGAGTGGCGTGTCCATTACCCCAGGAGGATGAGAGCGTAAGGCCAAAAATAGTAAGCTTCACTGTTGAACGCGGAACGATTGCCGCGCTTACTGAGATGTGAGCAGGTTGCGCTCTGTTGCCGTGTGCGGTCTCCGGCGTGGCTGTAGTCTAAGAAACTGAAACGCAAGAAGTTGTCTCTCAACTGCAGCTATGGCAGACAATCGCGAACCCGCTTACCTGTATTTGGCGACTACTGGCCGGCGCAGCGGGCAACCGCGGGAAATCGAGATCTGGTTCACCCGCCGCAATGGTTTCTACTACGTGATCGCGGAATTCACTACCAGCCACTGGGTGCAGAACCTGCTCGTCACCCCGCGTGTGGAAGTGCGCCTGGGCGATCAGCGGTTTAGCGCCATGGCTCGCATCATCAGTGCGGACACGGAACCGCAACTCAGTGCCACCGTGCAGCAACTTTCGCGCGAGAAATACGGCTGGGGCGAAGGCCTGGTAGTCGAACTCAGGCCCGAAATCGGCTCACCGGCGAGCAGCGGTTAAGCCCACAGCCCCCTCGGCCCGGCACAGTTTGAGTTTCCCGCCTACATACAGGTTAACGACGCTGTGCCGCTCACCTTCGGCGAGGTGTTCGTGACGGTGTTGGTCACCGTGATGGTCAGGTTCACAGGAGCGCTCGCTGTCACCGTCACAACGCCGGCCCTAACGCACTTTGCCGAACCAGAGTCGCTGATGCCAGCGATCAGTCCGTTGGCAGTGGACCAGGTAAGCCCATCCGCCTGGGTCAATTGGCGGGTGGAATGGTCGCTGAAGGTGCCGGTTGCGGTGTAGCCGACCGAACCCCCACTGGCTATGCTGGCCGTGGCCGTGGAAGGGCTCACCGAAATGCTGGTGAGCGTGGGATGGCCGGCGCCGCAGCCCATCAGCAGGAGCGCAGCAGCCAGCAGAGGCAACAGTAAAAACTTAATCTTGTCGTTCATGGCCTTTGCTCCCAGGGTTAGATGCTGGCACGGAACCGCTGTGACACTCGGGCACCCCTCTGAGACATCGCGTTGCAAAATGAGACACCGACGTGGTCTCCTCCTGAAGGCGGTAGCTTCTCGCCACGACACATCAACAACTTAGCCGTCCAACTTGAAACCCGAGGTTTGGCTGCCAGCTTGCACAGGCGAAGGTGCAAGTTCCTGTACGGCGTTGAAGCTTGCGGAGAGGCGCTGCCGAGGCAAGTTGTGACCCAGAAGAGAGCGACCGGCTGGCAAGTGAGTGAGCAGTCTGCGGTCGGCAGGTTGGCCAGGTTTTTTCCCGAGGCCAGTCCGGTGCGAATTCCCATAACCGTCAGCATCCAGGGCAGGGAAAATCCCGAGCCTGAAGCCACGGTGATAGAGTTCGGCACGCCACGCGACGTGTTATTTGCCTGCCGTATGCCCCTGGAGTTTGCCGACAAGGTGCGGCTGCAAACCGCGGATGGCTCGCTTGCTACTGACGCCTGGGTAGTTGCAGTGCATCTTCACGAGGGCCACGCCGCCGTAGCGGCGCGCTTCGCGCAGGAAGTGAAGAACTGGCTCATTAAGTCCTAGGGCGATAACCCGACACTTGGCAGTATATGAGACTGGCACTGCTGGGCCCTTGCGGGCGTAGCGGCAAACCAACAAAATAAACCTGAACCAACCTGGAGAAACGAACGTGGAGCAGCCCACCGTCCTGGTTTTATCCACCGATGCGGAGTTCGCCCGCGGCATTCTGGCGCGCTGGCAAACAGAGCGCAATGTGCCCGCCTTCGCCCTGATGAGCAACCGAGTATGGAACGGCGCTGCCACCGCGGCTTTCGACTTGGCGGTGGTCGGCCCCCTGGAGAATGCCGCTGATCCGCTGCTCCCGGCTTTGGAGCAGACCGGCAAGCCGTTCATCTGTCTGTGCGCCAATGCGGCCGCCGCCCAAGCCGCGCGGGAAAAGTTTCCCCGCGCCCTGGTTCTGCGGCATTACGAAGAATGCCTGGACGCGCTGGTTGTGCTGGGGGGAGAGTGCCTGCGCCGAGTGGAAGCAGCTAAGCGCGCTCAGCAGGCGGAGCAGGCAGCTGCCGCCAGCCAGCGCCAAGCCACACTGGGCCGTTACATGGTGGAAATGCGGCACGGCCTGAACAACGCGCTCACCTCCGTATTGGGCAACTCGGAATTGC
>Ga0075426_10001019_pt1 | contig 19773 bp, 13 predicted proteins | sample SoiMethybrSBSTD5_FD_75304 | JGI IMG/M metagenome (GOLD analysis project Ga0075426, IMG submission 75304) | Bulk soil microbial communities from a Populus tree surrounding site in Tennessee, USA - Soil MetaG P. TD hybrid SBSTD5 | ecosystem: Environmental > Terrestrial > Soil > Tree plantation...
CGAGCAGCTCGCCTACGTCGCCGAGCGCCTGGCGAGCGTCGACTTCCTGCCGCCGGGGACGGGCGAAGCGCAACTGGGCCGCGTCCTCGCCGTCTACCGCGCCAACGCCCGCGCGGCGCGGCGCTATCAGCCGGGCTTCTACCCCGAAGGCCTGGTCCTCCTGCGCGCCGCCGACAGGCCAGACCTTCCCGGAGTCCTCGGCGAGGACGACCTCGGCTGGCGTCACGTCGTGGGCGGCCCGGTCGAAATCCACACCGTGCCCGGCACCCACCTGACCCTTCTCGCCGAGCCGAACGTGCCCGCCCTCGCCGCCCGCCTGTGCCTCTGCCTCGAGCGCGCCTTCGCCGGCGAAATCGAAGCCGTCCGGTAGCCGCTCCACGTCATCCGGGCCGGACTGCGCGTCGTCCGGACCAAGATCGGAATCGTCAAGACCGCGGTCTGGGCCGCTCAGACCGAGATCCGGATCACTCAGACCGCGGTCTGGATGACTCGGACTGCGGTCTCGACCATCCGGAACGAAGTCTGGATGACCCGGACCGTGGTCTGGATCACTCGGACCGCGGTCTGAATGACTCGGACCGCGGTCTCGACCATCCGGAACGAAGTCTGGATGACCCGGACCGTGGTCTGGATCATCCGGATCGCGATCGAAGAGCTTCGGACCGAGGTCTGGATCATCGAGAAACCGGCCTGGCTCATCCGGAACATAGCCTGGCTCGTTCGGACCGAGATCTGAGAGATCTGTAACATCACACCGGTCGTCGGGAAGACATGACGCGCCACAGCCGCTCGATCCTATGAGCATTCATCCAATTTGGTCAAAATTGGGGCTTGACAAGCTCCAAACCCCGAGTTATCGTGTCGACGTTTCAGGCCACTAGCCGGCATCATCGGCGAGAAAGGAGATATCATGGATACGAGCTGATCGTAAAGAGAAACCGTTGGAAGCAGCAGTCCGCTGATGTGGGTGCATCGTGCATCTACACGGCACAACAAACGACCGAAGTTGTAGAGAACCAAGAAAGGACGTGTCCAATGCCCGTTATCAACGCACAAGGGAAGGTCTTCCGCAGTTGGGAAGGCCTGCTCAACGCCTGTCAGACCCAGGCAGCCCAACTGCCGAACAGCGCGCCGCTCACGAGCGACCTGCAGGACATCCTCACCCAGGCCAAGCAGGTGAAGGCCCAGCAAGAGGACAACGAAGCGCGTCGCCAGGGCTTCACCCAGCAGCTCGCGGACCTCATCACGCGCGGCCAGGAAGCCGCTCGGCGCCTGCGGGTCTACGCCAAGTCCCAGCTCGGGACGAAGAACGAGCTGCTGGTGCAGTTCGGCACGGCTCCCATCCGCGCCCGTGGCCGGTCCGCGACGACGGCCGCGCGCAAGCCCGGCACTCCGACGCCGCCTCCCCAGGCGGAGTCGAAAACCACGTAGCGCCCGACGCACCCTGAAGTAGGTTTGACCCGCCCCTCTTCCCACCCGTTTCAAGACGGGAGGAAGAGGGGCAGCTTCAGCTCTTTGACAAGTGGCGTACACGGAGTCTCCGGCCGGCCCACGTGGCGGGGTGCCGCCGGCCGGAGGGCCTCCGTGAGCATCTCAAGAGGATTGACCGTGTAGAATGAAGGTCAGGCAGACCACGATCGAAAGGACTGCATGTCTCAACAAGTTCTCGTCAAGCTCGAGCTCCCCGAGGACCTGGAACGCTTCCAGCTTCCGCGAGGCGTAGACGAACGCCTGCACGGTCTGCTCGATCGCCAGGACCGAGGTGAGGAGCTGACCCTCGATGAGCGGCGAGAAGCCGAGGGTCTCGTCGACTTGGCCGAGCTCCTGTCATTACTGAAGCTGCGGGCACAACGCGCCTGATAGGCATCAGGCCTTGGCTCAGCACGTCTCTGCCGAGCTCCGCCGGCTCGTTGTTGCGCGTGCCCGCAACCGATGTGAGTACTGCGAACTCTCGCAGCTAGGCCAGGAGCGACCTTTCATGTCGACCACGTCGTGCCGGTGAAAGCTGAATGAAGGTCCCGACACTGGCGACAACCTCGCCCTCGCCTGTGTTTCTTGCTCGCTACGCAAGGCCGCACGTCAGGCCGCCGTCGACCCAACCAGCGGTAAGCACGTAGCCCTCTTCAATCCGCGGCGCGACCTATGGCACGACCACTTCCGCTGGCAGGGTGCGCAATTTGGGATGCCGGCACGTGAGCGGTGGAGATCCAAGAAACCGGCGTTCATCGGGGTGGTCGGCTTTTCGACTCCCGAGGACTGGCCGCGCTTCGAACTCGCCTGGACGCTCTTACGCCGGTATTGGGGGCATGGCCTCGAGCTACCAAGTCAAGGCGGGCCTTGGTAGACCTGAGCTCATCGCTAAGCTTTTCAATACCCTCGATCTCGCGAGCGAAGTCAGCGATCGTTCGTTGCAGGCGCAGCCGAAAAGACAGCCACGGTAACCAAATTGCAGCGCCAGCAGTCAACGCAAGAAGCCAATAAAGACCAACATGGGGGTCGGTGGCTGGACTGGAAGCAGCTCCGCCCACTAAGAAGAAAAAAAGGAGGACAAAAAAGCCGGTCGCACACCCCTCACCCCGGTTCATTCCTTCTGTCCGAAGACTTTGAATCTTCCAGTCGAGATAGTCCTTCGCCTGCTTTGGCGCGGACTCAAGAAAAATGTCGACCGCGCTTGAGGTCGTTCGCCTCATGACCGCGCAGGCTTGGATCATCTTACGATAGCCAAAATACGTTCGCGTAGCGCGCGCATCATCCACACTAACGGACGTCAGCTCTGAAGCTTCCAATATTGCTTTCTGGTCATCTAGAATCTGATTTCCAATCCGGAGTTTCTTGGCCCAGAGGTAAAGCTCTTGCGCTGAAGACCAAGACGCCTCCGCGTCCTTGGCGGCTCTAGCTTGAAGAATATCGAGATATCGTTCGATTTCACCGCGAATGGATTGAAAGGCTCCGTCTGCCGGCGCTTTGGCCACATACGCCGGATCTAAGACCACAGCCCGGTCCAATGCGGCCAGGGACTGCGGGATGTCCCCTTCGAGTGCGTTATATTTGGCAAGATGGAACCACGATTCAGATAACTCCGGATTTAGGCCGACTGATTCAGCAGCCAAGTTTTTTGCAGCTTCAAGCTCGGACAGAGCTGGAGGCGAGACATAACAGGCTACCGATGCAAAGAACAGGGCTTCAGCCGTAAGGGTCTGGAAGCTCCGATTACGAGAGAGTTCGGCCTTGCCAAAACGGACGGCCATGCTCAAGTGCTTTTTGGCCTCCTTGATGTCAACAACGTTATCATCCTCGTTCCGACCATGCAGATATAGCTTGCCAAGATATAGTTGGGTAAAGAAGTCGGCATCATCCTTTTTCTCCGCCTCGAGGAACGCCTGAAGCGCTTTGTCCAGAAGCCCCCTCGCTAGCCGATCACATCCAATGCGGAAGAGCTCACGAGCCTGAGTCAAGAGCGGGCTCTCAAGCGTCCTCCTGATCACGTCGAGCTCTTGAAGTATTTGGCCAAATTGCTTCGTCTGGACCCGTGCCTCATCTAGAAGCAGGCCGAGGGAGTATTCGAACCGAGCGCCGAGTTGGTCCAATCCCGCAGAAAGTACGTCAATGCCCTCGCTGAATGTAGCCTGGAGTTGGTGCGCCGTCGCGACCTGTGACTGTGTGTTGAGGCGGATGGAAGCAGATATTGTCTCGGCGTTGTTCAAAATGGCTTGCTTGAGATTTCGCTCGAAGCAATTGGCTTGCAGGTACTGCTGCCACGTTATTCCTGAGCCGGGGTACCAAGTCGTCATTGGACCTCCCGAGGAGCGCGAGCCTGCAATCGTCTAGCCCTAGGGTCCCGTGTCTGCCCAGGCCACGGTCTGATTGTCGGAAAGCCAAGGCAGGTTCGACGTCACCCTCGGCATTGTAGCGGGAAAAGGTGCCTGCCGTTTTTTTGGAACTCATCAGGCAGGAGTTGGCGGACAGTGCCCCTCTTCCGGTCTGCGAGTCAGGTGCCCGAGTCAGGTGCCTGGCACCTGGGCCCGATTGCCCGGAATCTACGTCCGCCCGGTAGCACGCCCCTCGTCGCCCTCGCATTTGCGCATTTGCGCTCACCGGGATCTGGTGGATAATTCCACCATGGCGATATCGACAGCAGACGCCAAGCGTCGCGTCGTCCTTCCCGCGGCACGACCCGGAGACGTCTTCGACATCCAGAGCCAGGGTGAAGGCCGCCTGCTCCTGGGCTCGCTGCCTCGAGGCCATCGCCGCCGCTCCTCTGCGGCCGCAAATGACCTGGGACTCCTTGAAGGCTATGACCCGGGAGCCATGATCCTCCCCGACACGAACGTCCTGATCTATGCCTTCACCGATCGGTCGCCTTTCCTCGAATGGGCCCGGTGCACGATCGCGGCGGCGGTTTCGGAGGACGGAGCGGCAGTCAATGCGGTCAGCCTCGCGAAGATCTGCGTGGGCGCACGGCTCAGGCGGCGATCACGGTAATGTGGCGGCGACTTTTGGGCACGGCCTCGGCGGGGATGCAGCGGTCGAGGGTGGCGAGGCTGGCGCCATGGCGACGGGCCAGGGCGAGGAGGTAAAGGTCGGTCACGCGGGAGGCGTGAGGAGCTCAGGCCGGTCCGGTGAAGGTCGGGCCACCCCTCAAGTCGAGCGCCTTCTGAGGGTTCCCGGCTGCATGCCGCCTCCAGCATCAGATATCATCTCCGCATGAGGGTGTACCTCGATCTCTGCTGCCTGAAGTGCCCCTTCGACTCGCAAGAGCATCCTGTGGTGCGCCGTGAACCACCTGCGTAGAACCGAGAGTGTGCTCAAGGTTCGGGCTTCCGATCCAGTGCGTCTGGTGGAGGAGGTGTACGGTGGAACAGTTGATTACCAATCACAGTGAGCTTCGCGAGCGCGGCTTTCGAGCTCTTGCTGCCACACTTGGCTGGGTCAATGCCGTTCGTTTCTTGCGAGAGTACGACCCTGGCTCAGGGAACTATACCGAAGAGCGAGCTACCCTCCTGCCGGACCTCAGCATTGAAGAGCTAACAACAGAAGTGGATAGAATTCAAGGCGGGAAGGGTCTACCCGAGAGGGAAGTCACCGACGAATTCAAGGCCGGGCGCCACTCAAGACCCCGGTGAAAGGGGGCTGGGCCCACCGAGTCAGGTGCCTGGCACCTGGGCGCGATGGCACGCGCCGATTGAACCGGTCGGCCTCGTTCTTTGGCGGCCAGCAAGGAACGATCGGCGCTGGGCCGCCCGCCTGCGTGCGGGTCGATGCCGAGTCCCGGCGCGCCGAGTCAGGTGCCTGGCACCTGGGCGCGCGACGGCCGGGAGATCCTTCTCGGCAACTTGGAGCTGACCGAACGGTACGGCCTCAAACGCGCGGCCTGCCTGTTGTTTTCCGACCGCCCCGAGAAGTACGTGAGCGGTGCCTGGATCAAGATCGGCTTCTTCGTGACGGACGACGACCTGCGCTATCAAGACGAGGTGCACGGGAGCCTGTTCGAGCAGGTTGAGAAGACACTCGAGCTCCTGCACACGAAATATCTCAAGGCATACATCAGCTACCAGGGCCTGCAGCGGCGGGAGACTTTCCTCTTCCCAGACGCCGCCCTCCGCGAGGCCCTGCTCAACGCCGTGGTGCACAAGGACTACAGCAGCGGCGTCCCGATCCAAATCAGCGTGTACGACGACCGGTTCGTCCTTTGGAACCCCGGCGTCCTGCCTGAGAATTGGACGCTGGAAAGGCTGCTGGGCAAACACCCGTCTTGCCCTTTCAACCCACTGGTCGCCAACGCCTTCTTCCGCGCCGGCTACGTCGAATCCTGGGGACGTGGGATCCAGAAGATCCTCCGCGAGTGCCGGGAGCACGGGAACAAGCCGCCCATCTACGATTTCGGCATGGCGGGTCTGATGTTGACCTTCCGCGCCAACCCCGCGCAACTGCAAGGCGCCGCTCTGGAGCCGGGCCGGGGTGCTGCCCAAGAAACCGCCCAAGAAACTGCCCAAGATATTGGGAGCTCTTGAAATGATGACACTTATCGGCCAGCCCGAGCGCGCCGCCGGGAGGGGGCTCGAGTCAGGTGCCTGGCACCTGGGCGCGATTGCCCGGAATCCACGTCCGCCCGGTAGCACGCCCCTTCGTCGCCCTCGCATTTGCGCTCGCCGGCTCACGGCCAAAGGCGAGACGCTGAGGGCAAAGCTGCTGAAGGGAGGAGGTGCATGAGCGAAACCACACCTGTCGCCGCCCAGCAGGCGGTGGCCTTGGCGAAGCTCACCGACCCGGTCACCGAGGAAGTCACCGAGGAAGTCAGAACGCCGGTGAGAAGGTCGGTGAAAGTTGCCACCCCTCAAGTCGAGGGTCTTCTGTACCTGCTCACGTAGGCGCCCGACCCTCAGCGCCGACCCGGAACGTCGAGGAAGCCCCTATCGTGCGGTCGCAGCCCTGAGTGCCGCCATCTCCTCGCGGTTCGGTCCGTACATGCCCGGGCTCACGCCGCCGGCCAGGCGGCAGAGCATCCCTAGCTGGCCGCGGTGATGGACCATGTGGAGAAGCAACCCGTTCCACAGGATGTCCAGAACGGACATTTCGTTGCCATCGAAGTACTTGATCTTGCGCTCCAGATCCTCGGGGCGGAGGTTGCGGATGCGCGCCTTGGCGTCCGCGTGGATGCGCTCGTAGCCCGGCGCCAGCTCGGCGACCGTGCGCGGACGCGCAATCCCAGGCGGTTTCATCCCGGGATCGATGCCGCCGGATTCGATGCCGAAGCTGTTGTAGGCGTCGCCCTCGGCGATGTGCCAAGCCATCTCGCCGATCGACCGCCCTCCGGGGTCTGGCCGGAAGTCATACTGGTCCGCCGGCAAGGCACGCATCAAGCTGGACGTCTTCTCGGCCTCCGTGTCCCAAAGCGCCAGAAACCTCTCGAATTCGGTCATCGTGTATCCTCCTTCTCTCTGTCTTGGGCTCTGTTTGAGCACCGGGAGCATATCGCGGCGCAGGCCTCCCGCGTTCAAACTCCAGGCCCCCCTGAGAGCACTAAGATAGAGAGTCACGCCGACGATCGTCGCCAGTGTGAAGAAGAGGAAGCTCGAGTCCGTCAACAGCAGCCGGCAGCTCGTCACGAACAGGAGCGAGGTGGCGAGGACGAGCGCCGCGAGATGTCCATCCCGGCGGCCGAACAGGCGGTCACCGAGCGGCACCAGGAGAACGATCGACCCCGCCGCGAACAAGAGGTGCGGCAGCCGCCCGGCGATTTCCGACTCGCCGAACAGCCGGAACGCGAAGGCCGTGCACCACAACGCGAGAGGTGGCTTCTCCGCGAAGGTCTCGCCGAAGAGCCGCGGGGTGACATAGTCCGCGGAGCGCACCATCTCCCGCGCCACTTCCGCGTACACCGCCTCGTCGCGGTCCCAGAAGGCAAGCCGCGCGCCAGGCAGCAACAGGCACAACGACACCACGCCGAGCAAGGCGCCGCGTTGCCATGCTCGCAGTGCGCCAAAGTGGGCCGCGAGCTCGAACCGGGCGAAGGGACGTCTCTCGCCGAGGCGCATCGAACGCCAGCCTAACGCCGACTGGCGAGATCCTCGCTCTCGAGGATGTGCTTCGGGGCGCCGTGCTTGGCGATGTGTAGCATCGCACGTCCGAGCTCTTCGGTCGTCGTGACGTACTTGGGAAAGAGCGCCTTCCACACGGGGTAGAGCGGACCCATGACCGCGTACATGACGCGCGTCCAGGTCGTGTTCGACTTGATGCCGTGGAGCGGTTGGATGTAGGCCGGCCGCAGCATGTAGGCCGCCTTGAAAGGAAGCCGGAGGAGCGCGTTTTCGGTCTCGCCCTTGACCCGCGCCCACATCGTGCGTCCCTTCTCGGTGCTGTCGGTCCCTGCGCCCGAGATGTAGAGAAAGGCCATGCCCGGGTTGTGCCGCGCCAGCACCTGCGCGGCGGCCAGCGTCAGGTCGTAAGTCACGCGCCGATAGTCCGCCTCGTTCATGCCCGCCGAGGAGGCGCCAAGGCAGAAGAGGCACGCGTCGTAGCCCGCGAGCTGGCTCTCGATCGCGGAGAAATCGAAGAGGTCCTGGAGAACGATCTCCCGCAGCTTCTCGTGCTGCCGGCCGGTTCCACGGCGCCCGATCACCAGAACGCTCTCCACCTCGCGGTCGAGCAGGCACTCCCGCAAGACCCCCTGCCCCACCATGCCGGTCGCTCCGAACAGGATGATTCTCACGTTCGCTAGCATAGCGCTATATAGATAGCGCAAATCAACTGTGGACAGCGCTGCCGAAGACTGATAAAAAGAAGGTTGCAGAATCTAGATCGCTAAAGCGACCGGCTCGGGAGGGGCGAAGCGGGATGGAAGGCCTTTCGCCGGCTTAGCCCGGCAGAACGAGGAGCAAGCCCATGTCCAGGCTCCGAATCCGCGCGACCGTCCGACTCGCCTCGACCGTCGCCTTCGCGTTCTCGATCTCCGCCGGAATCGCCTGGGCGGGCACGCCGGATCTGTCGCTCACCAAGAGCGATGGCGGGGCGTCGGTGGCGCCGGGCGGCACGGTCGCCTACACGCTGACCTACGCCAACACCGGCACCGTGGGCGCGGCGGGCGTGGTGCTCACGGAATCCGTGCCGGCAAATACCACGTTCAACTCCGGCGCCAGCACCGCAGGCTGGTTCTGCACGCCGAACAACAACGCCGGCTCGACGTGCACTCTCGCGGTCGGCACCGTCGCCGCCGGCGACGGCAACCATACGGCCACCTTCGCCGTCACGGTTCTCAATCCGCTGCCTGCCGGCGTGACGCAGATCGCCAACACCGCGACGATCGCCGACAACGGCGCCAACGGCACCGATCCCACCCCGGGCGACAACTCGAGCAGCGACACGACGCCGGTGACCGGCGCTCCCGACCTGTCGCTCACCAAGACCGACTTTGGAGCCTCGGTGGCGCCTGGCGGCACCGTCTTCTACACATTGACCTATGCCAATGCCGGCAATCGCGGCGCGTCGGGCGTGGCGCTGACCGAGACCGTGCCGGCGCATACCACGTTCAACGCCGGCGTCAGCACCCCGGGCTGGGTCTGCACGCCGAACGGCAACGCCGGCTCGACCTGCACTCTCACGGTCGGCACCCTCGCGGGCGGCGGCGGCGGCCATACGGCCACCTTCGCCGTCACGGTCCCCAATCCGGCGCCCGTCGGCGTGACCCAGATCGCCAACACCGCGACCATCGCCGACGACGGCGCCAACGGCGCCGACCCCACGCCGGGCAACAACTCGGGCAGCGACACCACGCCGGTGACCGGCGCTCCCGATCTGTCGCTCACCAAAAGCGACGGCGGAGCCTCGGTGGCGCCGGGCGGCACCGTTCCCTACACGCTCACCTATGCCAATACCGGCAACCACGACGCGTCCGGCGTGGTGCTCACCGAGACCGTGCCGGCGAACACCACGTTCAACGCCGGCGCCAGCACCGCAGGCTGGTTCTGCGCGCCGAACAACAACGCCGGCTCGACCTGCACGCTCGCGGTCGGCGCCGTCGCCGCCGGCAGCGGCAACCAAGCCACGTTTGCCGTCACTGCCGCCAATCCGCTGCCCGGCAGCGTAACCCAGATCGCCAATACTGCCAGCATCTCCGACGACGGGGCCAACGGCACCGACCCCACGCCGGGCAACAACACAGGGAGCGACACCACGCCGCGGATCGCTCCTGACCTGTCGCTGACCAAGAGCGACGGCGGGGCCTCGGTGGAGGCGGGCGGCACGGTCGCCTACACGCTGACCTATGCCAATACCGGCACGGCGGCGGCGACGGGCGTGGTGCTCACTGAGACCGTCCCCGCGAACACCACGTTCAACGCCGGCGCCAGCACAGCCGGCTGGGTCTGCTCTCCCAACGGCAACGCCGGCTCGACCTGCACCCTCGCGGTCGGCGGCGTCGCGACCGGCGGCGGCAACCAGACCGCCACCTTCGCCATCACCGTCGTCACTTCGCTGCCCGACGATGTGAAACAGATCGCCAACACCGCCAGCATCGCCGACGACGGGGCCAACGGCGCCGATCCCACGCCGGGCAACAACTCGGGCAGTGACACCACGCCGGTGGCGAGGAGAGGCTTCTTCACGGTCACCCCTTGTCGCCTCGCGGACACCCGCAATCCCATCGGCCCCTACGGCGGCCCGGCGCTGGATGCGCTCACGGCGCGCACCTTCATCGCTCGCGGTCAGTGCGGCGTGCCGTCGGACGCGATTGCCCTCGCGTTCAACGTCACGGTGACGCAGGGCGCGGCGGACGGCGACTTGCGCCTGTACCCCGCAGGCATCCCCGCACCGCTGGTTTCGGTCATCAACTACCAGGCCGGCCAGGTACGAGCCAACAACGGGATCGTCGGCCTGGGAGCCGCCGGCGACTTCGTGGTGCAGTCCGACCAACCTGCCGGCAGCGTGCAGGTGATTGTCGACGTGACCGGCTACTTCGTCCTGCGCACCCTGCGCACCCAGGCGGTGGTGGGATATTACGATCTCGACCTGAACGCCGGAAACTCCGACCAGGTAGCGCCCATCCAGACCGCGGGTCTCGAGGCGGTCGACGTCGGCGACCTCGCGACGGCGGACTTGAGCGGTCTCGACATCCTGTTCGTGCAAAACCCAGAGAACTTCTTCTACTCGTCGACCTACACGGCAAATCTGTCCAAGATCTTCACTTTCGTCCAGAACGGCGGCATCCTGGTCTTCAACGACCGCGAGGTGACCGACGCCGCCAGCATCCTGCCGGGCTCTCCTGGACAATTCGTCCGCGACTTCAGCGACGACGCGAATATCGACATCCTCGACAACACCACCAGGGTGACCAACGGGCCGGGCGGTATCCTGACTGATAGCTCGCTCGATGGCGGTACCTCCTCGAGCCACGGCTTCGCGGTTTCCAATACCCTGCCGCCGGATGCCCGGCGGATCTTCAGCCAGACGGATCCGCAGCGGGTCGTGCTGTTCTCGTATGGCTACGGCCAGGGCAAAGTCGTCTACGCCACGATTCCGTTGGACTACTACCTCGCCGGTGCGGGCCCGCCTGCAGTCGTGGCCAACATGGCCATCTACGCGGCGAACGTGCTGGCCTACGCAGACGACTTGCGCTGAGAAGTGATCGAGGCCGACGTCCGGCAGAGCCGGCTGTACAGCGAGGACTTGGCACCGGTGCCCGCTTCCGGACGGAAGTGGGGCATGGCGAGCTTCGCTGCGCTGTGGATCTCCCTCGCGGCGTGCATCCCGACCTACATGCTCGCCTCGTCCCTGATCGGCGGCGGCATGAGCTGGTCGCAGGCCGTCCTCACGATCTTCCTCGGCAACCTGATCGTGCTCGTGCCGATGGTCCTGAACGCCCATGCCGGCACGAAGTACGGCATCCCGTTCCCGGTCTACTGCCGCGCCGCCTTCGGCACCTCGGGCGCCAACGTGCCGGCCCTCCTCCGCGCCCTCGTGGCCTGCGGCTGGTTCGGCATCCAGACCTGGATCGGCGGCAACGCGATCTACAAGATCGTCAGCCTGTTCGTGCCGGCCTTCGCCACGGGGAGGCCGCTGCCGGTGCTCGGGATCACGGGGATGCAGCTCGTCTGCTTCCTCCTTTTCTGGAGCGCCAACATGTGGGTCATCTACCGCGGCATCGACACCATCCGCTTCCTGCTCAACATCAAGGCACCGCTCCTCGTCGCGCTCGGCTTGGCGCTCCTGGCCTGGGCTTATCGCGCAGCGGGCGGATTCGGGCCCATCCTCTCCCAGCCGTCGCGCTTTGCGCCCGGCCAGCCCCAGGCCGGACAGTTCTTGTCGTATTTCTTCCCGGCGCTCACCGGCATGATCGGCTTCTGGGCGACCCTCTCGCTCAACATTCCGGACTTTTCCCGCTACGCCAGGACGCAGCGCGATCAAGCCTTGGGCCAGGCGCTGGGCCTGCCTCTCACGATGGCGCTCTATTCGTTCATCGGGGTGGCGGTGACCTCGGCGACGACGATCATCTACGGCCAGACGATCTGGGATCCGGTCGACGTCCTCACCCGCTTCAAGAACCCAGCCGTGCTGGTCACGGCGATGCTGGCGCTCTGCGTCGCCACCCTGGCGACCAACATCGCCGCCAACGTGGTGAGCCCCGCCAACGACTTCGCCCACCTGGCGCCGCAGCGGATCTCCTTCCGGATCGGCGGCGCCATCACCGGCCTCCTGGGCGTGCTCATGATGCCGTGGAAGCTCGTGGCCGATCCCAACGGCTACATCTTCCTCTGGCTCATCGCCTACGGCGCGCTGCTCGGCCCGATCGGCGGCATCCTCATCGCGGACTATTTCGTCGTGCGGAGGTGCCGGCTCGATCTCAACGCCCTCTACGACGAGGCGGGCGAGTATCGCTACACGCGCGGGGTGAGCGTCGTCGCCATCGTCGCCCTGATCGCTGGTGTCCTGCCGAGCCTCCCCGGCTTCTTGGAGGAGGTGAAGCTCCTCCCCGCAGGCACCGCTCCGAGCGCGCTCGCGGAGCTCTACCACTACGCCTGGTTCGTCGGTTTTGCGGTGGCGTTCGTGACGTATCTGGCGGGACGGCGGCTGGCGGCCGTGAAGCATCAGTTCTCTCCCACCGTCGTTTGCCTGGCGCTTGTGAGCGTAGTGTCTTGCTCCGGCCTCCGCGATCCAACCGCTTCTCCGCGATACGGCGTTGAGACAGCTCTACGCCGTGGCGTCGTCGAGCTACCCAGCGATACAAAGCACCTGTGCGATGGACACGTCTCGGGCGCCATGACGCCCGATGGCAAGCCGGACCTCACATCACTTGGGACGCCTACTACAGCCAAGAGATCCCTACGGCTCTAGGGAAGCGCTACCTCGACTCATTGGGCCCGGAGACACATTCGGCCGAGGCTGGTTGCGACACGTGGCGATTCCCACCGGACAAACCCACCCGCATCCTCGAGGTCTGCCCCGTTTCGGCCAAGGGTCCGTGGGTCGAGTGCTCTAAGGCTCCTCGCCAAGCCGCAAGTATCATCCTCATCTCATCGATGGCACGCGCTGATTGAGCGTGAGGACGTCGTGTGCGCTCCGGGATCAGAGGATTAATTCGGGTGATCTCTCGCTATCCAGAAGCGTTTCGACATGGTCAGAGTCCTCCCTCTGCGTTTCGAAACACCCTCTCACGAGCAGCCCATGACACGGCGAATCCGCGTGGCGGCGGCGAGCAGGTCGCTTGCCGGCGCGGGGGGCACGCCCTGGCCGGTCTTCGCCTTCACCTCCTGGGTGAACGCGAGCAGCAGGCCGCAGGCCGCCGCGGTGTCGTGGGTGGCGATCCGGTTCGCCGCATTCCCCAGCTTGGTGACGAGGCTCGTCTCGAGACCGTGCGCGAGACCGAGGCGCTCCACCTGTGCCTTGAGGTCTTTCGTCTGGTCGAGGGCACCCGCGACCGAGATCGTGAAGTGGCAGGTGGCCGCGTTGTCGGCCAGGTCCGTCGCCTTGCAGTCGATCGCCGTCGTGCCGATCACGAATGTGGAGCCACCGGGGGCGCTGCAGGCCACCGTGGGCGCGCTGCAGTTGTCGTGGGCGCTCACCGTGAAATCGACGGCGGCACCGGCGCTCGACGTCGCGGGGACGGATAGGCTGGGCGGGCAGGCGATCGCCGGAACGGTGGCGTCCACCACGGTCACCGCCGCGTCGGGCGCCGCCGGAGCCTCTTCGACGTTCCCTGCCATGTCCCGTGCCACGCTGTAGAGCTCGTAGCGATGACCGTTCTCGGTGGCGAGGCTCGCGGCAGTCGCTGCGGTGTGGCGCAGCCAGGGGCTGGGAGGCCCTCCGTCCTCGGAGAGGAAGATGGTGTAGTCCCGGATTCCGGAGCCCACGTCGCTTCCCGACCACGCCACCGCGAGGGCTCCCGGACAGGCGTTCCCGGGCAACCCGGCCACCGCGCTCGCCGGAAGGTCGGCGTCGATCGTGTTCGACCACTCGCCGGTGGTCAGCGGGGGGTTCGCGTCGAAGACGATCGTCGCCCGGTTGCGGATGTCGGTTCCGGTGGCGAGGGACCGCTTCGGCATCACGGTGAAGAACACGCTGCCTTCGCCCTCGGGCGGCACGGCATTCGGAGGCAGGAAGCCGGCCCGCGCATCGAGGGGCGGGAGGCCCGTGGCAGGATCCAGCGACGTCAGACGCCATCGCAAGAGGCCGGTGTCGCGGTCGAGGCGGACCGCGGTCCGCACGATCAGGTTCGCTTCCGGCCGCAGGTCGACGTCCGTCGAGAAATCGGTCGCTCCGGCCGGGGGCGTCACCTGCCGGTTGCCGAACCGGATCGTGCCCAGGGTCAGGCTTTCGAGGTCCACCTTCTCCGGATCGAGCTGATCGTCGACGACCACTGCGGCGGCCGGTGCGCTCGCCGTCTCGACGTTCTCGAAGAACACGGCATAGCGGAGGGGCTCGTCCACGGGGAGGTGGCGCGGCGCGCCGGCTCCCGACGGTCCCAGCTTGGCGTTCGGATCGAGCGCGCCGACGATGCTGACGGGTTGGCTGCCGGCCGCGTCCCGGAGCTTCAGGCAGGCGTCCACCGTGGACCAGGCATCGCCCGCGAGGCCGGCGATCTCGAGGGCCTTCCCGACCAGGCTCTCCCCCAGGAGGCATTGGGCCGCCGCGCGGAGCAGGGCTTCCCCGGCAATCTCCCCGATCGAATGCACCGGTGCGTGCAACGCCGCGTGGAACCACTCTTGGTAAATATCGAACATGAGGCCGGTGGCGCTGTCCTCAATGGCCGTTGTGCAGGAGCCGCCGGGCAGGAGCCCGATGGCGTCCCGGACGACCTTGACGGCACCAAAGACGCAGTCCACCGCCGCCGGGTCGAGGACAAACCCGCCGCCGGAGAAGCCGGCGTACGGCACGTCCGTGGACGCCTTCAGCGCGAAGCCCGTGCCGCCCGGCACCTTGATCGCGACCGGGAGCACGAGAGTCGAGCCGGCGGGGAGGTTGGAGACGAGGAGATCGAGGGTGCGCGCGCCGTCCCGCTCGGCCAGCTTGGGCGCCTGGCTCCAGTCGAACGCCGACGATCCCGGGGGCGGCGCCACCTCGAAGCCGAGGCTCACTTCGCCGGCCAGAGGCAGGCCGCTAATGTGGAGCGGCACGTCGGCGGCGTCCAGGGTGCCGCGGTTGCCGACGACGACCAGCCAGGTCTGGAGGACGCCCACCCGCGTGGCGCCCCGGCCGAGGATGTCGACCCAGACCTGGGAAGCGCCGCCTTCCACCACGGTGAAGGCGCCGGCCAGGGTGAGGGTGGTGCCTTCGGAGAAGGTGACCGTCACGTCCCGCGGGCCCGGCGCCGCGCCGTTCAGGGCGAACGTCGCCGAGACCGCCGTCGCGTCGAGGACACTCCCTGCGATGGCCGCGAGGTCCGGCTGTCCGGCCGCGGTCAAGCGGACGGCGACAGGCCCGGCGGGAAAGTTGACGCCGAGGATCTGGGTGGTGACGTTCCCCCGGTTGCCGCCGCGGGCCTGCGTCAGGCCGATGAGCCGGATCGCGGGCGTGTCCACGATCTTTGCCACGAAGGCATCCGCGGGAGCGCCGCTCCGCGGCTGCAGGGCGTGGATGGTGGGGAAATCCGGCGAATCGGTATACCCGGCGACGTAGGCATTCCCGTCACCGTCCACCGCGATGGCGTTCGCCTGGTCGGTTCCGGAGCCCCCCAGGAAGGTCGAGAGCTCGACGGCTCCGGCGGCATCGACCCGGGTGACGAAGGTGTCCCAGACCCCCGCATGGGTGGTCTGGAACGCATGGAGAAGCGGGAAGTCCGGCGACGCGGTGACCCCGGTCACCCAGGCGCCGCCGGAGGGGTCGAGCGCGATGCCCGTCCCCTGGTCCTCGCCCGACCCGCCCAGGTACGTGGCGTAGACGACGGTGCCCGAGGGCCCCAACTTGACGAGAAATGCGTCGGACGGGCCGCGCAAGACAGACTGGGCGGCCGAGAGCACGGGAAAATCGGCCGACGCCGTCAACCCCGTCACGTGCGCAACGCCGGAAGGATCGACGGCGATGCTCGTGCCGGCGTCGTCGCCACCACCCCCGAGAAAGGTGGAATATGCGATGTCGGCTCCCTCGGTCAACCGGGAGAAGCTCACGTCGTCCAGCCAGGGGCCAGGGCTCCCTCCCGGTGTTGCGAAACGGATCCGCGCCGAGGCTGGGGCGGTGACTTGCATCTCGCGCACGACGCGCGTGAACGGTGCATCGCGCGCCACATCGAAGCTCTCCGCGTAGACGCCCTCGACCTCGACGGACAGCGTGGTGTGGCTGTCCGGCGGCCCTGCGTGGGAACCCGCGAAGCGGAACTCCAGCCGGTAGAGAGACGCGTTGGCGGCCGGGAAGATGGAGCTCAGCGGGCTCAGGGAGAACGTGGCTTTCGACTCCAGGGTGGTGGCGAGGTTGCCCGAGCCGCCGAGATGCACGGCTAGACCGTCGACGGGAAGCTCCGCGGAGACGCTGCTGTCGCCGAGATCGGCGTCTCCGTGGACGACGTCCCAGTGGCTGAAGCCGGCGTACCCGGAGGCGGCGGCTCCGCCGTTCTCGGCGTCGAAGTCGTCCGCGAGAAGAGATGCGGATTCGCGGAGCGGCGTCAGCTTGACGACGAAGGCGTCCGTGGGACCCCGGAGCACCGGCTGGACAGCGTTGCGGACAGGGAAGTCGGGGGAGCCGGCGCGCCCGGTCACGTAGACGTTCTCGCCGGCATCGACCGCCACTCCCGCCGCGGCGTCGACGCCGCTCCCCCCAAGCCGGGTCGAATAGAGAAGGACCGCACCGCTCGCGCTGATTTTGGCGAGATAGGAGTTTCCCATGGTCGTGGTGGCAGTGGCGGTGGTGGGCACGCTGCCCACGCCCGTCACGTAGACGTTGCCATTGTCGTCGGTGGCGATGGCGATGCCGCGGGACGCCGAGAAACCTCCGAAGTACGTGGAGAAGAGGAGGGCTCCGCTCGGCCCGAGCTTGGCCACGAAGGTGTCCTGCAAGGTGCTCCGAGACGGCTGAAGAGGCCGCACCAGGGGAAAATCGGACGACTGGGTGTGGCCCGTGATGCAGGCGTTCCCGTCCCGGTCGACGGCGATGGCCTCGGCGGCGTCGAGTTCGCTCCCGCCGAGGTAGGTCGAATAGAGGAGCGTGGAGCCGGTGGGGTCGAGCTTGGCGACGAAGGCGTCAAACGACCTGCCGGGCGTGCCGTACGGGCCGGCGACAGGAAAGTCCAACGATGTCGTGACCCCAGTGACGTAGGCGTTTCCGGAAGCGTCCACCGCCACTCCGCCCGCGATGTCGTTGCCGGCGCCCCCCAGGTAGGTCGAGAAGATCAGGACCGGGTCGATCACCAGGGGTCGCGCAGCGTCATAGGCCGCGAGCCGGAAGCGCACGGCGCCCCGCGGCCCGAGCGTGAAGCCGCTACGGACCGGTGTACGGACGCCGTCGACATCCTGATACACCGCGGGACGGGACAGGCGCACCTCCCCGGCGGACGTCCGCAGCAGGAGGTCGCCGCGGGCGTCGAGCCGGCCCGGCCCGGCGCCCGTGACCGTGAGACGTATGCGCCGCGGGTCGGCGTGGGGCGCGACGACGAGGTCGTACTCCATCTGCCCCTGTGTGCCGTAGCAGACCAGGTCGATCCCGGGATACAGGCCTTCGTACCGGACCTTGGCATAGGTGGGGATGCCGGTGAGCCAGCGGTTCGGATCGCTTCCCCGGAAGTAGTTGACGACGCCGGGCAGGGGCTCGCCGCCCTGGATCCGGGGAGCTCGCGAGCCTCCATGGAAGCGCAGCCGCACGAACGAGCGCTGTCTCGCGGCCTCCCCGGCCAGCGGGTCTGCAGCGAGGAGGATCTCCGACGGCGTCAACTGCAGGCTGACGCGGCCGCCATGCGCCAGGAACGCGACGGGTTTGTGCGCCTGGCCGTGATTGGCTTCGAAGGCCAACGGCAGCGTGCCGTACGGCACCGGTGGGTGGGCGCGCGCGGGCTCGCTCCAGGCCCGGGAGGCCATCAGGCTCGCCGGCAAAAGGCAAAGAGCGAAGATGGCACGGCGATGGATGTGGAGTCTGGCGCTCATCAGGGGCTCTCCTCTCCGTCTGCTAAAGCCCATTATAGATCTCTTGATGAAGCTCGGCCCGCACGGTGCCCTTTCATGGGCGCGTACAATCACGCGGCTGGGCCAACCGCAACGGCCTGTCTCAGGAGCAATTCCAGGAGGTTCCCGAATGTCCAAGAGCCCGCGTTGGCTCCTTCTCAGCGCCCTCGCATTCCTGCTAACCGCACCGCTGAGCTCCCAACCGCCGAGCCAGCCAGCCGCAGCCCCGGCCGCCACGACCAGGGAGAAGCCGCCCGAAGAGAAGAAACCTCCTTTGGAGGAGCACCAGTCCAAGACGCAGCACACGATCGTTCTGGACGGGCAGAAGATCGCCTACACCGCTACCGCCGGCACGCTGGTCCTCAAGGACGAAGAAGGAACGCAGAAGGCGTCGGTCTTTTACGTCGCGTATACGAAGGACGGCGTCAAGGACCCCGCGATGCGGCCGGTGACGTTCTGCTTCAACGGCGGCCCGGGCTCGGCCTCGCTCTGGGTCCACCTCGGCGCCTTCGGCCCCAAGCGGGTCGAGCGCGACGCCGACGGGATGGGCCTCAAGCCGCCCGGCCGGCTGATCGACAACGACCAGTCGATCCTAGACCTGACCGATCTGGTGTTCATCGACCCGGTGAGCACCGGCTACAGCCGGCCCGCCCCGGGGCAGGACGCGAAGCAGTTCCACGGCGTGCGCCAGGACATCGAGTCGGTCGCCCAGTTCATCCGCCTCTGGGTGACCCGCAACGAGCGGTGGGCGTCGCCCAAGCTGGTGGCCGGCGAGAGTTACGGCACCACCCGCGCGGCCGGCCTGGCCGACTATCTCCGGCAGCGCTATGGGATGGATCTCAACGGCGTCATCCTCATTTCGTCCGTCCTCAACTGGCAGAACCAGGAGTTCCACATCGGCAACGACATGCCGTTCATCATCCATGTCCCCACCTACGCGGCCGCCGCCTGGTATCACAAGAAGCTGCCGCCGGAGCTGATGAAGGACCTCCGCGCGACGCTCAAGGAGGCGGAAGACTTCGCCCGCAACGACTACGCGCAGGCGCTGATGCAGGGCGACCGCCTGGCGCCGGAGAAGCGGCGCGACATCGCGGCCCGCCTGGCGCGCTACACCGGCCTCTCGCAGCAGTACGTGGAGCGCAGCAACCTGCGGATCGAGATCGACCGCTTCACCAAGGAGCTGCTGCGCGACCAGGGGAAGACGATCGGCCGTCTCGACACCCGCTTCACCGGCGTCGACATCGACTCGGTGGGTGAGGAGACCGAATACGATCCGGCGTCGGTCTCGCTCGACGGCCCTTATGAAGCGATGGTGAACGACTATCTGCGCCGGGATCTCGGCTTCAAGGACGACCTCCCCTACGAGCGGAGCGCCCGCGTCTACCCCTGGAGCTTCGAGGGCTTCGAGAACCAGTACGTCAACATGGCTGAGAACTTGCGCCGCGCCGTCACCCGCAACCCGAACCTCCAGGTGCTGATCACCGCCAGCTTCTACGACCTCGCGACGCCCTATTTCGACGCCGTCTACACCGTCGATCACCTCGGCCTCCCCGAGTCCCTGCGCGGCAACGTGCGGATGACGACCTACGAAGCCGGCCACATGATGTACATCCGCCACAGCGAGCACGAGAAGCTCAAGCGGGATATCGCGGCGCTGCTGCACACGGCGACCGCCCCCTAGGACCAGGGTTCGGCGGTG
>Ga0075426_10001020_pt1 | contig 19764 bp, 19 predicted proteins | sample SoiMethybrSBSTD5_FD_75304 | JGI IMG/M metagenome (GOLD analysis project Ga0075426, IMG submission 75304) | Bulk soil microbial communities from a Populus tree surrounding site in Tennessee, USA - Soil MetaG P. TD hybrid SBSTD5 | ecosystem: Environmental > Terrestrial > Soil > Tree plantation...
GATTACTTCTTTCTTTTCTTCTCTTTCTCCCAGCGCGCCTTTGCTGCGCCATGCGCGATTAGGCTTCTTCGTTCCGGCGTCAACGTTTCCATTCGTCGCTTGCCGCCCTTTTGGCCGCCGCGTCTGCCCATTTCCCGCATCACGCGGACAATTTCTTCCTGTGACACCGTAGCTTCCTTGTCTTGCGTCGAAATCCGAACGAGCTCGTAACCGAGCTGATTCGGGTCTTTCGGCGCTTCGAGTAGCTTCGTGACTTTTGACCGCTTGCTTATCCGCTTTGGCATAAGTCCAATATGCCAGCGCGTCACGGCGAAATCTACTCTTTTCCATTTTCAAAGTAGCCCACGACCGAGGGCTGGTCCCGTCGGTCGTCATTAATCCGTAATCCGTATCGGGTAAATTCCGACCGTTAATTGAGTGTTAGCCTGATTGGTGCTTCGCTATCGGCGAAGCTACTCTAGTTCTCTGTGCACCCCGGCCCGGTGCGGCGGTTCGGCAATGGGCGGAATTTCCGTGAGTCTGCGTGAAAACGGAATCCAGCAGGGCGATTTACGCGGCGATCGCGGCCAATCTCGCGATCGCCGCGAGCAAGTTCGTCGCGGCGACGTTTACCGGCAGCGCGGCGATGGTCGCGGAAGGCGTCCATTCGCTCGTCGCGGCGTGAAGTGGAGCGGCAGCGGACGTCATATTGTCATTGTCAGTAAGGAGGCAACATGAATACCCGAAAAAAGAAGATTATCGATTCGCTGGCGGAGGAGCTGCATCAACGACGGCTCGCCATCGTCGGCGGCGTCGAAGACGTCGAGGGAGAGCTGAAAAATATCACCGAAGAGCAGGAGCCTGAACTCGAGGAAGAGGCGCAGAAAGAACGGATCGCGACCGTTCTCGAGCACTTGAGCAACCGCGACCGCCAAGCGCTCGAGGAAATCGACGAGGCGATCCTCCGGATCGTCCGGGGGACTTATGGAAAATGTCTGTCCTGCGGGAAATATATCGCGCTGGCGCGGCTGCACGCGCTGCCGACGACGCGGCTTTGCATCGACTGCGCGCGCACACACGAAGGGAAAGGGACAGCCGGCGCCGAGGAGGAAACCGAGGACAGCCGGCTGCCGGCGGATTTGAGCCTGCTCGACGACGAGGAGATCGAGGCCGCGCTCAACGATATGGTTCGGGATGCGGGCAACATCGATAGGGACGAGCTCCATATCTCCAGCCGCGACGGCGTGATTCACCTGGAAGGCACGGTCCCGAGCGAGCGGCAGCATCAGTTTATAACCGAGCTGATGCAGGACGTAGAGGGCATCGGCGAAATCGTCGATCAACTCGTGGTCCAGAGGACGCCGTGGGAAAAAGGCGACCGGTCGAAAGCGCAGTCCGCGGCCGAGCAGCCCGCCGGCGACGACGAGGACGAGACCGAGGACGTGACGCGGTCGCGCGGCGCTGCCAGCTCGCTCTACCGCCCGCCGACAACACTGCCGCCGCTCCGAAAGCCGCGCGGCCGCGGGCGGCGGGCGCGCGCGTCGTGAGTTGCAACGGGCGTTCTTTGCGCTAGTTTTGAGAGGCTATGCGTTTGACGGAACGCTCGCTCGATGCGCTGCGCGCCAGGTTATTGAGCGGAGACCGTCCGGTCTCCGCCCAGACGTTGAACCGACTGAAGCGCGACCCGCGCCGCGGCGCGCGCCTGCTCTACGACATTCTCAAACGAAAATACGAGAAAGAACGCGCCGAGCGCCAACGGCTCGACAGCATGCTGAATTTCGAGCGCGTGCTGTGGAAGTCGGGCGTGCGCGCGATCGCAGGCGTCGACGAAGCCGGCACCGGACCGCTCGCGGGACCGGTCGTCGCGGCGGCCGTCGTCTTTCCGCCCGGCATCGAGATCGCCGGCATGAACGATTCGAAGCAGGTCGACGCGGATGCGCGAAACGAGCTGGAGAAAGTCATCCGGCGCGCGGCGAGCGCCGTCGCGATCGGCATGGCGGAAGTGGGGGAGATCGACGACATCAACATTTATCAGGCCGCGCTGCTTGCGATGCGCCGCGCGGTCGAGGCGCTGCCATCGGCGCCGGATCATCTCTTGATCGACGCGCGCACGATCCCGGGCGTCGCGATTCCACAGAACGCCTTCTCGAAAGGCGACGGCATCAACTTCTCGATCGCCGCCGCATCGATCATCGCGAAAACACATCGCGACCGTCTGATGGAAGAGCTGGAACAAAAATATCCCGGCTACGGCTTCACGCGCCACAAGGGGTACGGCACGCCGGAGCACCAAGAGGCTATCCGCCGCCTCGGCCCCTCGCCGGTTCACCGGCTGTCGTTCGGCCTCATCCGTGAACTGTGCGGCGAGTTCTCGCCGCTGTTTTATGCACTCAAGCGCCGGCTCGAAGAAGCCGATGCGGCGGCCGCGCTGACGGCCTTCGAGGCCGCATTCAAAGATGCGAGGTCGTCGCTCGAGGAGCGCGAGCAGCGCAAATTGCAGATCATGCTGCGGCGGCGCTGGAAGACGATATGACCATGATCCGCGCGGTCTTCTTTCGATATCGACGGCACGCCGATGGATACGAACTACCTCCACGTCGAAGCATGGGCCGTCGAGCGAGTCGGCGTAATCGTGCCGCGGCGTGGGATCCGCCGCCAGATAGGCAAGAGCGGTAAGAAGATGGCGCGGTGGCCGTCTACCGCGACTGCGCCGAGGCGCTGAAAAAAGGTTTTCCGGAAAACATCAAATAGGTTCAGCCTTCGAGCGCGTCCGGCGATTTTTCGTTTTCAAAACCTGAAGCTCGGGACGAGAAACTTTCTTTCAACGCTTTTATGGCCGCGAAATAGCCGCACATTCCGTGGACGCCGCCGCCGGGCGGCGTCGAGGCGGAGCACAGGTAAAGTCCTTTAACCGGCGTCGCGTAGAGCCGGCGCGTCGGGCGGAAAAAAAATTGATCCAGAGTCGCGGCGCCGCCGTTGATGTCGCCGCCGACGAGATTCGGGTTGCGGGACTCCATCTCGGCGGGTGAATGGGAGCGATGCGCCAGCACGCGCGCGCCAAATCCCGGCGCGAAACGCTCGATCTGGGCCGCGATCTTTTCCGTCATGTCTTCCGCGGACGCGTGCGGCACGTGGCAGTAGCTCCAGACGGTATGTTTTCCCGCCGGCGCGCGCGACGGATCGAAGAGCGACGGCTGCGCGAGCAGCACAAACGGCTGCTCGCGCGATTTGCCTTCCCATGCCGCGCGCTCGGACTCGGCGATCTCTTCCAGCGTGCCGCCCAGATGAACGGTGCCGGCGCGCCGGCACGCCTCGTTTTTCCACGGCACCGGCGCGTCTAGCGCCCAATCGACTTTGAAGGCGCCCATGCCGTAGCGATAACGCGCGAGCCGCGCGCGAAAATATTCGGGCAGCGTTCGCCCGGCGATTCTCAGCAGCTGCCGCGGCGTCACATCACAGAGCACCGCCCGCGCTTCGGGAAGCTCCTCGAGCGATTCGATGCGCCGGCCGGTTATGATCTCGCCGCCCAAAGAGCGCAGATAATTCGCGAGCGCGTCGGCGATTTTCTGCGCGCCGCCGCGCGGGATCGGCCATCCGACCGCATGACCCGCCGCGCCGAGAACCAGACCGAAGCCGGCCGTCAGCGAATCCTCCAGCGGCAGCATGGCGTGCGCCGCGAGACCGGCGAAAAGCGCGCGCGTTTTGATCTCGCGAAAATGCTTATCCGCGACGGCGCGCGCGGAGCGCAGCGCGCGGGCGCCGAAAGACAGCATCGCCAGCGGATGTGACGGCAGGCGCGGCGGAGCCAGGAAGTCCGTCAGGAGCCGCTCCCAGTTTCGCGTGATCGGCGCGAACAAATCGCGATAGGGTTCCGCGTCCCGACCGAGCCCGGCCGCGGTCACGTTCAAGGAGCGCTCGAGGACCGCCGCGGAGCCGTCGTCGAGCGGGTGGGCCATCGGTATAGGCGGCTGGATCCATTCGAGCCCGAAGTCGGCGAGCGGCAGCTCGCGAAAGAAAGGAGAAGCCGCGGCCAGGGGATGAACCGCTGAACAAACGTCGTGGACAAAGCCCGGCAGCGTCGATTCCGCGGACCGCGCGCCGCCGCCGATCTCGTTTTCGCCCTCGAAAACGACGACCGAGCGGCCCGCACGGGCGAGGACGACGGCGGCGGAGAGGCCGTTGGGCCCGGCGCCGATAACCACGGCATCGTAGGCGCGCTTCACGACGCGTAAAACATCGCATGATTCGGCAGGCGAAGCCAGAAACTCCTCTCCGGCGCAGAGTGGTATTGGAGCGAGCGGGCATTGGTGTTTAACTTGAGACACCGTATGTCCTACCGGAGCTGGCTCAAGCGACTCGTCCCTGAACCGCTCATTACCGCTACGCGGCCGCTCCGCCTCTATTTCGATCCGCAGCATCGCTTCGACCGCAAATTCGGCGTGGAGACGACCGGCTTCATCGAGCCCGAAGACTTAGACGTGAGCGAGGCGAGCCCCGACGAGACCGGCGGCTACGAGGCAACGCCGCGCGCAGCTTTCCTGCGCATCATCCAAAGCCTCCGCCTCGAGTACGACCGCTACACTTTTGTCGACATGGGCTCCGGCAAGGGCGCCGTGCTGCTCTACGCGGCGGAGTTTCCATTCAAGCGCATCATCGGCGTGGAATTTTCCCCAGAGCTCCACCGGATCGCGGAGCTGAATCTCGCAAGCTACCGCGGGCGGGCCGTCTGCCGCTCGATCCAGTCGATCTGCATGAACGCGACCGTTTTTCCGATTCCGTCTGAGCCGTCGGTGTTATTTTTTTTCAATCCCTTCAAAGGCCGCACGCTGGAAACCGTGCGGGAGAACATCGAGCGCGCCGTTTCGAATGAGCATCGCGACCTTTTCGTCGTCTACTACCATACGATGAGTCGCCATCCCGTGTTCGATCGAGCCGCGCAATTGCGCATGATTCGACGCGCGCCCGACCATACTATTTACGTGCCTTCCACGACACGGGCTTCGGCAAATGGACAAAAGCCGGAAAAAGTGGAATAATGTCCTAAAATTAAGTACTTATGCCTGAGCTCAGAAAAGACCCGGTGATCGGGCGGTGGGTGATTATCTCCACCGAGCGCGCCAAGCGGCCCGCGCAGACCGAGCGGCCGAAGCCGCCTCCGCGGCCGGGCCCGTGTCCGTTCTGCGAGGGCAACGAGGGCATGACGCCGCCGGAGATCGCCGCCTACCGGCCCGGCGGATCGCAGCGCGACGGCCCGGGCTGGACGCTGCGGGTCGTGCCGAATAAGTTCCCGGCGCTGATGATCGAAGGCAACCTCGACCGCCGCGGCGAAGGTGTTTACGACCTGATGAACGGCATCGGTGCACACGAGGTCATCATCGAGACCCCCGCGCACGAGATCAATGTCGGCGCGCTGAAAGAGAAGCAGTTCGAGGAGCTTTTGTGGGCCTATCGCGACCGCATTCTCGATCTGCGCGAGGACAAGCGCTTCCGCTACGTTCTTATTTTCAAGAACCAGGGCGCCGAGGCGGGGGCGACGATGGAGCACACGCACTCACAGCTCATCGCGCTCCCGATCGTCCCGCGCACGGTGAGCGACGAGCTCATGGGGGCGCAGGAATACTATAAATACAAAGAGCGGTGCATTTACTGCGACATCGTCCGGCAGGAAGTGGAAGACCGCGTCCGGATCGTGAGCGAAAACGACAGCTTCGTGGTCATCTGCCCGTTCGCGCCGCGTTTTCCCTTCGAGACCTGGATCCTGCCGAAAAAGCATTCCTCGTATTTCGAGCACGCCACCAAGGTGGAATACGTCGATCTGGCGCGCTCGCTTAGAGAGACGGTGGTGCGCCTGAACCGCACGCTTAACGACCCGCCGTTCAATTACATCGTGCATTCGATGCCCTTTCAGGAGATGGAGAACGGCCATTATCACTGGCACATCGAAGTCATGCCGAAGCTCACGCAGGTGGCAGGCTTCGAGTGGGGCACGGGGTTCTACATCAATCCGATGCCGCCGGAGATGTCGGCGCAGCTGCTCCGCGAGGTCGCGCTCTAGATTCCACACCGCGATTCGCATCCGGCACACTATGAAGATCTTGATAGTCGCTTCGGAATGCGTGCCGCTGGTAAAGACCGGCGGCCTCGGCGACGTCGTCGGCGCGCTCTCCGGCGCGCTCGCGCGCGGCGGAGTCGAGGCGGCGGTCGCGCTGCCCGCTTACGGCAGCGTGCTGGATAAATTTCGCGTCGACGATACCGGCATCGAGCTGGCCGTCAGCCTCGACGGCCGCCGGGTTCCGGGAACGGTGCTGAAGACGAACGTGGAGAATGGCGCGGCGGTTTATCTAATCAGGAATGACGCCTATTTCGCCCGGCCGGGCCTCTACGGCACGCCTCAAGGAGATTATCCCGACAACGCCGAGCGGTTCGCTTTCTTCGGCAAAGCGGCGCTGGAACTCGCCGCCGCCACGGGGCCGTGGGATGTGCTCCATTGCCACGACTGGCAATCCGCTCTGGCGCCGGTGTTGATCAAGGCGGGAGCGGCGAAAGCAGCCGCAAAAACGATCCTCACGATCCACAACCTCGCGCATCAGGGGCTTTTCCCCTATGCGGAATGGCCGCTACTGGGTCTCGAGCCGGGATATTTCACGCCCAAGTATCTGGAGTTTTACGGGAAGATCAATTTCCTCAAAGGCGGGATTCTTTTCGCCGACGCGCTCACGACGGTAAGCCGTAAATATGCCGAGGAGATACTCACGCCGGAATACGGCAGCGGGCTCGAGGGCGTGCTCGCCGACCGCAAGCGCGACCTCCACGGCATTTTGAACGGGGTCGATTATCGCGAATGGAATCCCGAGAGCGACAAGTTCGTCAAAAAGAACTACGGCCCCGGCAATATGGCCGGCAAGGCCGAATGCAAGCACGACCTCCAGCAGCTCTACAATCTGCCGCAAAGGCCGTCGACCCCTTTGCTCGGCATCGTCTCGCGGCTGGCCGATCAGAAGGGGATCGATCTCCTGCTCGATGTCGTCGACCAGCTTCTGGGGATGGATTTACAGCTGGTCGTTCTCGGCGCCGGCGATCAACGTTACCAGGACCTGATCTCGGCGCTGCCCTCCGCGCACCCGAAGCGGGTCGGCGTCACGATCGGTTTCGACAACGCGCTCGCCCACAAGATCGAGGCCGGCGCGGATATTTTTTTAATGCCGTCGCGCTATGAGCCCTGCGGCCTGAATCAGATTTACAGCCTCAAATACGGCACGGTTCCGGTTGTGCGCGCAACCGGCGGCCTCGACGACACGATCGAAGATTTCGATCCGCTGTCGGGGAAGGGGAACGGCTTTAAGTTTGCGGACTATTCCGGCGCGGCGTTTCTTTCCGCGATCAAGCGCGCGCTCGCCGTCTATATAAGCAAAAAAGCGTGGAAGCAGATCATCGCCAACGGCATGGCCGCCGATTTTTCATGGGAGCGCTCCGCCGCGGACTATCTCCAGCTATATCGGCAAGTGACGAGCACCCGCTCGTCGACATCGCAGCCGCAGCCTATTCCATAAAAAAATCCGGCCGCCGGCATTGCTGCCGACGGCCGAATTCAATCCCACCGCCTCCCCTTCCTGCTCCTGATGATACGTTAGCTGCCGGGAACCGTAACGTAATCGGACGAGAGCTTGTCCTGAGCCGATTGCTGGTCCATCATCAGCGCCCTCTGGTCTTGAGCGATCTGATCGTCGCTCGCCCCCGAGTTCAGGTCTTGCTGCAGCTTATCCCGGTCCTGACGCAGCCGGTTTATTGCGGTCTGAAACTCCTCCGGGTAGGACTGCGGAGTCGGAGCGGGATTCGGATCGTTCGAGAACTGCGGGCTCTCCTCATTGGTTGGTGCGAACGAGTTCTGGTCGGATGGCGTAGTATCGCCGTTCCACGCGTACGACTGGGACATATCCTCGCTGCTCGAATACCTGCCGCCGTGCGCGAACGCCGCCGGGGCCGCTATCAACGACCCCGCCAGAATGCCTCCCAGCCATGATTTGTAGCCGTATTTACTCATAGATCGAACCTCCTGTTGAAATTCGGCGTTGCTCACGCCTATGCTTTTTAATTTCGCAATGCGTGTGCCAAGGGCGCGAAAAAAAATTCCCACGGCGCGGGAATATTATGCCGCGCCTGCGTTGTTTAAAGACGCTTGTTCGATCTTACCGGGTAGAATGGAAACGGGGGTGAAATATTTTCCGTGGGGTGATCGACCCACGGGAATCAACTAAAAAGAAGACGCACAACTTTACGGAATGATCGTCTGGTCCGATGGGTTGACGGGCCTCGGCTCGTCGCGCGGGATCACCGTGATGCCGGTCTTCGTGACGAAATATTTTTCGCGATCTCTTTCGCTGTTATAGCCGATCTCGGTGCCCGGCGGGATGTAGACGTTTTTGTCGATGATCACGCGCCGGATCCGGCAGCCGCGGCCGATCTCGACCTGGTTCATGAGGATCACGTTCTCGATCTGCGAATAGCTGTGGATGCGGACGTTGCGTCCGAGAACGGAGTTCTTGACCACGGTGCCGGTAATGATCGTGCCTTCCGAGACGATGGAATTCAGCGCCATGCCGCGGCGGCCGTCCTCGTCGAAGACGAATTTCGCCGGCGGGTCGCTGTAGCTGACCGTGCGGATCGGCCAGCTCCGATTGTATAGATTGAGCGACGGGTTCACGTCGCGGAGCTCCATGTTGGCGTCGAAGAACGCCTCGACAGTGCCGATGTCGCGCCAGTAGCTCACCTCCTCGCCCTTGGCGACGTTCGGGATCCGATTGGCGCGAAAATCATACGCGTAGATTCTTTTGCCGGCGCGGAGAAGCTCCGGGATGATGTCGATGCCGAAGTCGTGGTTGCTGTTGGTCTTCGGCGCGTCCCTCTCCAGCGCCTCGACCAGCAGCTTGGTGTCGAAAATGTAGTTCCCCATCGAGACGAGCGCCATGTCGGGCTCGCCGGGAATCGGCTTGGGATTCGTCGGCTTTTCTTCGAAGCCGACGACACGCCAGTTATTGTCCACCTCCATAACACCGAATTGCGTCGCGTCCTCGATCCGTACCGGCAGCGCAGCGATGCACACCTCGGCGCCCTGGCGCCAGTGCGTCTCGGCCATCTGGCGGATGTTCATTTTATACACGTGGTCGGCGCCGAAGACCGCGACGGCTTTCGGATGCCGCCGTTTGACGAGGTGGAGGTTCTGATACACGGCATCGGCGGTGCCGCGGTACCAGTCGACGCCGGAGCGCATCTGCGCCGGCACCGGCGTAACGAAATACTCCCTTACGAGGCCGCTCATCTGCCAGCCTTCCTGCAGATGCTCGACGAGCGACTGCGCCTTGAATTGCGTGAGGACGTAAATCGCGTAGATGCCGGAGTTGACGAAGTTCGAGAGAACGAAGTCGATGATGCGGAATTTGCCGCCGAAGGGCACCGCCGGCTTGGCGCGATCGCGCGTCAGCGGGTAGAGCCGGTTGCCTCTGCCGCCCGCCATGACCATGCCGAGAACTTCCACCGTTCCCTCCTAGGCGTGAAATATATCTGCGTGAGTTGACCGAGTCAATTTCCTGCGCCGCGTTGTCCGGGAGCCCTGCCGTACAAAGCCGTCGTCTCCGCGAGCTTTGCCGCGAGCGCGCGGTCGAGCTGCTCGGGCAAAACGCGCCAAGCCCAGTTTCCGTCCGTCGTCGCCGGCCGGTTCATGCGCGCCGCGGAGGCGAGACCGAGCAGGTCCTGCATGGGAATGATCGCCGTCTCGGCGGCGGACATCATGGCAAGGCGCGTGATTTCGGCATGCACGTTGTCTTCGGTCACGGCATGGCCGATGTAGCGCGCGAGGCGGTCGCGGTCCGCCGCGCTCGCCTCCTCGACGAACCAGCCTCTGGCGGTGTTGTTGTCGTGCGTGCCGGTGTACACGAGCGAATTTTTCTCGTGGTTGTGCAGGGCGTACGGATTGTTCGCCATGTCCTCGCCGAAGCCGAAGATCAAAAGCTTCATGCCGGCGAAGCCGAAGCGCTTCATGACCGCCCGGACGTCCGGCGTGATCATTCCCAGATCTTCGGCGAAAATCGGCACGTCGGGAAACTGGAGCACCAGCGCGGCAAAGAAATCGTCGGACGCCGCCCTGATCCATTTTCCATTCTTTGCCGTGCGCTCGCCGGCCGGGACCTCCCAATACGCGACAAACCCGCGGAAGTGATCGAGGCGGATGCCGTCGAAGAACGCGAGGTTGTGGCGCAAGCGCTTCATCCACCAGGCGTAGCGCGTCTCCTTCAATACGTCCCAACGGTAAACCGGGTTGCCCCACAGCTGGCCCGTCTCGCTGAAATAATCCGGCGGCACGCCGGCGACGGCGCTCGGGCGCTTTTGCTTGTCGAGCTTGAAGAGCTGCGGATTCGCCCACACGTCCGCGCTGTCGCCGCTGACGTAGATCGGTATGTCGCCGATGAAGTAGATGTTCTTTTTATTGCAATAATCTTTGAGCGCCGCCCACTGTTTATAGAACAGGTATTGAAAGTACTGTTGCTTCTTGATCTCGTCACGGCAGCGCTTCTTCCACTGCGCCAAAGCGCTTAGGTCGCGGTCCCGGACCGGCGCCGGCCAGTCCCACCACGCGCCGGCTTCCAAATGGCCCTTTAGGGCCGCGAAGAGACTGTAATCCTCCAGCCAATCCGACTGATCGTGGCAGAATTTTTCGAATGCGGGATCGGCGCTGCGCGCCTGAAAACGCTCGAACGCTTTGTCAAGCAGGCGCATTTTATACTGTTTCACAGCCTTGTAATCCACGCGGTCGTCGGGGAAGCGCGGATGCTCCTCGATGTCCTCGCGCCGGATCAAGTCGTCGGCCAGCATCGCCTCCGGGCTGATCAGCAGCGGATTCGCGGCGAACGCGGAGGGGCTCGCGTACGGCGAATTGCCGTTGATCTCGTTCGTCGCCGTCAGCGGGAGGATCTGCCAGTAGGTCTGCCGTGCATCGGCGAGAAAGTCCGCGAAGCGGCAGGCCGCGGGACCGATATCGCCGATGCCGAAAGACGAGGGCAGGGACGTGATGTGCAGCAGGACGCCGCTCGCGCGCTTCATCGTTGTCGTCTAGGGCTTTGGAAGTTCAAGCGGAAGCTATTATATAGACCCTTTTTTTCCCGCGCTCCAGAGTCTAAGGTTGGCTTACCCCAATCCGGAGGTGACTTATGGCGTTCAGAATCAACCATATCCATATCAAAACGCGAGATCCGAGAAAGACCGCCGAGTGGTTCGTCGACAACCTCGGCGCGAAAATCGCGGCGGAAAATCGCAACGGCGACAAGATCGCCATCCGGCTCGATCTTCACGGCCTGGGCATGAACGTCACCGACTTTCTCGACGAGCAGAAGCTCGCGCAGCATTACGGCATGGAGCATCTGGCTCTGGATACCGACGACGTCCACGCGCAGGTGGAAAAACTCCGCGCCGCGGGGGCGCGCATCCTCGAGGAGCGGCAGCTGGCGGACGGGCGCCACGTATGTTTTTTCGAGGGCCCCGAGGGCGTGCGGCTGGAAGTCATGGAATGGCGCAAGTGATTTGAATGGCCGACCTGCTCGTCAAAAACGGCCGCGTGCTCGATCCGGGCGCGCAGCGCGACGGCAGATTCGATGTACTGATCCGCGACGGCGTCGTCGCGACGATCGGGGCCGAACTGAATTCCGCCGACGCGAAGATCATCGACGCGAAGAATCTGCTCGTCGTGCCCGGTTTGATCGACGTTCACCTGCATCTGATGGACGGTCTCGGCGCCTTCGGCGCCGACCCGGACGTCTTCGGAATCGGCTCCGGAGTTACCACGGTCGTCGACGCGGGCAGCACGGGGCACAGTCTGTTTCCGATTTTTCGCCGCCACATTGCCGAACCGGCGAAGACGCGCGTGCTCGCCTACGTCAATCTCTCGACGCTCGGCTCGGTCGCCGGCCCCGGGTACAGCACGCTGGAGGATCCGCGGCTCATCGACGAGGCCAAGATCGAGACAGCGGTCGAAAAGAACCGCGAGATGATCGTCGGCATCAAAGTGATGGCGACCGGCGCCGCGCTCGGCAAAGCCGGCCTGGAGCCGCTCCGGCGTGCGCGGCGGCTGGCGGATAATCTACATTTGCCGTTGTTGGTGCACATCGGCGAGAGCTGGAGTAATACGGCCGAGCCGCCGCCGGTCGTGAATGTGCTCGCGCATCTCGAGCCCGGCGACATCGTAACGCACATGTTCACTGTTCATCGCGGCGGCCTGCTCGATCCGAACGGTAAGTTGTGGCCCGAGGTCGGCGAAGCGCGCGACGCGGGCGTGCTCTTCGATGTCGGTCACGGGCTTCACAATCTCAATTTCGATGTCGCGCGGCGCGTGCTCGATCAGGGACTCAAGCCCGACGGCGTATCGACCGACGGCCATCGCGGCAACCGCGCCGGGCCGGTGTACGATCTCCCGACGACGATGGCGAAGCTTCTAGCGCTCGGGTTTTCTCTGCCGGACATTGTCAAGATGGCGACGACGAACGCCGCGCGTCTGCTCGGCCGCGGCGGTGAGCTGGGATCGATCCGCGTCGGAGCGAAGGCGGACATATCCATCCTGAGGCACGAAGATCGCGCTTGGGAAGCGAGGGATTCGCAAGCCGCGACTCTTGCCGCGCACGAGGCGCTCGTGCCTGTGCTCGCGATCCGAGGCGGGACGGTCCACGCGCCGCTGCCGATCGACCGGCCGTAGCCACTCCAAGCTTTGACATCGCCATCGAGTCTTGTTATGGGGCGATACGTCGAAGCGTCCCGGGATAGCTCGTCTAATTGTAAGGAGGAACGGCTATGGCGTATCGGCAGCTGAAATTCCTAGCGATCGTCTCCGTTGTCATGCTGGTTCAGTTCGCGACCTCCACCTTCGCGCAGGATTCGTTTTACAAGGGGAAGAATGTGCGCATCATCGTCGGCGCGGCCGCGGGCGGCGGCTACGACACCTATTCGCGCACGATCGCTCGCCACATGGGGAAGCACGTCCCCGGAAATCCCACCTTCGTAGTCGACAACATGCCCGGCGCCGGCTTCCTGATCTCGGCGAACCACATATATAAGGTGGCGAAGCCCGACGGTCTCACGATCGGTCATTTCATCGGCGGTCTTTTCCTGCAGCAGTTCCTCGGCAAGCCGGGCGTCGAGTTCGAGTCCGTCAAGTTCGGCTTCATCGGCGCGCCGGGACAGGACAACTATGTCATGGGCATCTCGAAGTCGCTCGGTATCACGAGCGCCGAGCAGTGGCTCAGCTCGAAGACGGTCGTCAAGCTGGGCGGCGTAGGCGCGGGGTCGGCGACCGACGACATCCCGAAACTGCTGAAGGAAGCCATCGGATTGCCGATGCAGCTCGTGAGCGGCTACTCGGGGACGGCGACGGTCAAGCTCGCCTTCAACGGCGGCGAGGTCCAGGGTGTCTGCAACTCGTGGGAATCGTTCAAGGCGACCTGGAAGAACGAGCTCGACTCGGGAAATCTCATTGTTGTGATGCAGCACGTGCCGAAGGCCCACCCCGATCTTCCCAAGGTGCCGATAGACTTGAGCTTCGCCAAGACGGACGAGGGCAAGAAGCTTATTCGCGCCATCATCCATACCGTCGGACCGACTGCGCGGCCTTACGTTGTGCCGCCCGGAACGCCAAAGGACCGCGTCGAGATACTGCGCAAGGCGTTTATGGACACCATGAAAGACCCGGAGTTCCTGGCCGACGCGGAGAAAGCCAAGCTCGATATCAATCCGCTCGACGGCGCTTCTCTGGAAAAGGCGGTGCGCGAGGTTTTCAACGTCGACCCGACGCTCGTTCCGCGGCTGAAGGAGATATTGAAGTAATTCCGGTGGTTAGAGGCATGTTTGCCGGTTTGAAGCCGGGGTTCTTTCGTGGTATAAGTTTGGTCTGAGGTTTTTATGAAAGAAGGCATCCATCCAGAATACAAACCGGCGAAGATCATCTGCGCCTGCGGCCACGTGGTCGAGACCCGCTCCACGGTGCCGACGATCCACGTGGAGATCTGCTCCGATTGCCACCCTTTCTTTACGGGTAAGCAAAAATTCGTCGATGCGGCCGGCCGGGTAGAGAAGTTCAGACGCAAGTACGCCATCAAGAACAAGAGCGCCTAGACCTGGCGGAGGTCCCCAGCTGAATGTGAATTACTAGCGAGCTCGGAACGGGAAGGGCAAAGGGCACTAAGGTCCTTTGCCCTTTTTTATTTTCGAGCGGTCCTAAAGGCCATATAAGCCATGCTCGACAAACTCGCAGAAGTCGAAAAGCGCTATACGCAGCTCGAAAGCCTCATGAGCGATCCGTCGCTTCCGGGGAAATCGCGCGAATACTCCAAGATCGCCAAGGAGCGCTCGGACCTCGAAGAGCTCGTCCTCTGCTATCGCGACTGGAAGAAGACCGAGCAGGAGATCGAATCGAACAAGGACTTGCTCGGCGAGCCGGACGAGGCGATGCGCGAGATGGCGAAAGAGGAGCTCGCGATGCTGCGCGAGCGCAAGGAGCAGCTCGAAGAGCGGCTAAAATATCTGCTGCTTCCCAAGGACCCCAACGACAGCAGAAACGTCATCGTCGAGATCCGCGCCGGCACCGGCGGCGACGAAGCGGCGCTCTTCGCGGCCGAGCTGGCGCGCATGTACACGCGCTATGCCGAGAACCGCGGCTGGCGCGTCGAGATCATGAGCTCAAATCCGACCGGCCTCGGAGGCATGAAGGAAATGATTCTCAGCGTCGAAGGCAAAGGCGCTTACAGCCGGCTCAAGTTCGAGGGTGGCGTCCACCGCGTGCAGCGCGTCCCGGTGACCGAAGGCTCCGGGCGCATTCATACCTCGACGGTCACGGTGGCGGTGCTGCCCGAAGCGGACGAGGTCGAGGTAACTATCGATCCCAAGGACTTGAAGGTCGACGTCATGCGCGCCTCTGGCCCCGGCGGGCAGAGCGTCAACACGACCGATTCGGCCGTGCGCATGACGCACATCCCGACCGGGCTCGTCGTCTCGTGCCAGGACGAGAAATCACAGCATAAAAACCGCGCCAAGGCGCTGAAGATTCTGCGCGCGCGCCTGCTGGAAAAAAAGCAGGAGGAGCAGAGCTCCGAGATCGCCGCGACGCGGAAGCTCATGGTCGGCAGCGGCGACCGCAGCGAGCGCATCCGGACGTACAATTTTCCGCAAGGGCGCGTGACCGACCATCGCATCAACTTCACGCTCTACAAGCTTGACCGCGTGATCGAAGGCGAGCTGGAGGAATTGATCGACGCGCTCAATACGCACTACCAGGCCGAGGCGCTGCAGGCGGGATGATTTTGGCCCTCACCCCGGCCCTCTCCCTAAAAGGGCGAGGGTGAAAGAGGGAAGAGGGGGAAATAATTTTCGAACTTCACTCACAGCGTGGCGATAAAAAGTTTTTTATTTCCCTCTCCCTTGAGGGAGAGGGTTAGGGTGAGGGTGAATTAGTGGGAAACAAATGACTTCAGTGTCGCAAATAGAATCGGCGACGATTTCGTCCATGCTGAGAGACGCCGCCGCGGGGCTTGCCGCGGAGGGTATCGAGAGTGCGCGCTTGGAGGCGGAGCTGCTTTTGGCCCAGGCGCTCGGAATCGAGCGCGGCCGGCTGTACTTGAATGATACCGCGCTGGGCGAGTCGGCGCTCGCGCGCTTTCGCGCGCTCGTCGCGCGGCGCTTGCGAGGCGAGCCGGTGTCGTACATCAGCGGACGGCGCGAGTTCTGGTCGCTCGACTTCATCGTGACGTCTGCGGTGCTGACGCCGCGTCCCGAGACCGAGCTGCTGGTGGAAATCGTGCTCAAAGCTATCGGTGCGAACGCATCGCCGCGGATTTTGGACTTGGGCACGGGCAGCGGCGCGATCGCCGTCGCGCTGGCGAAGGAAATCCGGTCCGCGGAAATATTCGCGACGGACATTTCCGAAGAAGCCCTGGAGGTCGCGCGCGCGAACGCGCGGCGGCATGGCGTGGAAAGAAACATTCGATTTCTCGGCGGCGACCTGCTCGCGCCGGTGGCCGAGGTGAAGTTCGGCGCGATCGTGTCGAACCCGCCGTATATCCGGCGCGACGACTTTGTATCGTTGCCGCGCGACGTGCGCGACTTCGAGCCGCGCATCGCGCTCGACGGCGGCGCCGACGGACTCGATTTCTACCGGCGCATCGCGCGCGAAGCGCGAGGCGTTTTGAATGCCGGCGGCTTGATTGCCGTCGAGATCGGCGCCGGGATGGGTGCGGACGTGGCGCGGCTGTTCGCGGACGCGGGGTTTGTTTCCGTGCGGGTGGAGAATGATTTGGCCGGACAAGAGCGCGTCGTTAGCGCGCAAGCCGCGATATAATGGATAAGCTCGTCGTCACGGGCGGCCGGCGCCTGAAGGGCGAAGCGGCGGTGAGCGGATCGAAGAATGCGGCACTGCCGATTCTCATCGCCTCGCTGCTTACCGACGAGCCATGCACGTTCGAGGGGATTCCGGAGCTCGTCGATATCGGGACGGCGCTCAAGCTGCTCAAAGGCCTCGGCGTCAAGGTCGAGGAAGAAAAGCCGGGCTCCGTGACTTTGCAGGCGCGCGGCGTCGACAAGCTGGAAGCCTCCTATGATCTGGTCAAGACGATGCGCGCTTCGTTTCTCGTTCTTGGCCCGCTGGTCGCGCGCTTCGGCGAGGCGCTGGTCTCGACGCCGGGCGGTTGCGCGATCGGCGCGCGGCCTGTCAATCTCCACATCAAGGGACTGGCCGAGATGGGCGCCGAGATCGATCTCGTACACGGCTACGCTGCGGCGAAAGCCAAAAAGCTGAAGGGCGCGAAGATTTACCTCGATGCGCCGTCGGTCGGAGCGACGGAAAATCTCATGATGGCGGCGGCGCTCGCCGAGGGCACTACGGTCATCGAGAACGCGGCGCAGGAGCCGGAGGTCCAGGACCTCGCCGACGTATTGAATAAAATGGGCGCCGCCGTCGCCGGCGCGGGCACCGCGATCGTAAGAATCGAGGGCGCGCGCAAGCTCGGCGGGGTTAAACACCGTGTGATTCCCGATCGCATCGAGGCGGGCAGTCTTATGGTTGCGGCGGCGGTCACCGGCGGCGACGTGATGATCCGTGGCGTTCGCCCTGATCATCTGGACGCGTTCCTGTTGAAACTGAGCGAGGCGGGCGTCGAGCTGAAGGTCGAAGGCGAGTGCGTGCGCGTGAAAGGCGACGGCATCAAGAGCGTCGACATCGCGACGCTGCCGTACCCCGGCTTTCCGACCGATCTTCAGGCGCAAGCGATGGTCCTGATGTCGGTGGCCGACGGCGTCAGCGTGATCACTGAGAATATTTTCGAGAACCGCTTCATGCACGCCCTGGAGCTCATCCGCATGGGCGCGGATATCCGGCTCGAAGGCAACCGCGCGGTCGTGAAGGGCGTCAAAAGCCTATCGGGCGCGAACGTGATGGCGACCGACCTTCGCGCCAGCATGTCGCTGATCCTGGCGGGTCTCGTCGCGAACGGCTATACGGAGATATCGCGCGTCTATCACCTCGACCGCGGCTACGAGCGCGTCGAGAAAAAGCTCGGCGCGCTGGGCGCGGAGATGAAGCGGGTGGCGGTGTGAAGATCAGGACGATCAAAACGAGCCAACGCGGCTTCGGCGCGGCGCTCAAAAAAATCGTCGAGCGCAACAAGGGCAGCGGCGCGGGCGTCGACGAGACGGTCGCCGCCATCGTGCGCGCGGTCAGAGAAAAAGGCGATCGCGCGCTGTTCGACTTCACGCGCCGCTTCGACGGCGTCAAGCTCGACCGGCGCAGCGTCGAGGTGTCGAAAAAGGAAATCGCCGCGGCGCTGAAAAAGGTTCCCGCGCGCGATCTCCGCACGCTCCGCCTCGCGGCGCGGCGCATCGCGGCGTTTCACCGCCGCCAGCTGGAGAAGAGCTGGGGTTATCGAGATCCGCTGGGCATTTATTTGGGGCAGCGCATCGCGCCGCTCGCGCGCGCGGGTGTCTACGTGCCCGGCGGCAAAGCGTCGTATCCCTCGACGGTATTAATGAATACGATTCCCGCGAAGATCGCGGGCGTGAAGGAAGTCGTCATGACCTCGCCGGCCGGGCGTGACGGCAGAATGAATCCGCTGATTCTCGCGGCCGCGAAGATTGCCGGGGTTGACCGGATTTTTCGCGTCGGCGGCGCGCAGGCGATCGCGGCCCTCGCCTACGGTACCGAATCGATTCCGAAGGTCGACAAGATCGTCGGCCCCGGGAACATCTATGTCGCGACGGCGAAGCGGCTCGTCTTCGGCGAGGTCGCGATCGACTCGATCGCCGGGCCGAGCGAGATTTTACTTTTGGCGGACAACTCCGCCGACCCCGAGCACGTCGCGGCCGACATGCTGTCGCAGGCGGAGCACGACGAATTGGCGGCGGCGCTTTGCGTCACGCCTTCGGCCGCGCTCGCCGAGCGCATCCGCGCGGCGCTCGAGCGCCAGACGCGGGACGGCAAGCGTCAGGCGATCACGCTGAAGGCTTTAGAGAATTACGGCGCGATCATCGTCTGCCGCGGACTCAGCGAGGCGGTCGAGATCGCGAACTCGATCGCGCCCGAGCATATCGAATTGATTTTGCGCGAGCCCGAGCGGTGGGCGCGCGAAATTAAGAATGCCGGCGCGCTGTTCGTCGGGCCTTACTCGGCGCCGCCGCTCGGCGATTACATGGCGGGGCCGAATCACGTGCTGCCGACGGGCGGAAGCGCGCGATTTTTCTCGCCGCTCGGCGCTTACGATTTTCTCAAGAGGATGAGCATCATTCGGGCGGGGAAGCGGGGGCTTCGCGCGCTCGCGCCGGAGATCGCACGCCTTGCGCGGCTGGAAGGCCTGGATGATCACGCGCGCGCGGTCGAGGCGCGGTTCAAAAAATAAGGACCCTTCGACAAGCTCAGGGCGAACGGATTAACTACAAGCCTGATAATGTCGAAGCGGGCTCCTTATGGGAGGAGAGTATTTTATGGGACGATCGGCTAAAACCGAGCGCAACACGAAGGAGACGCAGATCGCCGCGGAGCTCGAGCTCGACGGCGGCGGCAGCGCGCAGATCGAGACCGGCATTCCGTTTTTCAACCACATGCTGGAGATCTTCACGCGCCACAGCCTGTTCGATATCAAGCTCCGCGCCCAGGGCGACATCCAGGTCGATTATCACCACACGGTCGAAGACGTCGGCCTCACGCTGGGCCAGGCGATCAAGGAGGCACTCGGCGACAAGCAGGGGATCGGCCGCTTCGGCGAAGCGACGGTGCCGCTCGACGAGGCGCTGGCGAACGTCGTCGTCGATCTGAGCGGCCGGCCCTATCTCGCCTACAACGTCAAAATCCGCGCCGGACGCGTCGGCGATTTCGACACCGACTTGCCGCACGAATTTTTCCAGGCGCTGGCGAACCAGCTCGGGATGAACCTCCATATCAACGTGAGCGCGGGCGACAATCCCCACCACATCATCGAGGCGTGTTTCAAGGCAACCGCGCGCGCGCTGGGCCAGGCGACGCGCATGGACCCGCGCATCAAAGGAGTGTTGTCGACCAAAGGGAGTTTATGATCGCGATCGTCGACTACGGTATGGGGAATCTCCATAGTGTGCAGAAGGCGTTCGAGCGTCTTGGGCACGCTGCGGAAATTACCCGCGACGCCGCCGCGATCATGCGCGCCAAGGGCGTCGTGCTGCCCGGCGTCGGCGCGTTCAGCGCGTGCATGGAAAATCTCAAGCGCTACGATCTCGTCGCGCCGATGCGCGACG
>Ga0075426_10001021_pt1 | contig 19728 bp, 18 predicted proteins | sample SoiMethybrSBSTD5_FD_75304 | JGI IMG/M metagenome (GOLD analysis project Ga0075426, IMG submission 75304) | Bulk soil microbial communities from a Populus tree surrounding site in Tennessee, USA - Soil MetaG P. TD hybrid SBSTD5 | ecosystem: Environmental > Terrestrial > Soil > Tree plantation...
GTCGCAATGCCGCAGCAATTAGCTGACAGCTCATTCGACTACCGTCAGCGATAAAGACTTTTACCGTGCCCGTGCGTCCTGCAGTTTTCGACATTTCTTGCCCCTGCGAGCTATGCCCGCCATCCCGAGACTCTTCAACCCGTTCCAACTTGAGGAAAGACTTAAGATCACTTGTCCCATCCTCAAATCTTCCGGCCAATATCGTTCTTTCTCCACTCGACGTTCCACATTTTGAGTTCTGTCGAGGGCGTGCGCTGCCCCCTTTTGCACACCCTGCCGACGGCCTTGTTGGCATTGATGTCTGGGTCTACATGCTAGAAAGTCAAAATTGAAAAGGAACGTTGGGTGACGCAGAGGTTCAAAATTTGTGAGATTTCGAGCCGAATGAATCAGACGTGCGATAGTGGACGTTGCGAAAGAAAGAAGGGATTCGAAAAGCAATTTCACCATGCCAATCATCTATTGTCAATAGAATGAGCCTATTAGGGGGGGTAGCCTGCAACTGCCTTTGCTCTTCGTCTCCCCAATTTCCTCCGCCAAAACGCAATTGTGTCCGGTATTGAGCAGATTCCTTGGCCTTTTGCCCGCCATATTTTATCTCGAACACTTTGCCCGCAATGAAAAAGCCCAAAATTCTGCTGGTAGACGACAACGACGACATCCGCGCCGTCTTCGAGGAGGGCCTGGGACGATATGGGTATGAAGTGGTACCCGTCGCCTCGGTAATCGAAGCCCTAAGACTGATTTCCGCGGAGCATTTCGATGTGTTGCTTTCCGAACTGTACCTACCTGAGGCCTGTGATGGATTTACAGTCGTCAATGCCATGCGGCATACACAGCCCAACGCCGCAACCCTGCTGCTCAGCAGCTATCCGGTGCGCCAAGCGGCCATGACCGCCCTCCTCCTGCAAGCCGATCAAGTTCTGCTGAAACCCATTGGCGTAGCCGAGATTTCCGACATCATCCGGAAGAAGCTTTCGGATCCATCGGCCCATATGCCGGTGAACAAGGAACGAGTTGCCGCTATTTTAGAGCGTGATCTAAATGCAACCATCCAGAACTGGATGTCCCGCGTCGAGCGCACCGAGGAACTGACCGCGATCTCCCTGACCTACCAGGAGCGTACAAGCCATCTCCCCCAGCTTCTGGGTGACCTCGTGCGCCGCCTGCGCCTCGCTCCCGATGCCAAGTGTCCCATTTCCCGTGCCGCACGCGAGCACGGGATTCTCCGACGTACGCAAGGCTACTCTGTCCCCATGGTTGTTGAAGAGTCGCGCATCTTGCAGGTCACCATCTTTAATACGCTGCAGAACAATCTGGGAAGTGTGGATTTCAGCACCGTGTTGCTCGACGTGATGACTATCGCCGACGAAGTGGATTCCCAATTGAAGCAGGCGATGCTCGGTTTCATGGAAACCGTGGCTGCTAAGTCCGCGAGCTAGCGCACGAATAGCCTTAGCTCGAGGCGTTGTAGCAATCCTTGGACCGGGCGATTTTTGGGGGAAGGGTGCCTTGCAGGCCAGTCCATTAGCATCGCGACTCCGATGGTTCCCACCACCGTGCTGGTCATCGAGAAAAAGGAGATGATTCGCGCGCTCCACGATGAACACGAGTTCTCCGACCGCTTCATCGCTTATATGGAGAAGAAACATCCGGGTCGAAGAAGATCTGGTCGATCAGCTCTTCAACTCCAGTGAGAAGCGACTGGCGCGCACTCTGCTGCTCGCGCGCTTTGGCGCGGCAGGCGAACCCCAAAAGGCGCTTCCCAAGGTATCGCAAGAGACGCTGGCCGAGATGATTGGGACAACGCGGTCCCGGGTCAATTTCTTCATGAACAAATTCAGGAAACTAGGCTTCATCCAGTACAAGGGTGAGATCCACATCAACAATCCCCTCAGGAGTGTGGTCCGAGACGACTGAGTTAACATTCACGCGCAAGTGCGGCAGCCACTAGAGGGTCACCGAGCAACTTTTCTCGGGAACACGGGTTAGTTGGGTTTAAGAGTGGGTGTGCATGCGTAACCCCTTTATTTTGTTGAAGTAATGGAAATTATCCTATTGCCAAGTGGGCAGGGAAAGAGTAGCTTTCGCGCAGTAAACTTTGCTGGGCCTGGCAGGCAACTCTTCTCGTGTCCCGCAGTTTCTGGTTTTGCATGCCGGCCCGCAAACCGGGAGGTAACACATGCGACGCATCTCAGCCTACTTGATTTTCTCATTGGTCTTTCTGGGGCTTACAGCGAACGCGCAGGCTCAGGATATCCTGGTGCCCGCCGGTACCCTTCTTCGCTGCACGCTCGACGAGCCAAATTTCTCCTCGGCCACCGCCGATATTGGTGACCCGGTGATCTGCCACCTGAGCAGCCTCCGGGAATTCGGACAGAATGTTTTTCCGCGGGGAAGCTACCTCGGAGGACACTTGGAGGCGGACAAGGACCCCGGACACTTCGTCGGTAAGGGCTATCTGAAGCTGGAATTCGATCGCATCGGTTTCCCGACTTCGGATGTCCCCGTTCCCAGCAAAGTCATTGCCGCTAAAGGATTCAAAGTGGATCGTCACGGGGACATCGTGGGCCACGGCCACCCCAAGCGTGACGTCGTGGAGTGGCTCATTCCACCGCTGTGGCCGTGGAAGATCATAACGCTGCCTGCGCGCGGCCCACGTCCCACGCTAAAAAACGAAGAGCAGGTCACCGTGCGCCTGATGGACGATATCCAAATCCCCCGGCTGCTGGCTTCCAGTCAGCCTTTTGAAAGGCCGACCTCTTATGACCGGCCGCGCCCGACCTATAGGCCGCAGTCTTTTGACCGCCCCCCAGGCGCCGGGGGACAGCGACCCTCCGAGCAGCGCACCTCCGAACTGACGCAGGCGATGAACACTCCGGAAAACAAGATCTCTGACGTCAGCTACGCCGCTCCAAGCGGTGCGGCGCAGGAGAGCCAGCCGGACGTTGCGGATTCTTCGTTAGCGCAGACCGAGCCATCGGCTCCGGACTCCACGATGACCCGCCAACCGCTGCGGACCAGGTGGATCGCCCTCAAGCCGGGCAACGTGTATGCGGTTACGAATTACCGCATCCATGAGGGTAGCGTGACTTATGTTCTTTCCAGCGGCGCCAAGGGGTCAGTAGACATCACCGCAGTTGATTGGCGCAAAACGTCGCACCTGAACGCCGAGCCAATCGCTTCATCGGTTGCAATGCGCGCTGCCGTAACGGAAAGTGCAGAGCAATTTTCGACGCGCCCTTAAATTTGGTGATTTTTGAGGGTGAGCGGAAAGGCTAAAAAATCCTGAGAGGTTATCAGGAATTCGTTAGGAAGTTCTTTAGAGGCGAGCGGGCGACCCCGGCAAGAGTCGGGGCAGGCCGGTGACTTGCCAGAAAAAAACGAGCCAGCTCCGGGGGGAGCCGGCTCGTTTGTCGGGGGGTAGGACTACTGCGGAGATGTAGCGGAAGCGACGGGCTGCAGGCTAAGAGAAACGATCTTGGTCCCGATCACTTCGCCGGAGACGATCAACTCAACGCGACGGTTTTGCTGACGGCCTTCGGAAGTATCGTTTGAGGCGATGGGCCGGTTCTTTCCAAATCCCGTCGCGGTGGTCGAAGATTCCGGGACGCCTTGCTGGGTCAGATAGCTGCGGACGCCTTCGGCACGCTTCTCCGAGAGCTCCTGATTGAAGGACTCGGTGCCGACACTGTCAGTGTTGCCTTCGACGGCAAGCTTGAGCGAGGGATAAGCGAGCACGATGCCGGATATTTTGGCAAGCTTCTCGCGGGCCAATGGGCGGAGTGTGTATTTGCCGGAGTCGAACAGCACATCCGACATATTGACGACGAGGCCGCGAGCGGTGTCGCGAGTCTCAAGGATGAGGTTGAATTGCTGGAGGAGACGGGCGCGAAGCTCTTCGCGGTCCCGCACGGCGTCCTTAAGCTGCGCTTCGGAGGAAGCTGCGGCGGCGCGGTTCAGGTCGGAATCCAGTTCGGCGGCCTGTTGCTTTTTTTGGGCGTCGTTGCGGTCTCTTTCTGCATCGGCTTGGGCGCCAGCAGCTTGTTGAAGGGCGGCTTGGGCTTCACGGTTGTTGCGATCCGATACATTGCGATCGCGAACGGCTTCGGCGGCGGCCGCTTCGGCGGTGAGGCGGCGCTCAGTTTCCTCATTGGCACGGACCTTGGAGCGGGCTTCACGGCCGGCTCCCGCGGCGCGTTCGGATTCGGCGCGTTCTTCATCGATATGCTTCACGGCGATTTCACGGGCGTCTTCGGCGGTCTGCACGACTTCGCGAGACAGAGCAGAAAGTGATTTCTTGTTTTCATGCCTCCCGCTGGCGAGCGCATCGGCTTCGTTCATCTGGTTGACGGCTTTTTCGTAGCTTGAGGTGGCGTAACGCGCGGCGCCGGCGGATTGCGCGATGCGCACGGCGTTGCGTGCTTCGAAGAATTCGAGCGGCAATTTGGCGTTGAGGATGACCGGGTCGAATTTATAGCCCGTGGGAATGTATCCGCCGCGGTCGATCAATTCATACTTGGCGTCCACGTCCTCGGTAGCGCCGACGGTGTCGGAGCGAGTGGCGTTCTCAAGAACAACGAGGTTGCTCGGACGGCGCACGGCGTAATAAGGTTCCGCGGTTACGATGAGCGCGAAAGCTTGAAGGTCGGTAGTGACGTCGAGCTTGCTGCGGTGGTTATCGCCCACAAGAACTTCGCCGATGTTCACCGGGCGGCCCTCGGGCGAAATGGCCCACAAAACATAGGTTAGATACTCGTTGCCGAAGCTGGTGGGCCGGTTCAGCCCGGAAAATTCGACTTCGATTTCCAGGGCCCCGCGCTTACTTTCGACTTTGGCCTCGCCCGTCGCGGCAGGCATCAAGTCGGTACCTTGAAAGTTGACCTTTGTGGCTCCACTGCGGTGTCTGTAGCTCACCGCTCGGGTCGTGCGGCTCACCACATTGATGCGATACGTTGGCGTTGGATTGCCGGAGTCTGCCGGCACTTGCGTCTGGGCCTGTGCTTGGGCCGATGCGCCAAGCGTCATTACTACTGCTAGGGTGATACCTGAGATCTTGAACATGAGTCTCCTTCCAAAGAATTCCAGCCCCCAGTATCAGGATTTGTGAGCCTGAATACTGTGCGATAGTGCACGTTTCGCAAGAAAAGAACGCTCCTAGAGAGCGCTTTTTTGAGAGCGGATTGGCGGAGAAACATCGCGCAAAGGAAGCAAAACGACAAGAGTGTAGATTCCCAGAGTGGTCCCAAACGGTATTTCAGAAATCGATAAGAAAGCTGCGAGGAGGGCAACCATGCGTGCTGGCCGTTGATTTGCCAACAGAGCCAGACCAGCCAAAATCCCCAAAATACCACATAGAACCGTTAGGACCACGATGCCAGCATAAACAAGATGAAAATCACTCATCAACGCAAATGGTTCGGCTACGCGACTCAGGAGCGCACCAAACATGACCGTAGCCGTTCCGCTAAAAAGAACGAGACAGATTCCCATGATGAGGCGGAGAATCCCATACACGAGCCAGCAAACACCCAAGATTCGCCGATGGGCACTCAGATTGCCCTCCGCAAATTGATCCAATGACATTTTCCGTCTCCGTTCGTCCACTCGTGCGCCAGGTAAAGCCGTCAGAAAAACTGTTGTGACCCAATACTGCACCCTCATTTATGCAGGAGGCTGTTCCAAAGTGAACAGACGGAGACCCACGGATTCGGCTACCAATCCAGTTACGGAATCAAGGGGATTTGCCGATCTTTCTTTTGAACAGAAGGGAGATGATGATGGCAGCCCAAGTTGTGACTGGTAATAAGACCAGCGAAGAAAGGTTAATACGGGCGGGTCAGCGTGGAGAAGCGCAAGCGCTCAACATACTCTTCGGGCGCAATCACAAAGCACTCTTTCACGCGGCTTTAAGTATTCTGGGGAACCCCGAGGATGCAGAAGATGCATTGCAGGACGGTCTGCTCTCTGCCTTTCGAGACCTGAAAAGCTTCGAAGGCCGCTCACAATTCTCGACGTGGCTCACGCGAATCGTAATAAACGCCGCTCTAATGCGCCGCCGTCGTTTGGCAGTGCGCCCAGTCATGACGGAAGCCGAAGCACTCGGCAAGAATGAAACTCCGATTCCGGAGCGGCTGGTCTCGAAGGGCCCAACCCCCGAACAGCTCTTTGGCCGTTTGGAAATTCGAGAAATGATCAAGGACCACCTCGGGGAGCTTTCCCCGATTCTGCGCACGGTTTTCGTACTGCGCTTCATACGTGAGTACAAGACTACCGAGGCGGCGAGGATATTATGCGTGACAGTCAACACTGTGAAAGCCAGGCTGTGGCGTGCACGGCGTCAACTTGCCACTCGCATGAGCGGAACTCTTTCTTCTGATGTGAACGCAACGCAGATTAGTTCCCCTCGACTTGTTTCTGCTCCGGCAACTAGGATTCAAGCGGTTTCACGTGTGACCATTTGAGCGCAGGAATTAACGCCTTCCTCGCGTCGATCTTGAGCATGCGGTTGCTCGTTCGCGGTGAGGCGAAGGCGCTCAGCCGAGTCGGAATTCAAATTTTGTGAAAGAGAGCAGGATGAAACCAAGCACTGAAAATAAGATCGCAGGCAAGGTTCACGAAGTAAAGGGCAAGATTAAAGAGAAGTTGGGCCAACTGACCAACGATTCCGACCTGGAAGCCGAAGGCATTGGTGAAAAGATAGGCGGGAAAATCCAGAAGAAAATTGGCCAAGTGAAGAAAGTCCTCGGAAAATAGTGTGGGGTTCCCCTTGTGAGGCTCAGCCAGCTGGGCGAATGACGGAGGTAAAGGCATGTTTCACTTAATCTGGTATATTTTTATCGGGTTAATCTCAGGGGTTATCGCGAAATCGGTGATGCACGTACACATAACGATGTTCTGGACGATTATGCTCGGCATCATCGGATCGATTATCGGCGGCGCCCTTACCCACATGTTTTCGCGCCCGAGAAACGACCGGTATCATCCCGCCGGCCTCATTTTTTCCACACTGGGCGCGATCCTGGTTCTCTACATTTGCTATAAGCTAAAGATTCATTTTCCCGAGGTTTGACAACGTATTCCCGTAGAAACGGTCACGTCTCGGGCTGCTTGAAACGCTGCCAGCTTGCAAACAATCCCTCCTGAGTTTCGTTTTCAAGCTAATAGTTTCTCTTCCAGAACCAGCCTGGGCGGCAAGGCATTTTTGCGACAAGCATAAAATCTGCTGCGTCAGTGTACACAACGGAACAGACACGAATCTTCGCCGCGTCTAGCATCTTGTTGTGGTGCTCACATGCAACGTCAACCGCAGAAAAAAGTGGCCCGAACATACAGAATCGAGGGGTCTATATTTCTGTATCGCCCGGCAGCGAGAAGTCGGTTCGAAGCGGAAAGATCGCTCCCCCGTCCGGAGCCGTGGTGGAGGATGGTCTTCGTGGCCCCGCTCTTTCTACGGACACTGCTTCGTCTTGTTTTTGTCTGCCCTCATCGGCATAAGAGTCCTCCAATAACACTGCGCGAGCCAATCCCATCCAACCTACTCGGATGCCGGCCTGTCTATGGCCGAGGAACCTACATCACTTGCTTGGATTGCGGTCAAAAATTCGCTTACAACTGCAAGACCGGGCGACTGGTAGATTTCTGGGGCGTCCACGACGCAGGGGCACTGGCAGGAGTTCGCCGGACAGTTGATGGATTTTTTGCGCCCCTTCGAGGTCTCGCTGCAAGGGTCGGCAGGCCGAATATGAGGATTCCGATGAGTGAGCTTGTCAAGTCCGTGCACGGCCTCAGGAATTTGACGAAGGGCCAGTGGATTAAGTCTCGACGCTGGATTGCCAGTAAATGGGTATCTCGGTCAGACCTGAAACAAACGCCCACCCGACCAGCAAACACTAGACTGTGGTAAGGCGTTTAAGGAATGTCACGATTCGAGGTTCGCCTTTCTTGCCCGTCCCGGTTAGTTCCCCGATAAACGCCGCGATCTCAACAGGTTGATGCAACACCACCCAATCAGATGATTCGACAATACTTCCCCCAGAGAACCGACCTGTCCGGCTAGAATCAATCAGCTGAAGAGGGTAACGCTGCGTTTAAATCAACGCTCGCGAAAGACTTTAGAGTCTGTACCTCCTGCAAGTAGACTCCTTCTGCTTAATGTTGCGTCGACCCATTGAGCCCGCCGCGTTAATCGGGACTTAGGAATGTAGAGGACTCGGCCATCGGAACGTGGTCCTTGCTAGACATCCGCTATTTGAGTCCTTACTCAGCGTGTCGGTTGAAGATCCAACCCTACAATGACACTCTCGGTCTTGGAGAGGTTTCCAAAGATTTTTTTGACCGGCTGCGGGAGCCTTCTTACCAGAGTCGGAATGGCAATAATCTGATCACCCTTGGCCAGTTGCGGTTTCTTCAGCAAGTCAACCACTTCGATGCGGTACTTGCCTTTCAGTTTGTCCTCACAAATCTTCTTGAGGTTGGCGATCGCAAGAATCGAGTTAGGAGTTTGGCCCGCGATGTAAAGCCGCAATATATAAAGCTTACTCCGCTTGGGCTTGGCGGGGCGGCGCTTTCTTGTTGAACGCTTCTTCATGTCGGCGCTCCGTTTCTGGTCCAGGTAGCCCAAACTAGCTGCGGACCGCCGCGACTGCACCCGGGACTACGACGGCGTTGCCCCCGTGTGATCCCTCAGAAAGTCGTCCAATTCGATCCCCGCGCGAATGACTTTCGGCCTGGCTCGAGGCATAGCGAGACGGTTTTGGCTCTCCATCCGTACCAGCTTGCGTGGCATGGCTGGACTATACGCTGCCCATGTGCAAAAAAGAACAGTGTTTAGAGGCTGGAACACGCTCAAAAAGGGAGCAAAAGCGTCCCATGCCCTAGGGAGTAGACGCTTGATGTGTACAAAATTGGATACTGGTTCTGAAGGGTGTTCAGTTCGGTCGAGAAGCAGCCAGTTCAGAGAGGGTTGAGTGTTTCAAAACGCCGCTGAGCGAAGAGTTGTGAATCCGTAGTTGTTCCCCATACTCGACGTATCCAAGCTTTTTGAACTTATTCATAAAATGACAGACGCGGCTGCGGGTTGAGCCAATCAACCCCCCGAGCGTCTCTTGACTGATCTTGGGGATGACCGCCGTTGCCTTGCGTATCTTGTCGTAGCGGGCAATTAGCAATAGTGCGCGAGCCAACCGTTCCTCACAGGAGCATAAGCGTTGGTCGATTAGGTCCTGTTCAACCTGGATGTTCCGTCCGAGCAAACAGGCGATGAAATGATCCGAGAACTCATGCCCGTTGTGGAGCGCGCGCTTCATCTCCTTTTTTTCGATAACCAGGATCCTGCATCGAGTAATTGTCGTGGCGGTCGCTGTGAGGAAAGCTTGGCCCGTCATGCATCCCGCACCAAAGTATGCTCCACGATGGAGAATGGCGAGGACCGTCTTCTTACCCCGCTTCGACTTAACTGTGACTTTCACTTGCCCCTTCTCGATATAAAACACTTCCTTGCCAGCGTCGCCCTGGGAACAGATGGCCTGCCCCTCACGAAATAGGGCGATAAAGCTTTTCGCGCCCATTTTTGTTAGAAACGCCGCTGGCTGAAAAGACCTCTGGCGTCGACGAGTCATAGCGCTCTCAATGACCCTGCCTTTGATCTCGGTGAGGTGCCGTTTTCATGGCCACATGGATAGCACACTTGGGCTGGGAGGTTCTGTGCGATTGTGGACAGTTTGTCTCTTATTCGCAGAATCACCACCAGCAATCGGTCCTCGTTTGTGGCTGGGCTATGACCTTGATAAGGCGGGTTGCCGGACAAGTTCCTCAGATGGCCTGAGCGTAGTGTTGCTTTCGTAGAAAAAGCAATACTCTCCCAGTTCATCGAACTGATATAAGGTGTTGCCGGCCGGTTTGCTGAAGAACAATTTGCGAATCGTTCCTTGAACGACCGCACGTACCTGTGTTCCTTTCCGCTCGATAATGTCGATCGCCTCATGCCGATGTCCGTTATGAATTTCCTCGAGCATACCTCGCAAATCCGCGAGCGCGAGCCAGCCGATCGGTGGGGTCATCTCGCGAATCGGAGAGGACCCGCCAACAGCAAGAACCACCAGGAAAAGTACGGGAATACAAACCCAGAGCTTCAAGCCGGTTCCTCCTGGCCTATTCGTCCAGGATGACCAGTGTGACTGGCGCAGTTGAGCGATCTTGTGGATCCCTAGGTCCTTTTGTGCCGTGAACTTCGCTTTCTCATTCCTCGAACACGACCCGCGTACCCTTTGTGATCAGGCCGGCGAGCCTGCTGGCGTCCCAGTTTGTGAGCCGCACGCACCCGTCAGACTTGGAATAGCCGATCTCCCCCGGATCAGGCGAGCCGTGGATGCCGTAGTGGGGATCGCTGATGCCAATCCATACGACACCCACTGGATTGTTGGGGCCTGGTGCGATCTTCGCCGTGGCTCCTGTGGGATCAGTGTTCCAAAACAAGTCGGGATTGTAGTTGTAGGTTGGATTGCGCACCACGTCGATGACCTTCCACTCTCCGAAGGGCAGCGGATTGCGCGCGCTGCCGCTGGTCACGGGAGCGAAAAAAATGATCCGGCCTTTCCGGTCATACACTTTCAGGTTCGATGCTTTCTTCGAGACAACCACCTTGACCATCCCAGCGCGGGCCTGGGCAGTGTCCAGCACTTTTTGCGCGGAACGCGACACGTTCGGGACGCGGATATCTTCTCCCGCGCTGAAATGGGCGCCGGGATTCAGTCGCTTGAGCAGGGCGGGTGCCGAGTGGAATTTCTCGCTGAGTTCCTCGAGCAGAGATGTGTAGTAAAGGCCAGGAAGTTTCGATTTCTCTATCATGTCCTCCGGAATCTTCTCGCTGAACGGCCCTGCCGCGTCTTCCGCCGTAATCCTGTAGGAAACAATCGGCTCAACGCCGGCACCGGCGCCAAGCGCCTTGAGCACCGCCTCGCGATTCCGCGTGCCAGGAGCAATCCCCCGCGCGGCCGCGAACGCCTTCAGAGCCTTGCTGCTATTCTCACCGCCACTTCCGTCAATCTCGCCCGGCGAGAAGCCAGCCCGGTCGAGAAGGACCTGCATTTCGACCTCTGTGGTCCCGGCTGCTGAAGCGGAGGCAGCCGGCCGTTTCGTTGCGATCGATGTGGATGTGTCAAAAAGAATCGCTACGCTTGCGACGATACATGACAAGGTCCTAAGACTGAATTTCGCAGCGCATTCCGGCGCGACGGTGTGATTTCTTCTAGCCATGATGTTGCACCTCAAGCAATGCGACCATAGCAAGCTCCGATATTGCGGGGCTGTCCAACACCGAACACAATTGGCCGTATTATGGCGAGAGCTACGATTTACCTGGCGATAGGTTGCAACTCCTGGTAAGTCAGGTGGTCTCATTGGGTGGACGCAACACTGGCTCGAAGTCTACTCGCAGGAGTCTGGAAGCCTAAGGTTTTTCTTGGGTGTTGATTTAGGCGCAGCACTATTTTGTCCAGATCCGACTGGGCATAGCCGGACAGGTCTGTCCTCTTCGGGAAGTATTGTCGTAATAACCCATTCGTGTTTTCGTTCGAGCCACGCTGCCAAGGGCTTTGAGGATCACATAAATAGACTTTCACATCCGTGGCCACGGTAAAGGACTTGTGCTTGGCCATTTCCAGTCCGCGATCCCAAGTCAACGAGCGCCGCAGGGAATGTGGAAGTTTGCGACAAGCTCCGCGCCGAGATGTCGGTCAGCCTCCACGCCGCTCTCACCTTTTGCTACGAGACCGGTTGCCGTACGGGAGCCATGAAGCAAATCGTGTGGCCTTGGGTGAAGCTCGACAAGAACGAAATACACCTACCCCCCGGGGTCATCAAGAATCGCAAGCCGCTAATCCTGCCCCGATCTAAGGAACTCACGGTGATGCTCAAGAAACTCTTCCGCAAGGACGGTCCCGTGTTCGAGACGACGAACTTCCGTAGAGAATGGATAAAAGCTTGTGTTAAACTTGGTTTGGGAAAAAAGACCGGCGAGGAGTGGAATCAGTATGAGGGTCTCATCCCTCACGACTTCCGCCGCTCAGCCGCCCGCAATTTGATTCAAGCGGGAGTAGACCAGAGCACAGCAATGAGAATCACAGGACATTGCACCGTGGCAGTCTTCCGACGCTACAACATCGTGAGCACGGAGCAACTGCATCAGGCGATGGCGAAGGTCTCCGAAAACGCAACGAAAACGCAAATTGCGGTCGGTGGTTCTCGAAGCAACCCGTAAGTGCTTGATAGGCCGAGGTAGCTCAGTGGTAGAGCAGCCGATTCGTAATCGGCAGGTCGCGAGTTCAACTCTCGCCCTCGGCTCCAGTATTCCTCGACAAAAACGCGCCTTAGGATTTTGGCTGCCTCCGCGATACACTGCCTTTTTCTGCTGCTTTTGCTCGCGCTTGCGGTCTTTGTACAAAAGGGGCGATCCAAGGCCGGATTCCTGGATAGATTCGTTCTCCGCGGCAATCTCGAGGAGTGCCTTGAATACGGCAATGCCGTCGCGACCCTCTCCACGGCGCACCGATGGCGCCGAAGTCCTTCGTGACTGCAGGCACCGCGAGTCTTTCTTGCAAACTTCCGTCAGCTTTAGAGAGGGAGGAAACTCATGAACAATCCTCTGTCGCGCCGAAAGTTCCTAGGCAATGCGGGAGCAGCGGCCACCATCCCGGGCTGGTTGAATTTGCTTCCGGGAACTGTGCACAACACGGCTTTATTCGGAGAGGGGGCGGAACCTTCCCCGGAAGCGTCTGATCGTATCGTTGATATGCACGTACATTTCGACGACAAGAACCCCACTTTCATTAGCGACCTTCTGAAACTTGCCGACCGCCTGAATCTGACGGCGTGCGTGCTCACGCCTTTTGCGAGTAGAAAAGTCGTCCTCGACGCGGCGAAACAGCACCCCACGCAAATCATTCCGTTTGGCTTCGTGGACTTGGACGCTCCAGAGGTGGTAAAGCAGGTCGAGGAACTCCATGCGATGGGTTACCGCGGCCTGGGTGAGATGGAGTTTGTGAAGAAGCCCTACAACGATCCGTCTTATCTTCCAGTGTATGAGCTGGCGAACCGCTATGGCTGGATCGTGCTTTTTCACACTGGCATTGTGCTGCGGAGAAAATTCGATGAGCCGGAAGATGTGGCGTCCGGCCGCATGCGGCCGATTTACCTAGAAGAAATTGCCCGGCGATTTCCGAAAATTACCGTACTTGGCGCGCACTGTGGCAATCCCGAGTACGAGTGGGCGGCCGAGATTGCCCGGTGGAATCCCAACGTATTCTGGGACTTGAGCGGTTCGACTCTTACGAAAATGCAGGGCCGTCTCGCGGATTTCCTAAAAATCTTCTGGTGGTCGAACACGGAATGGCAAAGCCCTGAATGGAAAGCAAAGAAACCGGACGACGACTCTAGCGCGTTTGTCAAAATTGTGTTTGGTTCGGACAACGGCCTGGATGGAATTGAGCCCGTCGTGAAGCAATATCACGCGTTGTTCGAGGCGTGCAATATTCCCGAGCACACCCGGAAGATGATTATGGGCGGAACGTTGTCGAAAATGCTGGGGCTCCCCGATGGTCACTAAGATCTACGAAGACAAGGTTTCCTTGGGCCGGGGGGCGGCGGAGCAGGCGGCAAGTTCTCTGCGTGAAGCGATAAAGAAAACCGGCAGGGCACGAATCATTGCGGCGACGGGCGCCTCGCAATTCGAATTCCTGGAGGCGCTGACGACAATGCCCGGCATCGAGTGGGCGAAGGTGGAGATGTTTCATCTGGATGAGTATATCGGGCTCCCGGTATCGCATCCCGCCAGCTTTCGCAAATATCTCCGCGAACGCCTGATCGACAAGACTGGAATCACGAAATACCACTTTCTCGATGGCGAGGGAGATGTTCCGAAAGTTGTTCGCAAGATCTCCGCGGAGTTGGCGGGCGCTCCGATTGACCTCGCCTTTGTCGGGATCGGCGAGAATGGCCATCTCGCCTTCAACGACCCGCCCGCAGATTTTGAAACGGAAGAACCTTACATCATTGTGGAGCTGGATGAGCCCTGCCGCCGCCAGCAGGTGGGTGAGGGTTGGTTCGCCGGCCTCTCGGAAGTGCCAAAGCGGGCAATTTCGATGTCGGTGCAGCAGATTTTGAAAGCGAAAGAAATTCTTGTGGTAGTTCCCGATGCAAGAAAAGCGCAGGCCGTCAAGGCGTGTTTCGAGGGCGAAATCAGTCCGATGGTGCCGGCGTCGATCCTGCGGACGCACGCGAACACAACGGTTTTTCTGGACAAACTTTCTTCCGCTCTGCTGAGCTCGCAAAGCAAGGGGAACACTGCCTAGATCCTCGGCGCTCATGGCACTCAACCGTCAAAGCAGCCCGTCGCCGAGCCGGCCCATTGCGCACTTGCGCTGGTGGATTTGCGGATTGCTGTTTGCCTCCACGGTCATTAATTACATTGACCGGCAGACGTTTTCCGTTCTCGGACCGTTTCTCAAAAAGGACTTTCACTGGACCAACACCGACTATGCGGCACTTTGGATCGCATTTCGTGCCGCCTACACGATTGGCCAGACACTTTGCGGAAGGTTGATGGATCGCGTTGGAACCAGGCGCGGGTTGAGTCTGACTGTGCTGTGGTATTCGCTTGTGTCGGTTCTTACTCCCTTGGCCAGGGGTTTTTACAGTTTCGGCGCATTCCGCTTCTTGCTCGGAGCGGGCGAATCAGGAAACTGGCCGGGTGCGACGAAAGCGGTGTCCGAATGGTTTCCCAAGCGTGAGCGAGGTTTGGCAACGGCTCTGTTCGATAGTGGATCGTCCATCGGTGGCGTCATTGCTCCCTTCCTCGTTTTGCCTATTTACTTGCGATGGGGCCGCGGCCCGGCCTTTGTCATTCCCGGGCTGCTGGGTTTTCTCTGGCTCATTGTTTGGCGGCGAAATTACCGCGCACCCCAGGAACATCCCCGTATCAGCGAATCCGAGCGCCAAATGATCCTTATGGAGACTCGCGACCTACATGGTGAACAGGGCAAACCGCGGACGTCTTGGGCTAGCCTGTTAAAGTTGCCTCAGACATGGGGAACGATTGTCGCCAAAGGCCTGACAGACCCTGTATGGTTCTTCGTTACGGACTGGTTCCCGATCTATCTATTCGCAAAGGGCTTCACCCTGCAGAACAACAAACTCGCGATAGGAATTCCCTTTATTGCCAGTGATTTGGGTAATTTCTTCGGTGGCGCCGTCTCCGATTATCTAATCAAGCGCGGCTGGTCGCTCGGTGCCGCGCGAAAAGCGCTGGTGGTCTTTGGCGGATTCGGTGTTCTTCTGCTCATTCCAACGGTTTTCACTTTCAAGCTGTGGGCGATTGTTGCCCTGTTCGCCCTGGCTACGTTTTCTTACGCCTCGTTTTCGACCATTGCTAACGTTCTGCCCTCGGATCTTTTCAAGAGTGAATCGGTTGCCTCCGTAAGCGGCATGAGCGGAACAGGCGCCGGCATTGGCACCATCATCGCATTCCTTTTGATTGGCCACTTTTCCGACGCGCGCCAGGCGGCAGCCGCGCATTCCTTTGACCCGATTGTGATTGTTGCCGGCATGGTGCCTTTCCTCGCCATGATTCTCGTGTTGCTCCTTGTACGCAATACACGCGCGACGGAGGAGGGATTGGTCCGGCGGATTTGATGCATTTCACCCGTTCCTTTAGTTTCCTTTACTTTCCTTTAGTTTCCGCGATTGCAAAAAGTGATACACTCTCGCCCGATACGTCGAAAGGGCCGGCTGACGCCCAACTCAGTGCCGGCTATCCTAGGGAGGCAAGTTGGCCACTGCAACCCAGGAGACCCACACAACCTCAGTGACGATGAAGCTCGGTGCTCCTGAGGGCAGAACCGAGCCGAAGCGTTATACGTCGCTCGACGCCTACCGTGGTTTCATCATGCTGATCCTTGCTTCGGAAGGTTTTGGCTTCGCCGCGCTGCGCGATAATCCCACGTGGGGGGGAGTTGCGCGCTGGTTTGACCACGTGCCTTGGGAAGGCGGCGTTTTCTGGGACATGATTCAGCCAGCCTTCATGTTTATGGTGGGTCTGGCCATGCCGTTCGCGCTCGCGCGGCGCAAAGAACTTGGAGCGGCCGAACGAGATAACTTCCGTCACGTGCTATTCCGGTCGCTGCGCCTAGTCATCCTGAGCCAAATCATTATCTGGGTTGGGGCAGGCACTATTAAGCCGCAGCTCATCAATGTGCTGTCCCAAATCGCGTTCACTTATGCCATCACATATTTGCTTCAGAAATTGAGCGGGAAGTATCAAGTTGTGGCTGGTGCCGTGCTGCTCGCAGGATGGACCGCTTTGTTCTTCGCATTTCCGGGTCCCGACGGCCCATTTTCCCACCGAAATCACATTGGTCTCGTAGTGGACCGGGCGATTTTCCACTATGACTATGATCCGGCTTATTCCACGTTGAACTTCATTCCGAGCACGGTTTGGACATTAAGCGGCGCTTGGGTGGGGCACCTGTTGATGCAATCCAAGGCGCACGTGGACAATTTGAAAAAGCTGGCGGCCGGAATGGTCTTGTGCTTTGTGGCAGCGTTCGCGCTGCGGCCGTGGATCCCTTTTATCAAGCAACTTTGCACAGCAAGTTTTATTTTGTACAGCATGGGCTGGGTGCTGCTTATGCTGATCGGGTTTTACGTGATTATCGAGGTACTGGGATATCGGAAATGGAGCTTCCCATTTCTCGTCGTGGGGATGAATTCCATTTTTATTTATTTCGTAAGTGAAGTCTTGCACCGATGGCTGGACCGTGCCGTTGGCGTGTTCACATTCCATTACAGCTTTATTGGAGCGCTGGCGCCTGTCGCGCAAGCAACCACGGTACTGCTGGCGATATGGTATCTATGCTATTGGCTCTATAAGCGACGAATTTTTCTCAAGCTTTAGCTTTTCGATCCAGTAGAGAGGTGAACTATGCACAAGGAAAAGAAAGTCTCCGGCAATGGGGCCCTTTTCAGTTTACTGGTGTGCTTTGTTCTGCTCGTTCTGACCGAGAGGAGCGGTTTTGCTCAGATTGGAACGGGCAGCATCACAGGCATCGTTCTGGATTCGTCAGGTGCCGTCGTTCCCGACGCGGAAGTCACAGTAACGAGCGTCGAGCGCAACACACATTTCTTGACTCGTACGAACGCTTCCGGAGATTACACGGTTCCCGCTCTGGAGCCCGGCCACTATACCGTCACGGTAAAGCATGCAAGCTTCCGGACGTCCGCCGTTCCCGCCTTTGAACTGCAGGTAGACCAGAAAGCACGCGTGGACGTGACTCTAGTCCTTGGACAAATGACCGAAACGGTCATGGCTACGGCCGAGGCGCCCCTGCTGTCGACGGAGTCGAGCACTGTGGGCCAAGTGATCGATAACAAGCGAGTAGAGGACTTGCCGTTGAATGGACGCAGTTTCCTGGACCTTGCCACTCTAGGCCCTGGCGTCACCTTTACCAAAGACGGTAATACGGCATTTCAGGAAGTCCGCGACGTTGGTCGGCGCGTAAGTGACCAGTACTCCGTCGGCGGCGCCCGCGCTCAGGACACCAATTTCCTCTTGGACGGGGCCGTTAATACTTCGCCCGATTTCAATACCGTCGCGGCCATTCCTTCTGTCGACGAAATCCAGGAGTTCAAAGTCCAGACCAATTCCTACACCGCTGAATACGGTCGCGGTGCCGCTCAGATCAACGCCGTCACAAAGGGGGGCACCAACGAATTTCATGGGACGGCCTACGACTTCTTGCGCAACGATCTCTTCGATGCTAGAGATTATTTCGATAACGTCAACCTTGGCGAAGGCGCGCCCAAGCCGCCTTTCAAGCGTAACCAATTCGGCGCAACCGCGGGCGGAAAAATTGTGGCCAACAAGGTGTTTTACTTCGGTGCATATGAAGCTTTGAGAGACCGGACGAACTCCTCTGGCCTCATCACCGTGCCCATGCCCAATGTCAAGAATGGCGACTTCTCCGATTACGGCATTCCTATCTTTATGCCGCACGACACGAATCCGGACGGCTCACCCAAATTCCGCGCCGGCAATTCGCTTCCTGCTGGCTGCTTCAATTCCAATCCCAACACAGATGTGCCTTGGCCCAACATGAAGATTCCTCAACCGTGCTGGAACGCTGCAACCGCGGCTTTTCTCGCGTCCTCCTACGTGCCCGCGCCAAACCAGCCCGGCCTACGTGACAATTTCTCCGCAGTGGCTGGTGTTCCCACGAATCGTGACCAGGTCGCAGGACGCCTCGACTACATTCTCAAGCCCAACATGAATCTCTGGGGACGCTTCTCCTGGGGCCGCGAGGACGTGGTCAACAATGACCTCATGCCGGTCCGTGATCTTACCGAGGCCGTCAAGACCACGACTGTCGGCCTTCATCACTCCTGGTCCATTTCCGCGAACATGGTAAACGAGGCCAAGGTCAGCTACGTTCGCGCGCGCGGCAGCCGCATCGGCCCGCTCGCTGGCAAGACCAATGTAGTGCAGCAATTGGGGATACCCGGGGCGTCCGGCGACCCCGTCGACTTTGGCACTCCGAGCTTCAGCGGTGGCGGTGACAGATTCGAGAGCCTTGGCGAAGATTCCTTCGGTCATCCGCTGCGCAAGATTCAGGCAACTTACGAATATGGCGACGATTGGTCGCTCATCAAGGGGCGTCACGTACTCAAAGCGGGCGGGGACTTCCGTCATGAGAATCTGAATTTGCTCTCTCACAATCTCGCCCGCGCGTCATTTACCAATCCGTCCTTCGCAACCGGTTCGCTGCCCGATCCCGTAACTGGCGCGATTACCGGAGGTCTTTCCCTCGCCAGCATGCTTCTCGGCATCAGCAACGATTCCGAAGTGGCCACCGGGGATTCTCACGTCCACCTTTTCCGTTGGATACAGGCCTATTACATTCAAGATGACTTCAAGTTTCGACGTAACCTCACGCTGAATTTCGGCTTACGTTATGAAGTCGCTCCTTACTGGCACGACCTCAAGGATTCCATGGTCAATGTGGATCTCAGCGGTGCAACTCCTGTAGTCGTCCGTCCCGGTTCAGGAAACCCCTATCAGGGCTGGGATCCTAGCGTACAGCTCGATTCCGACCCCGCATCACCAACTTATCTGCCCTTTGTAAGGGACAATCGCTTGGGGCCCAACCTCGTCTTTACCGACAAGACCAACTTCTCGCCGCGTTTTGGCTTCGCCTGGACACCAGGCTTCGGACACAACAAAACCGTAATCCGTGGCGGCGCGGGAATTTTCTACTCGCCCATGAATGCGGACCCCTGGTTCGATTTCGCCCGAAATGCGCCCCGCTCTGCCAAACTGATCCGCAAAGGCAGTCAGCTTACTATTGTCGACCAGGTGTTCGCGAACACTTCACAGCTTAAGATTCAGCCCTCCATGTTCGTTGTTGAGCCGCACCTCAAGACCCCGCGCGTCCAGCAATGGAGTTTGGGGATCCAGCAGGAACTCAGGAACAATCTCATCTTCGAAATCGCATATGTGGGTTCGGCTTCTACGCACTTACCTCATCTTACCGACCAAAATCAGCCATTTCCCGCGATGCAAGGCGACAAGGTTCTACAGCCCGTCACCTTTCTGCCGCCAAAGTACGCTTCCCTGGCTTCGTTTTTTAACCTGTTCGAAAGCGCTACTTCGGCCAACTATAATTCCATGCAGGCGAAAGT
>Ga0075426_10001023_pt1 | contig 19715 bp, 25 predicted proteins | sample SoiMethybrSBSTD5_FD_75304 | JGI IMG/M metagenome (GOLD analysis project Ga0075426, IMG submission 75304) | Bulk soil microbial communities from a Populus tree surrounding site in Tennessee, USA - Soil MetaG P. TD hybrid SBSTD5 | ecosystem: Environmental > Terrestrial > Soil > Tree plantation...
GCTTTCCGGCTTCGCTCAACATTGCTCGCTTCCAGTCCGAGTAAGAACCGCTTCCACTCGAGACCGCCGCCAAATCCCACCAGACTACCCGAGGCTCCGATGACGCGATGGCACGGCACGATGATGGGAATAGGGTTGCGCCCGTTCGCCGCCCCCACGGCCCGAACGGCGCGTGGCGAGCCGATCTGCCCGGCGATCTGGCTATAGCTGCGCGTTTCGCCAAACGGGATGGTCCGCAACGCGTTCCATACACGCTTTTGGAAATCCGTACCCACCACTTCCAGGGGTACGTCGAATACGCGAAGGTCACCGGCAAAATAAGCCCGAAGCTGGGCGAGTGTTTCGCGCATCAGAGGTAAGGAATGGCACATTATGCCGCGGCTCCCGAACTCGATTCGACGCACGCCAGCGGGTCCCGCCTCAACCGAAAGGGACAGGCCGGTCGGAACCGGCAAGTCACACCATTCGTACATAACTTAAGTGTTGCAGATTGTGTTTTTTTAATCCAGTTTTGTGTCCGGCTGGTCTATGTGGAACAGTACAAGCTGTTATAATCTAGGGGTTTAAGCCTAGACATCGATAATGCCTTTAAAGCCTATCGCAGCCAACAACGGCGGGGAAAAGAAGATCTATTTATTGCGGCCGCGCGGGTTCTGCGCCGGGGTGGTGCGGGCTATCGATGTGGTCAAAATTGCTCTAGATCTCTATGGTCCGCCGGTTTATGTCCGCAAGGAGATCGTACATAACAAGCACGTAGTGGATGAGCTGCGGACGGCTGGGGCCATCTTTGTCGAGGAATTGCAGGAAGTGCCGGCCGGCGGACGGGCGATTTTCAGCGCCCATGGGGTTTCCCCCGAGGTGCGGCGCGAAGCCAAGGTGCGGCAGCTTCAAGTGATTGACGCTACGTGCCCTTTGGTCACAAAAGTTCATCTGGAGGCGGTAAAGTTTGCCCGTGATGGCTACACCATCGTGCTGATCGGTCACAAGGACCACGATGAAGTGATAGGCACCCTTGGTGAGGCGCCGGGCCAGACGTTTCTGGTATCGACGGTGGCGGATGTGGATGCTCTGCGGGTTCCTGATCCGGGTCGTGTCTGCTACCTGACCCAGACCACATTGAGCCTGGACGAGACGCGCGATATCGTAGTCCGGCTGAAGGAGCGGTTCCCGCTGATTCAGGGGCCGCCCGCGCAGGATATCTGCTATGCCACCGAGAACCGGCAAATGGCGGTGAAGGGCGTGGCTTCGTTCTGCGACCTGCTGCTGGTTGTGGGATCGCAGAACAGCTCGAATTCCAAGCGGCTGGTCGAGGTGGGAGCGAATTCCGGAGTGCGGTCGTACCTGGTGAACGACTGGGGCGACGTGAACGCCGGCTGGCTGGACGAAGTCCGGAACGTAGCGGTGACCGCGGGTGCGTCTGCCCCCGAACATCTGGTGGATCAGCTGATTGCGTCCTTAAGAGAGCACGGCTTTCATCAGTTGGAGGAAGTGGAGTTGGTGGAGGAAGACGTGCGGTTTTCGCTGCCCGGCGAGCTGGCACATGCGGCTTCCGCTTTGACGACAATTTCCACTCAATGAGCCCCACAGTCGAGCTAAAAGAGAGTCTGGTTCGATCGATTCCGGCAGCCGTCGAACGCGCGGCCGCGAATCTCATAGCGCGGCAGGACCCCAGCGGGTATTGGTGCGGGGAACTGACCGCGGACACAACCCTCGAGTCCGATTACATTCTGCTGCAGCTCTGGATGCATCCGCCGGTTGACGGGGAATGGAACCCGCCCACCACGCCGTTCATCCAGAAGGCGGCACAATCCATTCTGGCGCGGCAGCTTCCGGACGGGGGATTCAACATTTACCAGCAGGGACCGACGGAGATCAGCGCCACGGTGAAAGCTTATACGGCGCTGAAGCTGGCGGGTCTGCCGGCGGATGATCCGCGCCTGGCGCAGGCGCGCGAATGCATCCTGGCCCGCGGCGGGATTGAAGCGGCCAACAGCTACGTCAAAATCAACCTGAGCCTTTTCAATCTCTATCGGCGGGAAGACGTTCCGACGATTCCGCCCGAGCTGATCCTGATGGGCACCATGATTTACCAGATGTCTTCGTGGACGCGGGCCATCGCGATTTCACTTTCCATCGTGCAATCGCAGAATACCGGGCGTCCGGTGCCTGCCGGATTCTCGGTCGAGGAGCTGTTCCTTTCCGGCGGCAGCCAGACATTCCGGCGGGACGAGGACTTCTTCACGTGGCGCAATCTTTTCCTGCGGATCGACCGGTTCCTGAAATTCTGGGAGCGCCGGAGCCCCCGCGGAATCCGCCAGAAGGCGCTGCGGGCGGCGGAGCAATGGATGCTGGAACGCTGTCAGGATGCCGACGGCCTGGGCGCCATCTATCCACCCATGATGTACACCATCATGGCGCTCGATGTTCTGGGCTACGCGGAAGATCACCCGGCGCGCCGCGAAGCCGCGCGGCAGTTCGATCGCCTGATGGTGAACGACGGCCGGCGGCCCTTATTTTTCCAGCCCTGTTTTTCGCCGGTCTGGGATACGGCCATCGGGATGTACGCGCTGGGCGAATCGGGGGCGTCGTCGCAAGCGGTGGGGCGCGCGGCAAACTGGCTGATCGAAAAAGAAATCCGGCAGAAGGGCGACTGGTCATTGAAGGCGCCCAAGACCGAGCCTTCGGGCTGGGCCTTCGAGTTCAACAACGCGCATTACCCGGACATCGACGACACGGCCATGGTGCTGCTGGGCCTGAGCCTGGCCCGCGCCACCAATTCTTCGGCGCAGCGGGCAACCGAGCAGCGCGCGCTCCAGTGGGTCCTAGACATGCAGTCGTCCGATGGCGGCTGGGCGGCGTTCGACAAGGACAATGACTGGGAATTTCTGAGCAACGTTCCTTTCGCCGACCACAACGCGATGCTCGATCCAACCTGCGCCGACATCACCGGCCGGGTGCTCGAATCGCTGGGCGTGCACGGGTTGGGACTAGGCCATCCGGCAGTGCGGCGCGCAGTGGATTATCTGGTGCGCACGCAGCAGCCGGACGGAAGCTGGTACGGCCGCTGGGGCGTGGCGTACATTTACGGAACGTGCTTCGCGCTGCGCGGGCTGCGCGCCGCGGGTGAAGACGACCGTGAGGTGCACGTGCTCCGCGCCGGTGAGTGGCTGCGCTCGATCCAGAATGCCGACGGCGGCTGGGGCGAGAGCTGCGCCAGTTACGATAACGGAATCTTTACGCCGGCCCAGAGCACGCCATCGCAGACGGCTTGGGCGGTTCTCGGATTGCTCGCCGGCGGTGACACCGACAGCCTCAGCCTGCATCAGGGGATCGAGTACCTGCTGGAAACGCAGCGGCCGGACGGCTCCTGGCACGAGGAGCTCTCCACGGGAACCGGCTTCCCGAAGGTTTTTTATCTCACGTACCATCTTTACCGGCTTTACTTCCCGCTGCTGGCTCTATCCGAGTTTGCCAAGCTGAAAAGTTCACGAGCGACGGAGCACTAATGAGATTCCCGCTTTCGATGACGGCCGGCATGGCCCGTTACATTTTCAAGAACAAGATGCGGCCCAGGCCGGAGTGGCAGAAGACCGCCGCGGCGGCGCCGGATGCCTCGAATCCGTTTCGCATCATGCCCGCGCATGTGGTGGAGGGCGGGAGCCGGCAGCCGCACCCCATGATCAAGCGGCGGTTCCCGATCGTGCTGATGCTCGAGCCGCTGCACGCGTGCAATCTGACTTGCACGGGTTGCGGGCGCATCCGCGAGTACGAATCCACCATCACGGAGCGCATCCCGCTCGAAGAATGCCTGGCGGCGGTGGATGAATGCGGCGCGCCCATGGTTTCGATCTGCGGCGGAGAGCCGATGATGTATCCGCAGATCGGCGAGCTGGTAGCGGGAATTCTGGAGCGCGGCAAGCACATTTATCTGTGCACCAACGGGATGTTCATCGTGAAGCGCCTGCACGAGTTCACTCCCGACCGGCGCTTCTTCTTCAACGTGCATCTGGATGGCCTCGAGAAGACGCACGATCTCTGCGTCGAAAAAGAAGGCGTATTCCGGGAGGCCGTCGAAGCGATTAAGGTTGCGAAGAAGGCCGGTTTCATGGTGTGCACCAATACCACGATTTACAAAGAAACCGACATGAAGGAGATCGAGGCGCTGTACGAATACCTGGAGCAATTCGATGTGGACGGGCACCAGCTATCGCCGGCCTACGGCTACTCGGCGGTGAACGACCGCGAGATCTTCATGACGCGCGACGATATTCATGAAAAGTTCCAGAATGTCGATAGCATGTTCAAGCGTTTCCGGCTCAACCAGACGCCGATGTATCTCGAGTTCCTGAAAGGCGACCGCGATCTGCCATGCACCGCCTGGGGCAACCCGACGTACAACATCAAGGGATGGAAAGGCCCCTGCTATCTGATCACGGACGCGCACTATAAAACATTTGAAGGGCTGATGACGCAAACGCCGTGGGAAAACTACGGGCACGGCAACGATCCGCGCTGCGAGCATTGCATGGTGCACTGCGGATACGAGCCGTCGGCCGCGCTGGGGATCAACGCCCGGCTGGCGGACAGTTTCAAGATGCTGAGCTGGGCGCTGCGGTAAAGAGCCGGCATTGATTCGTGAAGCCCACGCTCGTCACCGGCGCAACAGGATTTATCGGCTGGCATGTGGCGCGGCTGCTGGTGGAACGGGGACACAGAGTTCGGGCGCTGGTGCGGCCGGCGAGCCAGTTGCGGGAGTTGGACGCCGAGCCGGTTACAGGCGACCTTCGGGATGCCGCGTCGCTCGACCGGGCGGTAGCCGGGTGCGGGCTGGTGTTTCACGTAGCGGCGGATTACCGGCTGTGGGCGCGGAATCCGGACGAGTTGTACGGGTCGAATGTAGAGGGCACGCGCAAGCTGCTGGAAGCGGCGCGCGGGCAGGGCGTCGAGCGGGTGGTTTACACGAGCACGGTGGGCTGCATTGGAGTGCCCAAGGGTGGTGTGGGCGATGAGACGGTGCCGGTGACGCTGGCGGAGATGAAGGGCGCCTATAAGCGCTCGAAGTTTCTGGCGGAGCGCGTGGCGCTGGATTTTGCAGCTTCGGGATTTCCGGTAGTGGTAGTGAATCCGACGGCGCCGGTCGGTGATCATGATGTCAAACCGACACCGACCGGCAAGATCGTGCTGGATTTTTTGAAAGGCGCGATGCCGGCGTTTATCGATACGGGGCTGAATCTGGTGGATGCGCGGGATGCAGCCGAGGCGCATCTGCTGGCGGCGGAGCGCGGAAGGCCAGGGGAGCGATACATCGTGGGGTGTGAGAATCTCACGCTGGCCGGAATTTTGGAGAAGCTGGCGGGTATTACAGGGATTGAAGCGCCGCGAGTGAAATTGCCGTACGCCGTGGCTTACGCGGCGGGAGTAGTTACGACGGGGTGGGCGCGGATTACGGGACAGCCGCCGCGGGCGCCCCTGGATGCGGTCCGGATGGCGAGAAAAAAGATGTGGGTTTCGCATGAAAAGGCGCGGCGGGAGCTGGGTTTTTCACCGGCACCGGTAGATGGGGCGCTCGGGCGCGCAGTGGAATGGTTTCAGGCGAACGGCTATTGCTGATCGCCGCGGAGCCGCGCGAGTTTAGCGGGCTTTTGAAGTTTTGCCGGAAGGTAAGAAAGCTCGATTGGCCCGTTCATTGGGCGAGAGCGGCGGAGTTGAACGGCCGTGAGGTGCTGCTGCTGGCTAATGGCGCGGGGGCGGCGAGAGCGGCGCAAGCGGTGGAAGTCGCGGGGTCGATCGAGAAGCTGGGTTTGATTTGCAGCATGGGATTTTGCGGCGCACTGGATGAGACGATGACGGTGGGCGATATCTTCGTAGCCGAGCGCGTGCAAACGTGCGGTGGGGAATATGCCGCGGTGCGTCCGCAGTCCGGACGCCGGCATGGCGCGGGGGTCCTTGCGTCGATCGATCACGTGGCCCAAACCGCAGAGGAGAAACACCAGCTTCGCGCGCACGGGGTCTCGGCGGTCGAAATGGAGGCGGCCGGAGTTGCGGCCAAAGCCGCGGAACTGAAGCTGCCGTTTTGTTGCATAAAGTCTGTGACCGACCTGGCCGGGGAGAGTTTCGATCTGGATTTGAATGCGGCGCTACGTCCGGATGGCAGATTCGATACAATGCGTTTAATTGCGGCATCCTGCCGCCGGCCCCTGACCAGGTTACCTGAATTACTCCGTCTTGGGAGACGCGCACGCACGGCTTCCCAAACGCTAGGAGAATTTGTTGCCGATTGCGGATTTTGAGATAGCGGTTCCCCTCACCATGCACGCCGCCGTGTACAAGGGCGATAGTGTGGTCACGGTGGAGCAGGTGCCGACACCGGAGATCGGCTCAGGCGAGCTATTGGTGCGGGTGGAAGCCTGCGGAGTGTGCCATACCGATCTCAAGAAGATCGCATACAATCTGCTGGCGCCGCCGCGTATCTACGGGCATGAGACGGCGGGCGTTGTGGCGCGTGTGGGGCGCGGCGTTCGCCAGTTTGAGCCGGGCGACCGCGTGGTAGTGTTTCACCACATCCCGTGCTCGCAATGCTTTTATTGCCGCCGGAAACTTTACGCGCAGTGCCCGGTATACAAGAGAGTCGGCGTGACCGCGGGCTTCGAACCGGCGGGCGGCGGGTTTTCGCAATATGTGCGCGTGATGGACTGGATCGTGGAGCGCGGCGTCGAAAAAATTCCGGACGGCATCTCGTTCGAGCGGGCTTCGCTCGTCGAACCGGTGAATACCTGCCTAAAAGCGGTGGTACAGTGCGCCCCCGCGCCCGGAGAAGTGGCGCTGGTTATCGGACAGGGGCCGATCGGGCTGATGTTTACGATGCTGGTGCGGCGCACGGGCGCGCGTGTCATCGCGACGGAAACGATTGGCAGCCGGCGCGAACTGTCGTTGCGATGCGGGGCGGAACAGGCGCTCGATCCGCGGACCGCGGATGTGGCGGCGAGAGTGGCGTCGCTTACGGATGGCCGCGGAGCGGATCTGGTAATCCTGGCTGCCTCGGCGCCAGGGTTGGTGGAACAGGCGTTGCGATGGTCCCGTCCGGGAGCGCGCATTCTGCTGTTCGCCCAAACCTCCGACACGGAAAAAATTGAGTTATCCGGCGCTTCCGTTTGCGTGGGCGAGCGAACGGTATTCGGCTCTTACAGCGCCTCGGTGGACCTGCAAAAACAATCCGCGGATCTGGTGTTTTCGGGTGAAATACCCGTTGATTTGCTGGTTTCGCACCGGCTTCCCCTGGCTGAAGCGAGTTCAGCCTTCGATCTTGCATTGCATCCGGATTCCCAATCATTGAAAATTATTCTTGAGCCACAGAGGTGGAGCGAGTGACGAATCAGATGATGGCAGCCGTGCTCTACGGCAAGGAACACTTGCAAGTAGAGCCTGTAGCCGTTCCCACGATAGCCAAGGGCGACATTCTCGTTCGCGTGCGGGTGGCGCTCACCTGCGGCACCGACGTAAAAGTTTTCCGCCGCGGGTATCACGCGCGCATGATCGTCCCGCCTGCGGTGTTCGGCCATGAGCTGGCGGGAGATGTCGTAGCACTGGGCGAAGGCGTTACGCGATTCTCGACCGGTCAGCGGGTGGTGGCCGCCAACTCGGCACCCTGCGGCGAGTGCTATTTCTGCCGACGGGGCCTGGAAAATCTTTGCGAAGACCTGCTGTTCAACAACGGCGCCTACGCCGAATACATCCGCATTCCGGCCCGCATCGTGGAGCGAAACACTTACGAGGTTCCGCGCGATGTGTCTTATCAGGACGCCGCGCTGGTCGAGCCGCTGGCCTGCGTGCTGCGGGGTCTGGAAGAGACGGGCCTTCGGGCGGGAGATACGCTGGCCATCATCGGACTCGGACCGATCGGACTGATGTTCGTCCGCCTGGCCAAGGTTTATGGCGCGCGCGTCATCGCTATTGGAAGACGCAAGACGCAGCTTCGCCGCGCTGAAGCCGCCGGCGCGGACGAGCTCATCTCGACCGAGCAGATTTCACGGCCCGCCGTGATGGTCCGCAGCCTGACCCATGGGCGCGGAGCCGATGTGGCGATTGAAGCCGTCGGCAATCCCGAGACCTGGCACTGGGCGGTGGACATGGTGCGGCGCGGGGGGACGGTCAACTTTTTCGGCGGCTGCCCCAACGAGAGTAAGGTTAGTCTCGATACGTCACTGCTGCATTATTCGGAGATCACCTGCAAGGCCAGTTTCCACCATACGCCGGCACACATCCGCAAGGCGTTGGATGTTATCTCGAACGGCGATATCTGCGCGCGCGATTTCGTGAACCGGGAAGAGCCGCTGGCCAATCTGCTGGAAGTAATGCGCCATCTGATGAGCCACAACGGCCATCTCAAGACCGCTATCCTGCCGTAAAACTCTTCCGTGTGTTTCTCGCTCCCAAAGATTTCGTCCGCGACCCGGCGGCGTTAACCGCCGTCTACACCGTTCCGCAAGCAGAAGCTTATACGCGCTGGCTGGCCACGCATCATTACGAGAATTTCCACGTAGTGAGCTGGTTGTTGCCCAAGCGCCTGCATCGCGATTTTTACAACGTCTATGCGTACTGCCGATGGGCCGACGATTTGGGGGACGAGATGGGCGATACGGCGGAGAGCCTGCGGCTGCTCGCGTGGTGGCGGGAAGGCCTGCAAGCCATGTACGCGGGCCAGGCTACGCATCCGGTGTTCGTCGCGCTCGGCGGCACCGTCAAGCAGCACGCGATTCCGCAGCAGCTCTTCGACGACCTGATCCGCGCCTTCGAGCAGGACCAAACGGTCACGCGATATCGCAACTGGGAGGAGCTTTTCGGCTACTGCCGGTGCTCGGCGAATCCCGTGGGGCGCCTGGTGCTGTATCTGTGCGGCTACTCCGATGAGGAGCGCCAGCGCCTGTCCGATGCGACGTGTACCGCGCTGCAGCTTGCCAATTTCTGGCAGGACGTAACGGTGGATTGGGAGAAGGGCAGAGTCTATATTCCGCTCGAAGCGCTCGAGCGGCACGGCTCGTCGGCAGAGGAGATCGCGGCGCGGCGCGCCACCCCGGGTTTTGTTGCCGCCATGCGCGAAGTGGTGGACCGGGCGCGCGCTCTCTTCCTCGAAGGGCTGCCGCTGGCCGGCATGGTGGACCGGCGGCTGGCGGTGGATATCGAGCTGTTCAGCCGTGGCGGCCTGCGCGTTCTCGACAAGATTGCGGCACACGGCTACGACGTGCTCTCGCGCCGTCCCGCGATTTCGAAAACCGAGCGGGTGTGGATCCTGCTGGGCACGCTGGCGCGGGCAGCCCTGGCACGAGCGGCGTGATGCCCGCGCTCGACCAGTCGAACGCATTCTGTCGCGGTGTTGCGCGTAAGCGCGCGAAAAACTTCTACTACTCTTTCGTCCTGCTGCCGCGGGAGCAGAGCGATGCCATGTGCGCCATTTATGCCTTCATGCGATATTGCGACGACCTGAGCGATGAGCCCGGGGCTTCGCGCGACGCCATGGAACGGTGGCGCTGCGCGCTGGCGGATGCGCTCGGCGGCAAGTTCGACGGCTATCCTGCCTGGCCTGCGTTTCACGATACCATCCGGCGCTACCAGATCCCGCACGAGTATTTTTTCCAGATCATCGAAGGCGTGACGTCGGACCTGGAGCCGCGCCGCATAGGCACCTTCGAGGAACTATATCGCTACTGCTATCAGGTTGCGTCGGTTGTAGGGCTCAGCATCATCCATGTGTTCGGTTTCGATTCGCCTGCCGCGATTCCGCTCGCCGAGAAATGCGGCATCGCGTTCCAGTTGACGAATATCTTGCGGGATATCGGCGAAGACGCCGCGCGCGGGCGCATCTATCTGCCGGCGGAAGATCTGGAGCGCTTCGGCGTGAGCGCGGAGGATCTGCGGGCCGGCCGCCGGACGGAGGGATTCCTGCGCCTGATGCAGTTTGAAGCGGCGCGGGCCCGCGATTACTACGATCAGTCCGCGCGTCTGACGGAGCTGGTCCACCCGCGTAGCAGGCCGGCGCTGTGCGCGCTCATCGGCATCTATTCACGGCTACTCACGCGCATCGAAGAACGAAATTTCGACGTGTTCTCGCGGCGTGTATCATTACCGGCGGTGGAGAAGTGCTGGATCGTGCTGCGGGCGTGGGCGGCTTAAGTTTTTTGGCGTTACCGGCGGCTCAGCCTTCGAGCGCCCGCGCGAGCAGCCCGGCGAACTCCTCGGTCTTGCGGCCCACGCGTTCTTTGAGGCTGGTGAGGTCCCGTTCGAGAGCGTGGAGGCGGTCCGCCAAGTGCAGGCAGGCAAGCACGGCGACGCGGGTCGAATCCGCGCTAGGGGCTTTGGAGGCGATGGAATGCAGCAGTTCGTCCACGTTCTGCGCCAGTTCCTGCACTTCGCGAGGGTCCTCCCCGGCCAGCAGGGTGTAGGGCTGGTTCAGGATGGTCACGCGAACGGGACGTTTTTCATCCATCGCGCGTCCGCTCAACCGGCGTGTAGCTGGTCGATATGGCCGAGCAGCTTTTCGATCCGCCCGCGCACCTGTTTTCGCTCGGCGCGAAGGGACTGCAGCTCTCCCTCGATCTGCTCCACGCGACCCCGTGCCTCCGCCGCTTCCTGAAGCGCCGCGTCATTGGAGGTGTGCAGCGCCTTGTTCTCGCCGCGCAGATTTTCGTTCTCCTGGCTCAGCGCATCTTTTTCCGCGCGCAGTTGCGATACCAGTTCGACGGCTTTGTGGATGCGCTCTTCGAGCGAGGCCAGCGCGTCCAGTTCCTGGTGCGGGGCAGCCATTAGCCCGCGGCCTCCAGCGCCGCTTTGGCTTTGTCAACAAGCTGCCGGAAACCGGCTTCGTCCGCGGCCGCCACTTCGGCCAGCACCTTGCGGTCGAGCGTGATGCCGGCCTTCTTGAGGCCGTTGATGAATTTGCTGTAAGAGATTCCGGCCGCGCGGCATCCGGCGCCGATGCGCACGATCCACAGCGCGCGGAAATCGCGCTTCTTCTGGCGGCGGCCGATGTAAGCGAACTTGAGCCCGCGCTCCACAGCCTCCTGCGCCGCGCGATGCAGCTTGCTCTTGGTGAGAAAATAGCCGGAAGCCCGCTCGAGTGTTTTCGCGCGGGAGGCTCTGCGTTTGGTTCCTCGTTTGACTCTGGGCACGTTTCAATCTCCTGATTGGATTGGTTGCGGCGGGTCGGGCACGTGCCACGCGCTCCGTCCGCTCGCTGCGGTTCCCTAGTAAGGGATCATGCGCTTTAACACAGGCTGGTCGGCCTTGTCGGCCACCACCTGCTCGTGCAATTTCTTCTTTCTTTTGCGGCGCTTCGACGTCAGGATGTGCCGCACGAAAGCGTGACCGCGCACCACTTTACCTGTCCCGGTCTTCTTGAAGCGCTTGGCCGCACCTTTGTGGGTCTTCAACTTCGGCATAAAAATGGTTCCTCGGGGGAACTGCGGAAAAGGTGATTATAGCATGCCGGGACGGGCGTTATACGATGGTTTGGAAATGCCGAGCCGTTACGGTTGGATGGCCGACACCGATCCGCAAGCGTTTCAGGTGCTCGTGGAACTGCGCCGCGGAATGACGTTCGATCAAAGGTTCCAGCAGCTGCTGGAGATGGCGGAAATGGTGCTGCGAGGCTACGAGGATCGTGTGCGCCGGGAGTACCCGCAGGCCAGTGAACGTGAGATCTTCCTGCGAGCCGCGGCCTTGCGACTGGGCAATGACACAGTGCGCCGCGTCTACGGCTGGAGCCCGGAAGACGGGACTGAGGCATGATTCCGTCGCCCGGGGAGGGCTTGCTGCGCCTGCTGGAGGCGCTCGATCGGCTTGAGATGCCTTATATGATCGGCGGTTCCGGCGCCAGTTCCGTGCACGGGCTCACGCGGACCACTAGTGACATCGACATGGTCGCCAAGATCGGCGCCGATGATGTGCAGTCCCTGGTTACCGAACTCCATCCGGACTTTTATATTGACGAGCAGCAAGTGCGGACGGCCATCGAGCATTCACGTTCCTTCAACGTGATCCATTACCGAAGCAGCTACAAGTTCGACATCTTTCCTCTTACTGCCGACCGCTATCAGCAGGTGCAGTTCGGACGCCGCCGGTTAGAAACATCATCTGTGTTCACGGGTGCCCTGCTGGAACTTGCCGTATCATCGCCCGAGGGCCGGGAACCGCACTAAACCTGTCCTTCTTTCCACTCCTCGTACCACGCCATCTGAATCGCTTCGAGCTTGCCTTCGTTCGAACCTTTCGGGTCGTCGCCGAACTCGTCGAGTTCCGTAACCCACTTATGCAGATCGGTGAACCGTACCTTTAGCGGATCGGTGTCGGGAAACTTTTCGTACAGCGCCAGCGCGAGGTCTTCGGTTTGGTCCCAGGTGAGTCCCGGCATCAGATCTTGGTTCCTTTCAAAGCGCTCGAAACCGCCGCATTGATCATATTCTCGGCGAGCTTCATGGTGACGTTGTTCAACTGGTCGATCTTGGCGCGGATCAGCAGATGATCGTCGCCGTGATACACCACCAGCAGTTCGTTCAGCGCCCGCGTGATTTCCCGGCGCTCTTCGTCGCTCAGATCGAGGTACGCGTCGTTCTGTTTGGCCTTGTCGACTGCCGCGAGAATGCGGTCGGCCTCCACGCGCGCCTCCGCCACCTGCCGCGCGTTGAAATCTTCCCCGGCGCGATCGATCGATTCCGAGATCATCGCCTCCACCTGCTCGTCGGTGAGTCCGTAGCTAGGCTTGATATCGACTGACTGTTCCTTGCCGGTGCGCGCATCCCGCGCCGTGACGTTTAAGATGCCGTTCGCGTCGATCAGGAAACGCACCTCGATGCGCGCCATCCCGGCGGGCAGCGGGTCAATGTCTTTTAGGTCGAAGCGCGCCAGGCTGCGGTTGTCCTTGGCCAGCTCGCGCTCGCCTTGAAGCACGTGGATCAGCACGTTGCGCTGTCCTTCCACGGCGGTGGTGAATGCTTCGGTCGCGCTCGCCGGAATCGTCGAGTTACGGTGAATCAGCTTGGAAACCACGCCGCCCATGGTCTCGATGCCCAGCGAAAGGGGAGTCACGTCGAGCAGCAATTGGTTCTCAACCGTGCCCGCAAGAATCCCTGCCTGCACCGCCGCGCCCAGCGCGACCACCTCATCCGGGTTGAGATCGGTGTGCGGCTTGGCGCGGAACAGCGTCTCGACAGCATTGCGCACTATGGGAATGCGCGTCGATCCGCCGACGAGCACCACCTCATCAATCTGCTCCACCGTCACGCCGGCATCTTTGATGCACGCCCGGCACGGGCCGAGCGTGCGGTCCACGATATCGGCGATCAGTTTCTCGAAAAGCTCGCGCGTGATTTCCCGTTGATAATGCTTGCCCTTGTAGTTGAGCTCGATATTCGTTGCGGGCACGGATGAGAGCCGCTCTTTCGCCTCAATCACCGCGCGCCGCAGCGTCTGCACGGCGTCTCCGTAATGCGAAATGTCTTTGCCCCATTCGCTTTGAATGTCTTCGAGGGCGATGTGGATCAGGCGGTTGTCGATATCATCGCCGCCCAGGTGCGTGTCGCCATTGGTGGCCAACACCTCGAAAATGCCGTCGTGCAACTTGAGGATCGAGATGTCGAATGTGCCGCCGCCCAGATCGTAAACCGCGACGATGCCATCGCGCCGCTTGTCGAGGCCATAAGCCAGCGCGGCCGCGGTGGGTTCGTTCACGAGGCGCAGCACTTCGAGGCCCGCAATGCGCCCCGCATCTTTCGTCGCCTGGCGCTGAGCGTCGTTGAAATAGGCCGGAACCGTGATCACGGCTTTGGTAACCGGCTCGCCCAAAAACGCTTCGGTATTCTTCTTGAGCTGGCGCAGGATGAAAGCGGAGATTTCGGGCGGAGTAAACGTGCGCTCTCCCAACTGGATGCGGATCACCGCTTCGCTGCCTTCGGCGACGCGGAACGGAAACAGCTTCAGCTCCTCCTGCACATCACCGACGCCGCGCCCCATGAGCCGCTTGATGGAGTAGACGGTACGGTCGGGTTCATCGATCAGCGCGGCGCGGGCCTTGTTACCGACAATAATGTCGCCCTTGCGGTGGAGGGTGACCACGCTCGGCACCAGTTTGTCGCCGTCCTCGCCGGGAATGACGCTCGGGTGGCCGGCCGGGTCCATGTACGCCACCAGACTGTTGGTCGTGCCCAGATCGATACCGACCACGCGTTCCTGATTGCCGAAATCGATCTGCAATGGCGTCATGCCGCGGCCCCGGTCAATTCCTTCTCCACTTCATTTACGAGATTTCGAATGTAGCGCCGCCGATTCAGCATTCCGCGAATCTCCGACAGCACATTGCTGTCGCGCGTGCGGTCGTACTCAGTGAACTTGGCCTGCAGCTCAATGTCAACCTGGTCCCGCATACCAACGAACTTGTTCCGTGCGTCTTCGAGCGCCGGCCGCGCCGAATCGTCGCCTCCGCGCAGTTCCTCGATCGCCATGTTCAGCTCGAAAACTTCTTCCAACAACTCCGGCGGAACATTCTTTGACCCCTGCTCCCCGATGTCGAATCCGTTTTCCTTGAGCAGATACTCGGCCCGGGGCAGGGGATCGCGCAGCGTGCGGTAGGCATCATTCAGGATGGCCGTGGCATCCAGCGCATACTGCTGTTCTTCGCGGCTCTTGAGAGTGTAACCGTCCGGATGATACTGCCGGCTCAGCGCGTAGAAACGCTTCTCCAGATCTTTCAAATCCAGATCCAGCCGGTGTTCGAGCTCAAAGAAATCGTAATAATTTGACGGGAGTGAACCCATTGGACGTTTTTCTCGGCGCCTCTGCGTCTCGGCGATGAAAATCAGGCCGAAAACGAAGTGCCGCAGCCGCAGTTTTTCTGCGCGTTGGGATTCTCGAACACAAAGCCCGATTGCATCAGCGATTCTTTGTAATCGAGCGTCATGCCGTGGAGATAGAGCAGGCTCTTGGGGTCGACGACGACCTTCACGCCGTCAAATTCGAAAACCTTGTCGGTGGGCCGCTGTTTCGTGTCGAACTTGAACTGGTAGCTCAGGCCCGAGCACCCGCCGCCCAGCACGCCGAGACGCAGCACCCCCTCGACGCCCTGCTTGGCGAAAGCCTGCCGGATCTTGTCAATCGCCTTGGGCGTGACTTCAATCACCGGTTCAGACTTCGCCGCGGGCTGCGGTGGCGACAACTGCACGACCTGGTCTGTTTCGGGCATTATGCCTGCGCTTCTACCGGCTTCCGCTCCGTCTGCTTCTTTTTGTAGTCGCCGATCGCGGCCTTGATCGCGTCTTCCGCCAGCACCGAGCAGTGAATCTTCACTGGCGGCAGGCTCAGCTCGTTGACGATGTCGGTGTTCTTGATGGCCAGCGCTTCATCGACGGTCTTGCCCTTCAGCCACTCGGTGGCGAGTGAAGAGCTTGCGATCGCGCTGCCGCACCCGAAGGTTTTGAACTTGGCGTCGGCGATCACACCGGTGGCTTCGTCCACCTTCACCTGCAGCTTCATGACGTCGCCGCATTCCGGCGCGCCTACCATGCCCGTGCCCACGCTCGGATCGCTCTTATCGAACGAGCCCACGTTGCGCGGGTGATTGTAATGATCCAGAACCTTATCTGAATAAGCCATTGTTTCTCCTTCTATATTTTATCGTGGACCGTAGTTATTCCGCCGCCCACTGAACTTTACTGAAATCCACGCCTTCTTTAGCCATCTCGTAAAGCGGCGAAAGTTCGCGCAGCTTCCGCACCACTTCGATCACGCGCCCGGCCACGTAGTCCACTTCCTCTTCGGTGTTGAATCGGCCCAGGCCGAACCGGATCGAGGTATGCGCCAGATCGTCTCCCACTCCCAGCGCTTTGAGCACGTAACTCGGCTCGAGCGTTGCCGAAGTGCAGGCCGAACCGCTCGAAACCGCCACGTCATTGATGCCCATCAGCAGCGATTCGCCTTCGACATACGCGAAGCTCATGTTCAGGTTGTGGGGCAGCCGGTGCTCCATCGAGCCGTTGATGAATACTTCGTCCAGCTCGCGCTCGAACGTGTTCTTGAGCTTATCGCGCAGATGGCGCAAGCGCTTGGACTCCTCGGGCATTTCCTGCTGGCAGATGCCGCACGCTTCGCCCATCCCGACAATGCCTGGTACATTCAGCGTTCCCGAACGCATGCCGCGCTCGTGTCCGCCGCCATCCATCTGCGCGGTGATCTGCACGCGCGGGCTTTTCCGCCGCACATACAGCGCGCCGACACCTTTTGGCCCGTAGATTTTGTGCGCGCTCATAGACATGAGGTCGATATTGTCCTGGATCACGTTCACCGGAACTTTGCCCACCGCCTGCACGCCATCGGTGTGGAACAGCACGCCCTTTTCGTGCGCGATCTTGCCGATCTCCTTCACCGGCTGGATCACGCCGATTTCGTTATTGGCGTACATCAAAGTGATGAGAATGGTCTTGTCGGTGATGGACTCGCGCAGCATGTCCAGATCCACCAGGCCGTCGGCTTTCACCGGCAGGTAAGTCACGCGGTAGCCGTGTTTCTCGAGCTTCTTGCAGGTGTCGAGCACGGCTTTGTGCTCGGTTGCGGCGGTGATGATGTGGTTGCCCTTTTCGGCATACATCTCGGCCACGCCTTTAATAGCCAGGTTGTCGGATTCGGTCGCGCCGCTGGTGAAAACAATTTCCTTCGTGGTCGAGCCGATCAGATCGGCGATTTGCTTGCGCGCATTATCCACCGCCTTCTCCGCTTCCCACCCGAAACTGTGGTTGCGGCTGGCGGCATTGCCGAATTTCTGGGTGAAATATGGCAGCATGGCGTCGACGACCCGGGGGTCGGTCGGCGTGGTCGCGTGATTATCAAAATAAATGGGCGTTTTCATGAAATTTCCTCATAGAACGTGCAAGGACTCGAGTGGATCGACCGCAAACGCAGGCTTGCCACCCTCGGGGCCGCATAAACTTGCGTCGCCGGCCATCTCGGAAATTGTGATGTGGTTGAGTAGATCCAGGATGGCTTCATGCACTTTGCGCAGCGGTTCCCGGACGGTGCATTTTGCCGATTGGTCGCAGTGCCCGTGCGCCGTAAAGCAAGTTGTCAGAATAATGGGCCCGTCGATGGCGTGAATCACCTCGAGCGCGCTTATTTTTTCCGGCCGCCGGGCCAATTTGTAACCGCCGCTCGATCCGGATACCGAAACCAGCAGACCGGTCTTAGTCAGCTTCTGCAGAATCTTGGCTAACAGAGGCAGGGGAATGCCGTAGGCGTCGGCGATTTCCTTGGCGCTCGCCGTTCCCGTGCGGCCCCCGACCGCCAGATGTCTGAGGGCGATCAGGCCGTAGTCCGCCTTTTTAGTCAGCTTTAGCATGGGGATATACGACTGGTTCGGTCCAAGATCAGTATACTAACAATCCCTATGCTGGTCAACCACTTAAATTACGACCGGAAGCATCGTATATAGCCATATAAGCAGAGATGCCAATATGCGAGGCAAGGGTTCCGAAAAAATGGGAACTTGGCTGTTTTTTTGGAAATCCCAACACCTTTTCTAAGGTCTAAATTTATTAAGAATCAGGGGTTTACCATTGGCGTACTACGTGCATTCCGTTTGCAAGTCAGGCTTATATGCTCCAGAAGATCGGGGATAAATTCGTGCTCGGCACGGTAGCTTACCTCTTCGAGCTCGCCGTCAGCGTCCTCAGGCAGTTCAAGCGCGCTTGAAGCCGTTATACTGGCTCCAGTAGCGCAATTCCATGTTGCGAAATATCATCAGCGTAGACGTTGAAGAATATTTCCATCCCACAGAGGTCGCTGCATTCGTCAGCATGGAGCAGTGGGCCAAACTACCCTCAAGAGTTGAACCGCAAACCCGCCGAGTACTGGATATTTTTGACCGGCACCGGGTGAAGGGGACGTTCTTCGTGTTGGGCTGGGTGGCGCGCCACTATCCCGGGCTCATCCGGGAAATCGCCAGCCGCGGACACGAGATAGGCTGCCACAGCTTTTCGCACCGGCTGGTCTATGACTTGACGCCCGCTGTATTTCGCGACGATACCTGGCAGGCGATTCGCGCCATCGAGGATGCCTGCGGCATGACCCCGCGAGTGTACCGCGCCCCGAGCTATTCGATCACCGCGCGCTCCATGTGGGCGCTCGAGGTCCTGGTCGAGTGCGGTTTCACGCATGACTCGAGCATCTATCCGATCCAGCACGACCGCTACGGCATCCCGGGATTCGGCCGTCATGCCCGCACGCTCGCGACCCCTTCGGGCCCGATTATCGAGGTGCCCATTGCGACCGTGAAACTTTCCGGGGGTACGGTAGCGCCGGTGGGTGGAGGCGCCTACTTGCGTCTTCTGCCCTATCGCTATACCGCCGCCGGAATCCGCCGGATCAACGAGGCGGACCGGCAGCCGGCCTGCATGTACTTTCACCCCTGGGAACTCGACCCGGAGCAACCGCGTCTGGCGCGCGGATGGGTCTCGCGCCTGCGCACATATCATGGGCTGCGCTCGATGCCCCAGAAGCTGGAACAGCTACTTTCAGATTTTCGATTCGGCACTCTCACGGGCGCCGAGGCTGCGTCCCCGGCCCGAACAGCTCAAGCCTGAAGCTGACTTTCGGAGTCTTTGTAGCGAATGAAGCTAGAAGTCAGAGGGGCGAGGGACGCCGGCAGGGTGCCATCATCGACAGCCACTATCACGTGAATATATTTCTCGGTGTTCTCCAATAGTTCCACTTCCACCTGGTACTTCCGGGACTCGAATTCGATTTCATAGACCTGCTCGGCAGCCAGCGCGGAGACAAGTTGTTCATACGACATCGACGACCAACGCTTGCTCTCGGCCTCCAGAACAGGCCGCCATTGTTGCCGACGCGAGCTCATCGCCTTCGACGATATCACACCATCCATCGCGCGCAGAGGGCTGATATCCTTTAGGTCCGATGGCGCTCAACAACGCGAAGCTGCTGTTGCGATTGCTATGGCAGCCCGCTAGCGCCATGAGCCAGATCCTGGATCAGGGCAGTCTGCTGTTCGCCAGCATCGCCGTGCTGGTTGTGTCTCTGCTGCTGCAGTTCAGGTGGTTCAGCTTTTATACGCCGCTTCTCGTGCTGGCTATCGTGTACGTCCCCGGCACTTTGCTGGCGACCAATCTGATTGCGCGCCTGGGAGGGCTCGGTGCGGTCTTCGAGCGAGATTATTCTTCACTGCTCACCTGCGCTTCGATGGCTTGGGCGGCGGTAAACATACCGCTCGCGCTGATCGCCAGGGCAGTTCCGCTTCCGGTGCTGGGCGCCGTTGCGGCGCTGGCATATCTCTACTTTGCGGTGCTGATGTTTTTCGCCGTGCGAACGGTGTTTGGAACCGAAAACAGCGTGGCTGCCGTGTCAGTGGGTCTGTCGGTGATTCCCCTTGCCGGCGCTGTCGTCGTTTGGGGGCCGCTCCGGTTCGTTCTGGGGTGGCTCGCCTCGCCCTTCTTCCTCTTTTACGCGTTCTATTATCTCGGCGGCGAGTTCCGAAATATGGGCGCCGGGCTGCGCCGCAGACAGAATTTCCGCCGCATGCTGGAGGCGGCGGCCGTGAATCCGCACGACGCGGACGCTCAATATCAGCTCGGACTGATCCACCAGCAGCGCCGTCAGTCTTCCCAAGCCGCCGAGCGATTCAAAGCGGCCGTGGCCATCGATCCCACCGAGACCGACGCTCATTT
>Ga0075426_10001025_pt1 | contig 19686 bp, 19 predicted proteins | sample SoiMethybrSBSTD5_FD_75304 | JGI IMG/M metagenome (GOLD analysis project Ga0075426, IMG submission 75304) | Bulk soil microbial communities from a Populus tree surrounding site in Tennessee, USA - Soil MetaG P. TD hybrid SBSTD5 | ecosystem: Environmental > Terrestrial > Soil > Tree plantation...
GCGGGCACGCCCTTCGTGGCGCAATAACGGTCGCGTCCCGCGGCCACGGCGTTTCGCAAGGAATCCACAATCGGTGCGGCGGGATGAAAATCCGGCTCACCCAGCTCCAGATGAATCACGGAACGCCCCGCGCGCTCCAGGTTTTTTGCCCGCGAGTAGACTGCCAGCGCGCCTTCTCCATTCAATTGCGAAACGCGGGATGCAATGCAAGTCATGGGTGTAATCCGCAAAAGATGGTATCACTCCTCGCATGACTCGGAACCCAAAAGCGAGTTTTGCGCCATGTCCTCGAATGGAATCTTAAAGGGAAATGCCAAGAGACGCATTCTCATGCGCCTCTTGGCCTAAAGACAATTTGGTGTTAACGCCGCGATCGATCTGTTCCCTTTCCCGCGCGAGGCCCACTCGCCTTGACTCCCTCAACGCCACGCGAGACCATGCTGTTAGGGAGCTGGAGCATGCAACTTTGCGAGCCTCCCTTCCATCTAATCGTTAGCCGTAGTCCCCGTTAGGGGGTGACTCATGAGTTCCCGCAAAGTGCTTCCTCTGATGTTTCTGGTTCTCCTGATTGTGCTGTTCTTGGGCGCCCCGTCCGCTTCCGCCGACTTGAGCCACGCCCGCATCATCCGCCTCAGCTTGGTGAGCGGCGATGTGCGTTTTGCCACAGAAACCCACGGCGACCCGCTGACGGATTCCAAGGCCAACTGGGATGCCGCGCAATTGAACCTCCCCATTCGCCAAAGCTACGTTCTGGCCACCGACAATGGCCGCGCGGAAGTCGAGTTCGAGAACGGGACGCTGGCTTTCTTGAAAGAAAACACGGTTCTCGAGTTTTATGACCTTTCCTTGAAGGACGGCGCCCTGATAACGCGCCTGGTCCTGCGCCAAGGCAGCGCTTCCTTTCATGTGAATCCGGTAAGCGGCGATTATTTCAGCGTCACCGGCGGGGATTTCACGGTCGAGGCCGGAAGCCGCGCCACGTTCCGTCTCGATAATTTTGACGACGGCAGCACCGTCGAAAATATCTCCGGTCGCATCACCGTTCTTCACCAGGAAGAAACCACGCGCCTCGAAAAAGGCCAGTCGCTCTCTATGAAGGCGGGCGACCAGTCCTCCGTGAGCCTCGGCCGCGTTCCGGATCAAGATGAATTCGACCGCTGGGTTTCCGGACAGATCGACACGGTTTCCACCGCAACCGCGGCCACCATGCAATACACGAATTCGCCGTACTACGCGGCCGGCTTCGGCAGCCTCTATTCCTACGGATCGTGGTCTAATTGCGGAGGATACGGCTTCGGCTGGCGGCCCTTCGGCGTTGGCTATGGGTGGTCGCCTTTCACGGATGGTCAATGGATTTGGGATCCAGCTTTCGGCTGGACTTTTGCCAGCTTCCAGCCTTGGGGTTGGGCTCCCTATCATTACGGCGGATGGCTCTTTGACTCAGGCTGCGGAGGATGGTTTTACTCGCCGCCGATCGTTTACGGCTACTTTCCTGGAGCAGGCGTTCCCATCAAGCGATTTCCGCCGAGAGTTCATCCACCCCGGCCGATCTATCATCCGGTGACCGCGGTGTTCGTTCACAACAAGGGGAATGTAGGTTTCGTCCCCATGCATCCGCTCGACGCCAAGGGCAAGGCTCCCCTGAACCTCGAGCGCGGCATTCTCTCCACCGGGGCCTCTAGCGATCTGAGTGGGCGCCGCGTGATCACTTTTTCGGCGGGAGAGAAATGGGAAACGCTGAAGTCCGCTCCCAAAGAAGCTTTCAACAACGCCCTTACGCCAACTGCGCCTCCTGTTCGCGTTTCCAGAACCGTTCTTGAAGGCAGTGGAGGCGCTCGCGTCGTTTCGACCGGCAAAGATTCTTCGATTGCTTACGATCCCAGGGAACATCGCTTTGTAAACTCGAATAGCAGCTCGGCAGCAGCATCCAGCGAGAGAGTGGCCCGTGGGGAAAGCGAAAGGGTCTCCGCCGCAGGCAGGGCGAACCGCGATAGCAACGCAACTGCGACCGCAACTCCTCCTCCGGCACGCACGGTCACGCCTCCGCGGAACAGCGCACCACCGCGCAATAGCGTTCCACCTCCCGTCCCGCGTTATTCGGGAGGGGAACGCAGTTCCGTGGGTGGTGGTTCCGCCGGTAGTTGGGGTGGATCGCGCTCTTCCGGCGGCGCAAGCGCCGGCGGTTCCACACGCTCTGCGCCTCCTCCTGCTCCTGCGCCCGCGCCACATGCCTCTTCCGGCGGCCGCCCACACTGAAATCACAGTTTCGAAAACGAGCGCGGCTCTTTCATGGCGCGGAAGAGCCGTTTTCTTTTCCATGAGGTGCACTTCCCCGCACTCAGGAAAAAATCATTCCGGCGTAGCCAACCACTTGGCTGCGGTCCCCGGAGACGTCAGCCGACGTTGCATACTTGACCAACTCTGCTTTCTTTGTGCCAAGCGCATCCAACGCGGTGAGCATTGCCACGGCCGGCCCCAGCCCGCACATGGAAATCTCTTCGTTGCGGCAGGTGTCGTAAAGCCCGCGCGCATCGAGCGCCAGAAGCCGGTCGATGGCTTTGCGGTCCTTCGTCCGCGTCGTCGCGTCATCTTCATAATGATTCAGGTCCGAAGTCGTCAGCAGCAGCACGTCTTCTTTTGCATTTCCGAGCACGCACGCAATACCTTCGCCCACGCCCACCAGCGATTCGAATTGCACCGCTCCCAACGCCACCGGCACAAACGAGAATCCCGGCGCGAGCGCCTGCAGAAACGGCACTTGCACTTCGAGCGAGTGTTCTGTGCTGTGCGCCACGCTGTCCTCGCGCAGCAACGGACATTCCCGCCGCAACGCGCCCGCAAGCCCTTCATCGATGGGAGCATCTCCGAGCGGCGTCCGCCATGCGCCGCTCGAAAGAATGGCCGCATGCTCTCCGCGCGGATAGTGCCGCACGCCGAGCACGATGATTTTCTTCGGCAACTCGAGCCGCGCAAACACCGCGCCAGCCACGTGGCCGGAGTACATGTAACCCGCGTGTGGCACTAGGCATGCCTTTGCAGAAATGGACTTCTGTTGTGCGTCAGGTTCCAAATAATTACGAATGAGAGAAGTAAGTTCTTTGGGATCGGAGGGATAAAAGCGTCCGGCAACCGCGGGGAGGCGCAACATGGGCCGCCTTAAAGGAAAGAATCACGTCGGCTTCGAGGGTTTTCCTTTGACTTTCATCGCCTGCATAGTGGAGGGGTTGTAATAAATTGTCACCTTGTCGCCGTATTGATAGCCGCCCTTGTCCACAATCTTTTGCATTTTTGCCGAGGTTTCCTGGGAAAGCGAGAAAGTCTGGATAGTCAGGTCGTTCCCTTTTGTGCGTGCGGTGATTTGCGTGGTGTTCGCGTGCATCACGAAGCCTTCAAATTTCACAATTCCATCTGGCTTGGGTTTCGGCTTCACGGCGCTTACGATGATCGGCACGGCCGTGTCCACCACAACGGGCACCACTACAGGCACCTGCGCGGCGGCGGGCGAAGAAAAAACTCCCGCCGCAAGAAGCATTCCCGGCAGTCCGAACCCGGCGATTTTTGCAAACAACTTCATTCGGTTTCGTCCGTAGCAATCCGCAGAGACTTCAAAAATCGCACGTCCTGAGGCGTCATCGCCAATCGCGCCACCGGCCTCTTTTCCGCTTCTTCCGCCAGCGACTCCTGGTCCACCTGGATGCGCAGCGACTCCAGGAAGCGCCGGTCCTGCGTCGTGAGTTTCGCATCTTCCGCCGCCGCTCCGTCGCGCTTCGCCAGCCCGATGGTGGCGTCCAATTTCAGGACGATGTCGTACCCGTGCGCTCGCACTCCGGCAATCGCACCGGTGATGCGATCGGATTCGGATACTGTGTCATTGATGGCGTGGCCCAGCTCGCGGAGAAGGTTTTTCAAATGATCGTCGAGTTGCAAGGCGGGTTCTCCCCTACTTCATCTGCTATTTTAGGCTCACACAAAGTTGGATACAAGAGACCTTCGCGCCGTTGTCTCCAATCCGTTCACAGCCCTTTTTGCCAACGCGGATGTGGCCGGGAACCTACGCGGTTGTGCGCAATCCAAACAAGGGATGCACGGAATCGATGACACGCGAACCTCGGAATCACGCAACCTTAGTAGCTTGTTGAGAAAGGTCTTAGACTTCAAGAGTCCAGTTTTTCTCAGAACCTACAACCTAAACTTAAAACTTAAAACTCTCTCCTTACGCGATTCCTGCCCGGCGGCTGGTTTTGCGCTAAGATGCTGCTATGTCCGCGAGTGCGAGCGCGCCGGCCAGTTCACAACCGCAGGGGTTCCGCCGGTTGTGGCGCGCGCTCAGGCAGCTTTTTCACGAATTTGTCGGTACGGTGTTTGCTGTTCTTGCGTTGGGCTGGCTTAACGCCGCGTTTCGCGCCTGGACGCGCGACGTGTCTCGTTGGCTCATTGGCGTGGCTGTGGCCATGGCCGCCCTGCTGGTGTTTTTTGCGGTGAGTTCGCTTCGCCGCGCCCGCAAATTGTGATGCGTGCTCAAAGAACTGCCGGATTTCGGACAGGCCGGGCTCGAGACCGGCGGGTTTTGCCGCGGGAGTCACTCTATCTTGTAATCTTCGCTTCATCCCATGACTGACACCAAAACCAAATCCGCACACCCCGCCGAGCGCAAGAAAGAATTCACCACGCTCTCCGGCCTTCCGCTCGATCCGCTCTACACCGCATCGGACCTCGGCGATCGGGATCCCGAAACTGCTCTCGGCTACCCCGGTGAGTTTCCCTACACGCGCGGCATTTATCCCACCATGTACCGCGGTCGCTTCTGGACCATGCGCCAGTATGCCGGCTTCGGTACCGCCGTTGAATCCAACAAGCGCTATCGCTATCTGTTGAGCAAAGGCCAGGCCGGCCTTTCCGTGGCGTTCGATCTCCCCACGCAAATCGGCCTTGACTCCGACCATCCTCTCGCTCTTGGCGAAGTCGGCAAAGTTGGCGTGGCCATCGATTCGCTCGAAGACATGGAGACGCTTTTCGATGGCATCCCGCTCGAGAAAGTCTCCACTTCCATGACCATCAACGCCACGGCCGCGATCCTTCTTTGTCTGTATGTCGCCGTGGCAAAAAAGCAGGGCGCCAATCTCCAGAAACTTTCTGGTACCGTGCAGAACGACGTCCTCAAGGAATACATCGCACGCGGCACGTACATTTATCCTGTGCGCCCCGCCATGCGCATCGTCACGGACATTTTCGCGTGGTGCCGCGATCATCTTCCCCGCTGGAACACCATCTCCATCTCGGGCTACCACATCCGCGAAGCCGGCTCGACCGCCGTTCAGGAAGTCGCCTTCACCCTGGCCGATGGCATCGCTTACGTTCAAGCTGCGCTCGCTGTCGGCCTCGGCGTCGATGACTTCGCGCCGCAGCTTTCCTTCTTCTTCAACGCGCACAACGAACTGCTCGAAGAAATCGCCAAGTACCGGGCGGCGCGCCGCCTCTGGGCCAAAATCATGCGCGAGCGCTTTCGCGCCAAGGATCCGCGCTCGCTACTGCTCCGTTTCCACGCGCAAACCGCCGGCTCCTCGCTCACCGCCCAGCAGCCGGAGAACAATATCGTGCGTGTCGCGATTCAAGCCCTCGCCGCTATTCTTGGCGGTTGCCAGTCGTTGCACACGAATTCGCTCGACGAAGCACTCGCGCTGCCCACCGAAGACTCCGCGCTTATCGCCCTGCGCAGCCAGCAAATCATCGCCCACGAAACCGGCGTCACCAACACCGTCGACCCCGTCGCCGGTTCCTACGCCATCGAGCATCTCACCAACGAAATCGAACGCGGCGCCGAAGAGTACATCGCCAAAATTGATGCGCTGGACGGAATGCTGCGCGCCATCGAATCCGGCTTCGTTCAGGGCGAGATTCAGAAAGTCGCATTCGAATTCCAGCGCGCCGTCGAGAAAAAGGAGCAAATCGTCGTCGGCGTCAACGATTTCATTGCTGAAGAAGAACGCACTATTCCCACGCTGCGCATCGACGAAGAAATCGAGCGCTCCCAAGTCGGCAGGCTCAAGGCGCTGCGCTCCAAACGCGATGCCGCCCGCGTCCGAACCGCCCTCGCCGAACTCCAGCGCCGCGCCGGGACCAACGAAAATCTTCTGCCTGCCATCCTCGCCGCGGTCGAAGCCTACGCCACCGTCGGCGAAATCTCCGACGCCCTCCGCCGGCAATTCGGCGAATATCAGGAATCCGTCGTCATCTAATGCGGAGGAGGCCTCGATGTTTGAGATCATCGCCTTGATTGTAACCACCGGTGGCGTTGCGGCCTACGCGCGAGCTCGCGGTGGCAATCCCTGGCTCTGGGGTTCCCTTTCCGTTGTGGGCCACTTGCTCATTCAGTTTGTGGGCGGAATGATTCTAGGAGCCTTCGGCTACGCGCGGAACCAGGACGCCATCTGGATTCTCGTTGTCGTCTCATGGGTGTGGATCGGCGTCATCGCGCTCTGCACTCGATTTCTACTAGGTATTCGCCGCGAGAAGCCGTCCGGTATGTGGTCCTGTCCCAATTGTAAGTATCTCAATCAGCACTACGCAGTCATCTGCGAAGCCTGCCAGCAGCCTTACGGCAGGTCCGCGCCTTCCGCCTGACTGCTAGCCTGTTTCCGCTGTCCTCTTGCTCAGGCTGTCATCTGGTTCGCGCTGTAGTATCCTTCCAGTCTAAGGCACGTTATGAGGCTGATTCTCGCTTCCGCTTCCGTCCGCCGCGCTGAAATCCTTCGCGATGCGGGCTACCATTTCTCGGTACTTTCGTCGGCCATCGACGAAACGCCTTTTGCCGGCGAATCTCCCAACGATCTCGTGCTCCGTCTCGCCGAAGCCAAAGCGGAGCTCGCCGCCGCCCGTGCCGTCGGTCCCGCCATCATTATCGCGGCCGATACCGAAGTGGTTCTCGACGGTCACATCTTCGGCAAACCGCGTTCTTCCGACGACGCCCGCCGCATGCTTACAAAACTTTCCGGCCGCTCCCACAGCGTCCTCACGGGAGTGGCTGTCGTCCGCCTCCCCGACGCCGAACGCATCTCCTTTGTGGAAACCACCCGTGTGGAGTTTGCTCCTCTCTCCGACGAAGAAATCGCGCGCTATCTGGCCACCGGCGAGCCGTTCGACAAAGCCGGTGCGTATGCCATACAGGGCTACGCCGCCCGCTACATTCCTCGCATTGAGGGTTGTTATTTCAACGTGGTGGGTTTGCCTCTCTCGCGTCTCCAGCACGCCCTCAGCGAACTCGGCTGGACCGAAGAATACTTCTCCGCCATGTCTAACCTATGACTCAGCGTACGCATTTCTTACCCTTTGCTGCTTTGGTGTTGACCACGCTCTCATGCAGAGGGTTATGGGCTCAAGAGCAGATGTGCAAACCGGTGAACCAGCGGACTCAGGAAGTGGGATGCTGGATTCTGGCTGATCAACCCGTTGGCCAGCTCAAAAAATCACAGATGTTCTGGCATCTGGACACATATCCGAGCCTCGCCGCGGCGCAGGCTGACAGGAGCCTACGGGGAACCGTTATGGAGTCACTGGGCAAAGCATGGCTTTCGACCATCGAAGATGTGGAATGGCGGCCCTCGCACGGAACCCCTGTCGCCCTGATCGGTCCGCTTCCCGTCGTTCAAGGGGAAGAGTACTCGGCACAATATATGGAGGCAATTTTTACGCCCGGCATGAAATCGAACACTCACGCCCATTCTGGTCCTGAGGCCTGGTACACCATTGCCGGGGAGACCTGCCTGGAGAGTTCAGACGGGCGCGTGCAAGTCGGGCGCGCAGGAGGGCCGGCAGTCATCGTTCCTGGCGGGTTATTCATGCATCTCACTGCCACTGGGAAAGACCAGCGCCGTGCCTTAGTCCTAATCCTTCACGAGTCCTCGAAGCCTCCAACTACACTAGTGCATGATTGGAGCCCAAAGGGCTTGTGCAAAACGGAAACCAAGAAGTCGCCTTAGCTGAGGCGTAAACACCAGATGAAACACTACTAGCCATTTATCCAGGATTCTCATTCATACCGCAAGCAATCAATCGGATCGAGGTTGGCTGCCAGGTTCGCAGGATAGTATCCAAAGAACAGTCCGACTCCAACCGAAATCACAAAACCAATCGTCACCCACAAATACGAAAGCGTCGCCGGAATCGAAGGAATCGTCAGGCGCACCAATGTGGAAATGCCCGCTCCAATCAAAATCCCAATCGTCCCGCCAACTAATGTGAGCACCACTGCTTCCAAAAGAAATTGCAGCCGCACGTCCGCGCGCCGCGCGCCAATCGCTTTGCGGACTCCAATCTCTTGCGTCCGCTCCGTCACGGAAATCAGCATGATGTTCATCACGCCAATCCCGCCCACCAGCAGCCCAATCGAGCTGATTACCGTCGTGAGAATCACCAGCGCTCCCGTGAGCTGGTTCCACAAATTACTCAAAAAGTCCGGCGAGCTCAGCTCAAAATCATTTTCCTTGCCCGCCGGAATGCGCCGCAGCCGCCGCATCCCTTGAATCACTTCCCCTTGCGCCGTTTCTATGTTCACGCCCTTGGGGATGGTAAAAATCATGATCAGTTCTTTGGCTTCCGGATATTCCTTGTGGAATTTGCTCAGCGGGATGATGGCAAAGATGTCCACGCCGGGCCCAAGAAACAGTCCCTGGTCGTGCTCGAACACGCCAATCACTTCGTACGTGCTGCCGTTGAGGCGCACGGTCTTTCCCAACGGGTCCTCATTGGGGAAGAGCGATTCGCTGATCGCCGCTCCCAGCACCACTACGGGGCGTGCGTGAGCCTCGTCGAACGCGCTGATGAACCTTCCGCGCGCAATCGTAAAGAGCGGCAGCGCCGTCGTGTATTCCGGCTCCGCTCCGCGTACGATAAGCTTTTCCACACTGTGGTCCCCGTATGTAATCAGGTTTGAGTCCCCGAGGAAGAATCCGCGCGTCCCCACTGTGTTCACGTCCTCCACATCGGGGGCCGCTTGCCGGATGTACTCAGCGTAGCTGTATTCCAGGTACTTGCGCACGCGAATCCGTTGCGGCATGCGCGAAGGGTCAGTCCCCGGCGGAAACCGCGTCAGGAAATACGTCCGCGAGCCCAGCGACTCCACGCGGTCCTGCACGAACTTGTTCAGCCCCTGTATGATTGCCGCCATGGAAATCACCGAAGAAACGCCGATGACGATGCCCAGCACGGTCAAAGCCGACCGCACTTTGGACGAGCGCAGTGTTTCCATGGCCGCGAGGAAATTTTCGCGCGCCTGCTCGAGTGTCATCAGGGCCATTTAGTCTGACCTCAACGCAACCACCGGGTCCAGCTTTGCCGCCCGCAACGCCGGGTAAATTCCAAAAAACAATCCCACTGCCGAACTCATGATCACGCCCATCACCGCCACCGATGTGCGCACCGACGCCGGGAAAGGCGTGTACGTTCGCAATACCAGCGCCACCAGAAACCCGAGCGCAATGCCGATAGCTCCGCCCGCAATGCACTGCATGAAGCTTTCTGTGATGAATTGCTTCAAAATGTCGCCCTGCGTGGCGCCCATCGCGCGCCGCACGCCAATCTCCCTGCGCCGCAGCGTCACGCTCACCAGCATCACGTTCATGATCACAATCCCGCCGATCACCACGGAAATCACGCTCACCAATATGAACACGCCGAAAAACGCCGAGCTGATACTCTTCCATAGCGCCATGTAGCTGTCTTTGGTGCCGACGAAAAAATCATTCTCCATCTTTCCGCTCAGGTGCCGCCGCGCCCGCAGGATAAGCTGCGCCTGATCCTGCGCCGGCTCGAAATTGGCCGCGCTTGTCTTTACGTTGATGGTCAAGCTCGTCGTGTGGCTTCCGAGGATTTCCAGGAACACTGGCAGGGGCACGATCACGAAGTTGTCTTGGTCTTGCCCAAGCACGCTCCCGATCTTCTCCATCACGCCAATAACAACGAACTCGTCATTCCCGATGCGGATGTTCTTTCCGATGGGATCCACGCCAAGAAACAACCGCTGCACGAGCGTGTCTCCGATCAGGCAGACGTACGTGCGGTGGTCCGATTCCCACGTGCTGAAGTAGCGGCCCAGCTCCACCGTCCGCGAATCAATATTGGCCATGTTCGGCGTTTGGCCATAAAAGTTCACGTCCGTGGATTCTTTATCCTCGTATCTGGCCTTCACTGACGCGCTGGCAGTCGCTCCCACTTCGCCGCAAGCCGTACAGGCTTCCTCGACCGCGCGCACGTCCTCCAGCTCGATCTTTTTGTATTTCAGCGCCTTGATGATGATGTTGAAGTCCGTCACGGCAAACGGAGTGCGCGCAATTTGAAAGACGTTCGTTCCCAGATTGGCGATTTTGTTTTCCACGTACGCGTTCGCTCCCTGCACGATGGTCATCACCGTGATAAGTGTCGCCACGCCCATCGTCAGTCCGAGCATGGTCAGGGACGCCCGCAGCTTGTGTGCATGCAGCGCACTCAGGCACTGCGCCAGGTTGTCGCGAATGGCAAGCATCGGCCTGGGGGAGCTCTTTCCGCTACTCTATCAAAATCAAATCTATGCTGCGCCCACTTGGAGGTCCATGAGAGGTTTGGAAGCCCCCTACTGTCACTACGAAGGGCAGCGTTCGAGGGTTACCGGGATAGCAATAAAAAAAACGAGGCGCCCCGACCTTAAGATCGGAGCGCCTCGCTTGTTGCTTCGGGGGGAGGAAAGTTACGGCTTCGGTTCGGTGCCCGGCTGCGTCTTCGCGTTGTGCTTTTTGCGATAGATGTTCCTCGACGCGGCATTCTGTTCCTTGTTGATCTGTTTCTTCTCGCTGGCGTTCAGCTTGCCGCCATTCGCCTTGCGGTCCGCGGCTACTTGTTTGTTGATTCCCTGCTGCTGTTTTTCTGCCCGCGCGGCTTCGCCAGCCGTCATCTGCCCGCTCTTCACGCCGTTGGCAATGCGATCCTGCTGATTCTCGCGGCGCTGTCCCACTTTGTTGTTGCCATAGTGGGCCGTGTTGGCATTGTGCTTGTCCGCATAAATCTGTTTGGACATTTGGTTTTGCTGATGGTTGACCTGCTTCTTCTCAGAAGCGGTAAGTTTACCGCCGTTGGCCGCGCGATCAGCCGCGGTTTCCTTGTTGATGGCTGCTTCTTTCTTTTCCAGATTCTTCGTCTCGCCCGCGGTCAATTGCCCGCTCTTTACGCCATTGGCGATGCGATCCTGCTGATTCTCCTTGCGCTGCGCCACGGTTGGTTTGGGTTTTTCTGCAGGCGCTGGCGCCGCGGCCTCTCCACTCTGTGAGGACGACTGCGAGCCCGAAGAAGACTGGTCCTGTGCCACGGCCATGCCGCCAACCAGCAAAATCGCGGCAGGTAGGGCGCTCCACTTCATCCAACTGAATTTCATATTCCTCTCCTAGACTGTCATGTCGGAATTTCTGCGTGTCCCGGGTCCCTGTAATACCCGATTCTGGAGAGGGAACTACCGCGTGGCTACTGGCCCAACGTACAGGTTTTCCAGATTGGAAAGGCTACTGGCTACTTTTGATCGTTCTTGAATTTTACGGTGACCGTCAGATGCATGGCCGTTGGCTGTCCGTCCAGTCGCGCCGGTTCATATTTCCATTGCTTCAACGCAACCTTGGCGGCCTCACGCAAGAAGACTGGTCCCGAGATCACGCTCACGTCCCTAACATTGCCCGAAGCATCGATGAGCGCATCCAGGGTGACATCTCCTGCGACGCGATTGACTTTCGCAAGCTGCGGGTAGACTGGCAGCACCGCACGAATTAAGCGCGCCGGCTGAACATCGCCTCCCACGAGGAGCGTTCGTTCTACTGGAGCAGCGGGGCTTGGCAGCGTGCCGCGGAAGGCGTCCCCAGCAAGGGGTGCTTCTCCGATGGCGGGCGCTACGGGAGCTTCTGAGCCGCCTGCGGAAGTGGTCGCTCCCGACGCGACGCGAGGGGAGGCCAACGTAAAGTCGGGCAAAGGTTCGCGCCTTGCCGGCGCAGGCAGCTTTTCCTCCACAATTGGATCCCGCGAGACTGCAGAAACTGCGGAGAGTGCGGGAGCGGGTTTTTGAACCTCGCGCGCGCTGACATCCTGACGGCCATCGCCGGTAAACCAAAGGACGGACCTCCGGCTCGACGTGTCCAGCACTTCGACGAGGAACGGTCCCATGCTTTGCCCAGCGGTGTGTTCTTCCAATCCGGCATCAATTCGGCTCGTAGGTGCCAGAGGTGCAACTTCGCCAGCTCCGGCCTTTCCCGTGGACTTGGCTGCAATCCCGATAACCGCCGCGGCCACGACCAAAGTCCCCAGAAATGTCACCGCAGCGATGTAGCCTGGGCGCGCTTTTTGCGGCTTCGGCCGCAACGTTTGTCCGCGTGTTTGACGCTCCTCGTGCTGCAGCATCGCGTGAGGTTCAAAACTGCTCTGTTCGAGCCTATCGTGCGACCGCACGGCCCGGACCATCTCTGCATATGAACCAGCAGTTTCGAGGTTTCGCGGCGCAACCTCAGGCTCCGTCTTCCAGAATCCTTGTTCGACGGTCGCGATCTCGTCTGGGCTTTGGGCCTCGCACTTTTGTTCAAATTCCTGCAATGAGTTTGTGTTGAAAGCTACTGGTTCGGCGCTTTGCTCCCCAAAGTCCCGCTCAGGTTCGCGGCGCAATTCCGCATGCGGAGGTAAAGATTCCGGTCTAAACGGAGGCTCGGGCTGCCACAAAGATTCCAAATGAGAATCCACTTCCTCCAGTTCGGGCCCCGAAGTTTCATGGATGGGGTCGGCCGGCGCTTTGGGCACTGCTGCCGGACGTACCTTTGAAACGAGGGGCTCTGGTGCTTGCTGGTCAAAATGCCCCTTCCATTCGGCGTCCCATTCCCTTCTTAGTTCTTCTGTCAACCCAGCGGTGTGCCCGACGTTTAATGCTTCGGGGGAAGTGGTTGCGCCCTGCCCAGCGGCAGAGGACAGCCAGTACCGAATTTGATCCCGGCTCCTTACTGACAAATTCAGGAATTGCACTCCTGCCGTCCTCTCAAACTCCCGGGTCCAGACGACCCGGCCCGCAGCTTGAAACGAATCGCCAAAAGCATTCGCTTCGTGCGGGATGGACATGCAGCCCATAGCCTCGAAGGTGAACTCAATGGGCTCCTTCAGCGATGGAGATTGCTCAAACTGAAAGCACATGCCTTTTTCGCTCAGGTCAATGAGCTTGCCCCAGTTGTTTTGGCCAAAGAACACCAGCACGATCCAATGCAAGGGTTCTCTGGGGCAGGAACGCCGCTCGTTGCTTCTCCAATTGTGTTTGTGTGCTGCCGCTGAGGTGGACATGACAGTACTTCTCCGTTTTGATCAGTCGGTCTCCCAGGGTGGGCTTCTGGAAAGTTGTTTCGGTTTGTAAACTGCTCACCAGGTTTTTCTGGCGACTTCTTCTACTGCGATCAGCCTCCCGTTTGCGTCCGGTCCTGTAGCTCCGGCCAAGCCGCGGGGAGATCAATCTGACTATGGCTGGCCTCGTCAAACAGGACGAACCCTCTGACATCCGAGAGCCTTTGCTTCACGAATTCCTTTAGCTTTTCTTCGTAGTGAGAATCTTCGCGCGGCCAAGGGAAGGCGCGTGAAATCTCAATCGCCAGCCGGGCCCGCTGCCTGGCAGGGAGGAAGACCGGATAGCTCAAGTGGATGGACTCTTCCTGACTCAGGCTGCCGTCACCTTTGAGCCGGCTCATAATCACAACTCCAGAGCCGTCGGCCAGGTGGTAATCAAGGTCCGTAAGATTCTTGAGGTCGTAAGAGAGGACCAGGGAGGAGTGCGCTTTGTCTACCTCGCGAAGCTGGGCAGCAACGTATGCCGCCTTGATTCCCTCGCGGCTCCATCCCGTGGGCGCCTCTTTGGACGGCTTTTTGAAAACTGGTGTGGCCAGCGTCAGAATGGCGAGCAAAAGTAAAGCACCCGCGGAGCTTGCGATGATGAGCAACTGTTTCCTGGACACTGGTATCTCCGTGTCGCTTGCCAAGACTAAGCCTGCGAATAGATTCTTGCGTTCTGTTTGTTTGGCCGGCCGGCAGTACCCAATAACTGCCACTTCCGGCGGGACGGAATAGCCTTAACTTTGGGGTAGGCTGGTTCCCTGCGAGTTAAGGTGGGCTGGAGGTTCGCCCAGGAGTCTATGCCTCCGCGCTTTAGGTTGTCAACCAGCTAAATGTCCGGCGCGCTACCTGGAAGTCAGGAGCGGTCTTGGCTCTCAAGCTGAGCTATCGAAGCAAAGGGATCGGCGGGGATTACGGGAGGCTGTGCTGAGTGTTATGCAGCAAAGGTTGCGGCTCCTGCTTTCCTGCAAAAGAAAGGGCGGCTACACGAGCCGCCCAAGTTCCAATTGCATTGCATGGCCTGCCGTAGTTAGCGTTACTTCTTTTCTTCCGAAGGCTGTGGTGCCGGCGGAGCTGCCTGCGTCGGCGGCGGAGGCGTCTGCGAAGCGCCGGACATGCCCTCTTTGAAATTGCGGATGCCTTCGCCAAGCCCTTTCATTACTTCCGGTATCTTTCGGCCGCCGAATAAAAGTACTACGATCAGAAAGATCAGCAAAAGATGGGTAGGTGCAAACAAATCCATGACTTTCCTCCAAGGGTCATACTGCCAGCAAATCGCTGTCAGTAAACTTCAACCCTAGCGCAGTCTTTCGTGTGCGGCAAGACTGTCCTGTAGGTAGCACCTATAGGATAACACGGTCGTCCCCGGTGCGGCGCGTCACCCGCTCGCGGTCCAGATATTCAAGTAAGGGGATCGCATACTTTCGGGTGATCCCGGTCAACTCCTTGAAAGCGGGCACGGAGATTCGCTCGCCCTTGCTTTTTTTGAAGCCGGCCAGGCGCTCCTTCAATTGCGCCAGGGCCTGGCGGTGAAAAATCAGTTCGAGCGAAACGCGCACAAGGGTTTTTTCGCGCAGAAGGATTTGCAGCAGGCGCTCCGCGCGTTTGGCTTCGATGAGTAGTTTGGCAAGGACTTCCTTCACCGGAGGCACTAGCAGGCCTGCGGAGGCGAAAGCGGCCTCAATTTGATCCTTAGCCTTTGCTTCTTCCGGTTGCAGCGTGATTTCCGAGCCGGCTTTTTTTACCAATTCGCCCGCTGCATCGAGCTTCTTTTGCGTCGCCAATTCCTCCAGCGCGGCGAGAAAAGTCTCGCCTCGCACGCGTCTTCCCAGGCTGGCGCGCAAGTCTTCGCGGAGAATTCCCGGCAACAGCGGGTTCTCTTTTTGAAATTTCTCGACCTTCTCTAGAATTTTGTTGCGAACTTCTGCAAATACTTTTTCCGAGACCAGGACGAGCGGTTCCGTGGAAACCGGTTTCACCCGGCCCGCATCGGAGAGTTTCTTGGCTGCCTCTCGGACTTCATGATCCATCCATGCCGTCCGCGCGACGATTTCCTCGTGGCCAAGCCCAAAAATCGCGCGATCCGTCATCGCCACGAGAATCTCGTCGCGATTTCCCCGCTCTACAGTTTCGAGATACGCTAATCGCCCTGTGTCGCGCAGCATCGGCCGCCGCGCCAGAGGATCGAGAATTGCGCCTCCCCCAATCGTCACAACCGGCGAAAACTGGCGCACGATGAAACGGTCGCCGGGTAGAACGAGGATTTCGTTCTGGAATTTCAGGTTTGCGAAGGCGCTGCTGCCCGCCAGCAATTCTTTCTGTCCGTGAAAAGACACTTCCGCGATCGTTTCCGCCGTTCCCGTGTGGAAGTGCACGCGGGCGCCCTGCTTCGCGTTTCTCGCCGATCCTAACAACTCCAATCGTGCATCAATGCGCCGCGTCTTGCGGAATTTTCCGGGCGTCGTCAGCACCATGCCGCGCTTCAACGCGGTGTACGCGATGCCCACCAAATTCACGGCGGTGCGCTGGCCGGGCGCGGCACGTGCCACCGCCTTCCCGCCCGACTGCACCCCACGCACACGCAATCGCTCTCCGCCTGGAAACAGCTCCACTTCGTCGCCCGCGCCCACGCTTCCGGAAATCAGCGTGCCCGTCACCACAGATCCAAATCCCTTCATCGCAAACGCGCGGTCAATCGGCAAGCGAAAATAACACGACGCATCTTTTACAGCTGCGTTTCCCGCCGCAACGTGAAGCGCTTTCTTCAGTTCTCCGAGTCCTGCACGCGTTTTTGCGCTTACGGGAATGAGCGGAGCCGCTTCCAGGAACGATCCGCGCAGATATTCTTCTGCTTCGAGCCGCACCAGTTCGAGCGTGTCGCTATCCACAAGGTCGCTTTTCGTCAGCGCCACGACTCCCCGTTGCACACCGAGCAGACGGCAAATGTCGAAGTGCTCGCGCGTCTGCGGCTTGATAGATTCATCGGCGGCAATCACCAGAAGCAACACGTCGATTCCCGCCGCGCCCGCGAGCATGTTGCTCACAAAGCGCTCGTGCCCCGGGACATCCACGAAACCGAAGCGCACGCCGTTCTCTTCGAGGAACGCGAAGCCGAGATCAATGGTGATGCCGCGACGTTTTTCTTCTTCAAGCCGATCGGGATGCGTGCCTGTCAGGGCTTCGACCAGCGCCGACTTGCCGTGGTCAATGTGCCCGGCAGTGCCGACAATCACACTTTTCGTTGCTGCGGTCTGCGTTGCGGTGGACATGGCTGTGAATAGCTAAAGCTTACGCTTTGGATGCTACTGGACGAGAGATTGAAGGGTCAAACGAGCCGACTACTTTGCGGCGGCGATTTCGTCGACGATGGATTGCGCGGCGGCGCGCGGGTCGGCGGCGGCGAGAATCGGCCGGCCCACGACGAGGAAATCGGCTCCCGCGCGGATCGCTTGCTTGGGTGATGCTTTCCGAGATTGATCGTCGTCGGCAGGCTGCACGTCGGAATCCTTCGGGCGCACGCCGGGAGTGACGATCAGGAAACCATCGCCGCACGCTTTGCGAATCGCCTTCGCTTCTTGAACAGAGGCGACCACGCCGTCCACGCCAGATTCCTTTGCAAGCAGGGCGAGCTTGACCACCCGTGACTTGGGTGTGCCGCCGACTCCAACTTCCTTCATGGCCTTGTGGTCCATGCTGGTGAGAATCGTGACGGCCAGCAAGCGTGGCCGGTCCGCGCCCATGGGCACGCCGGCGCTGATGGCCTGCGCCGCTGCTTCCATCATGGCTTTACCGCCAAGCGCATGGACGTTCACGAGCTGCACCCCGGACATGGCAGCAGCGGACAGCACGGCTCCGGCAACGGTATTCGGAATGTCGTGGTATTTCAGGTCGAGAAAGACGCCCGCGCCCAGCGCAGCGACTTCTTTCACGGCCGCCGGCCCGGCAGCGGTGAAAAGCTGGTTGCCGATCTTGAACATGCCCACAAGATCGGCAATCTGTGTGGCAAACTTCACCGCGGAGGATAGGGAATCGAAGTCGAGCGCGACGATCAGGCTGCTGCGGGGATGAGCATCGAAGGTGGTCGGGGTCATGGGAGACCCCGACCTCCTTCGGGGTCAACGCTTCTCGGGCAACTGCATCAACTCGAGCCGGACCTGGCTCACGCCCCGGTGAATCAAATCAAGGTTGCGGGCGACACGATAGGATACATCAATTTCGCGCCCTTCTTGATACGGTCCTCGGTCGTTGATACGTACAAGTACAAACTTGCCGTTTCGGGGATTCACTACCCGAACCAGAGAACCAAAGGGGAGGTTGGGATGAGCAGCAGTAAGAGCTTCAGTAGAGAAAATCTCGCCATTGGCGGTTTTGCGGCCATTGAACCCCGGGCCATACCAGCTGGCATTGCCTGCCCAGGTCTTAATCGGCTTCACGGGTTGATTTAGATGCGCTACGAGGGGGGCTTCCATCGCAGGAGCGATGAGGAACATAAGGAGCACCCACCGGAACGCGGCCCACAGCATGAAAAGTCGATGTCTCATAGTGTGTGTTTTTTACTACTAACTCCTAAAAAGTGTAGCAGAAGGACCTCGTTATGTCAACTATTTTCTGCTCTGAATTTGTCCCTTATCTCATTCACAGTAAACACTTTAGCTCGTTCTAGGACGTTCGTAAGGCGGCTAACAAGCCGCTCACTGACCCCAGGGTCAGCAAAACTGGCCGTCCCGACCTGTACCGCCGAAGCGCCTACGGAGAGGTATTCAAGCACGTCGTCTACCGTCTCAATGCCTCCCAGACCTATAATTGGTGATCGAGTCGCCTTCCGCGTTTCCCAGACCAGCCTCAAAGTAATAGGTTTAATGGCAGGGCCCGAAAGACCCCCCGTGGCGCAGCCTAGACGAGACTTTCCCGTCCGGTAATCCAGTGCCATCGCTGGGTAGGTATTTGCCACCGTGAGAGCATCGGCTCCGGCTTCCTCGGCTGCCCGGGCAATAAGTCCAATATCTGTGACGAGGGGGGAGAGTTTGACCCAGAGGGGGCGTTTGGCGGCAGCTTTACGCACGGCCCCCACTACCTCTGAAACCAATGCAGGGTCGCTGCCGAACTGCATACCCCCCTTTTTGACGTTGGGGCAGGAAATGTTCAGCTCATAGCCAGACAGACCGTCGGCGTCTTCAAGGACCCGTATCACCTCGACATAATCGTCGAGGGTATAGCCGAAGATGTTGGCGATGGCGGTTGTATCGAATTTTCGCAGTACTGGGAGTTTTTCGGCCACGAAGGCGCGGACCCCCACGTTTTGGAGGCCGACGGCGTTAAGCAAACCGGACGGGGTAGGGTAAAGACGGGGTGGAGGGGCGCCCTCGATTGGTTCCCTGGAAAGGCCCTTGGTGACAAAGCCGCCGAGGCGGTTCAAATTGACGAGGTGGGTCCATTCGAGGCCGTAACCGAAGGTGCCGCTGGCGGCGAGAATAGGATTCCGCAGGCGCAACGCGCCAATTTGCACGCTGAGATCAACCGCGCGGGCGGAAGTCACTTCGGGGAGGATAGCATGGATATCAAGCCTGGGCTACCATGAGCGGTGTCTTACAACTTAGTCAGGGCTGACCAGTCAAGTTAGAATAGTCAGTCCTGACTACTGTACTGACTCGTGGAACGAGCGAGTGCTGCCTTCTCTCCAGTTGCGCCTGGCACACGTTTCTTCAAGGCTTCGGCGAGGATTTGGCCGTCGCGGGGAGCGAGGGTGATTCCGCAGAGGGCGGCGAGCGTGGGAGCGATATCCGCGGGAGTGATGGACTGGAAATACTCGCCGGGCTGAATGCCAAAGCCCATCAACAGAACGGGAACATGCTGATCGTAGTTGTAGGGCACGCCGTGGCCGGTGCCATAACTGCGCGGCTTCCCTGCCGGAGTGCTGTCCATCAACCAATAGGGCTTTGGAACGATGAAGAGGTCGCCGCTGCGCCCAGGAAAATAGCTGAGGGCGAAGGCGCGGACCAAGGGGCTTTGCGTGGCGGGACGATTCTGCAGTTCTTCTGCGCGATAGACTGCGGCGACGCCGGGTTGCGACAAAGCAGCTTCAATGACCGCCTGCATAGCTGCATGGTCGTGCTGCAATTTTTCATAAAGGCCGGGGACAAAGTAAATGTCACTGCCGGTGATGCGCGCAATCGCTGGCTTTGGATAATTGAAGGACCCGAGGGCTTTCTCGATTCGTTCCTGCAATTCCGGCAAATGCAGCAGGCCCGCATCGGCGCCAGTGGTTTGCATGTCTTCGGGAACCGGGACAACGCCGTGGTCGGCGCTGAGCGCGACGACGTAAGT
>Ga0075426_10001027_pt1 | contig 19663 bp, 17 predicted proteins | sample SoiMethybrSBSTD5_FD_75304 | JGI IMG/M metagenome (GOLD analysis project Ga0075426, IMG submission 75304) | Bulk soil microbial communities from a Populus tree surrounding site in Tennessee, USA - Soil MetaG P. TD hybrid SBSTD5 | ecosystem: Environmental > Terrestrial > Soil > Tree plantation...
AACTTCGGCAGACTGGAAGGCAGGAGCGGCGCGAGAGTGGCTACGCCCCAGTAAGCCACAAATGTTCCGATCAGGCCGCCAAGCAAGCCAAGGATGGCGCACTCCGTGAGCAGTTGGCGGCCGATGCGGATCTTGCCAGCGCCCAGCACGATTCGAACGGCGATTTCCCTCGATCGCGCCGTGGCGCGGCTCAAAAGGAGATTTGCAACGTTCGCGCAGGCGATCAAGAGCACCAGGCCGACGGCCCCTAGGAGAAGGAGCAGCGGCAATTTCACGTCGCCCGTGATGGTTTGCTGCAGGGGTTCAATTCGAATCGCCCATCCTTTTTCCGTGGGAAATGCCCCGGCCAGCCGTGTGCTGATTGTTTCCAATTCCGTGTGCACGTGGGCGGGGGAAACGTCAGGACGCAATCGCGCAATCACCGCCATCCAGCGCTCCTGGGGCGGTTTGGTCATCCAGACGCTGAAGAGTGGGTCTTGCGCAAGCGGTATCCATACCTGGTTTGCCTGATTGAGGAAAGGCGAGTGAAAGCTCGCGGGCATCACGCCGATCACGGTGTACGGGCGCATGTCGAGGTTAATCGAGCGTCCAATGATTGACCGGTTGACTCCAAATCGGTTGCGCCATAGATTCTCGCTGAGTACCACGACAGGGGCGGCACCACGCTTGCCGTCGTCAGGAGCGAACACGCGGCCCAGCAGCGGTTTGGGCGAAAGGACCGAAAAGAATTCGGAGGTAACTGCAGCAGTGCTTATTTCGGAAGGATCTCCATAGCCAGTAAGCACGAGAGCGTGGATACCCAATCCGGCGATTGCGGTGAATACGCCGTTGTGGTCCCGTAGTTCAGCGAACGTGGGATAAGACATCCCAAGCCCGGAGATTCCCGCCTCCGGCTTTGCTTCGGACACAAAGGCCAACTGGGCCGGATTCGCGTAGGGCAACGGCCGAAGCAAGACGGCACTGACAACGCTGAAAATGGCGGTGTTGGCGCCCATACCGAGAGCAAGCGTTAGGACGGCAACGACGGTGAATCCGGGAGACTTGCGGAGCATGCGGGCGGCGAAACGCAAATCCTGCCAGGAGGTTTCCAAAAACGACTCCCAGCCTGCGGCGCGAACTTCTTCCTTCGCGACTTCGGGGCTGCCATGTTGCAAACGCACGGCACGAAGAGCTTCCTTGCGGCCCATACCTTGATTGATTCTTTCCTCTGCAGCCATATCAAGGAAGTGGTTTACCTCTTCGCTTAACTCCCGGCTAGTGCGCTCCTTCCGAAGCAAGTTCCGGAGCCCATCCGCGATTCTCAAAAAGAATGACATAAACTGTTCGTTACGACGCCTCCAAGATTCTCGTCCGCTATTCGTCGCGCAGGGCGACCATCGGATCCACGCTCATCGCCCGGCGCGCGGGAAGGAAACACGCCACAGCGGATACCGCAACGAGCAGCAGCACCACGCTGGCAAATGTCAGTAGATCTGTGGGCTGCACGTCGAAGAGCAGCGTGCCCAAGAACCGCGTGAGTGCAACGGAGGCAATTACACCGGCGGCTACGCCGCAAACCACCAGCAGCATTCCCTGGCGGAGCAACAATCCGAGGAGTTCGCCGCGGGGGGCACCGAGGGCGATTCGTATGCCGATTTCACGGGTGCGCTGTGCGACGCTATACGCCGTAACGCCATAGATTCCGACCATCGAGAGCGCCAGTGCAATCGTGGCGAAGGCGCCGATGAGAATCAAGGCGAATCTCCGCCCTTGCACGGAAAGGCCCACGTAGCTTTCGAGCGGCGTGATGCGCGAAATCGGCTGCGTTGCATCGAGGGAGTGAATAGCACGTTGTGCGGCGGAGGAAATCGCTACAGGAGTGCTTGCGACGCGAATGACAAAGACCATCAGGCCGTCGGGGAATGGCCATTGCTGGTGCGGAATGTACATTTGCAAGTCGGGACCAGCGTCGAGGCCAACGTGGTGCACATCTCCGGCGACGCCGACAACTGTCCACCAGGGACTATCCATGCCGCCGAGCTTAACGTGCTTGCCAATGGGATCTTCACCGGGCCACATGCGGCGCGCGGTGGTTTCTCCGATCAGCAGGACTTGTGGCGCAGTCGCTGTGTCGGCGGGAGAAATGTCACGGCCACGCAGCAACGGAATTCGCATCGTTTCGAGGAATCCCGGAGTGATGCAGTAGCGTTCGGCGCTCGGGTCTTCTTCGGGATTGGCATGTATCTTACCTTCGACGTGAAAGCCGTATTTGTCCATATTTCCGGCCAGCGGAATCTGACTGGCGGCAGCGGCAGATTGCACTCCGGGAAGCGCGCGAAGACGTTCGACGGCATCGGCAAAATACTGACGCACGACCGTGTTGTCGTTGAATCGTTGGCCGATAACGGAAGTTTGCATGGACAGTACGTTGGCGGGATCGAATCCCGGCGAAACTACCAGCAGCCGACTCAAGCTGCGCAGCAGGAGACCTGCGCCGATCAGAAGCGTCAGGGAAAGCGCGACTTCGGAAACGATCAGCAGCCCGCGCAAGCGGCGACTAGCCACACTCCCGCTGTCGCGCATGCCCTCCTTCAAAGAATCGTGCCTGTTGTTTTTCGATAAGCGATACCCAGGGGCAAGGCCCGCGGCGATCCCAGCGAGCAGCGCAACTCCAGCGGTGAATAACAAGACGCGCCAGTCGAGGTGCACTTGATCAAGGCGCGGCAGGTCGCCCGCGCCGATACTGGCCAGAACGTTAGGCATCCAGTAGGCGGGAAAGAGTCCCGCTGCAGCGCCCAGGAGGCCGAGAACGCAGTTTTCCGCAAGCAGTTGGCGAATGATCCTGCCGCGCGTGGCTCCCAGCGCGGTGCGCACGGCAACCTCACGTTCGCGGTCGGTGGCGCGCGCAAGAACCAAGTTGGCAAGATTCGCGCACGCCACCAGCAAGACGAAAGAGACGGCCCCAAGCAGGATGTAGAGCGGCGTGCTGGCCGGGCCGAGTAGTTGCTCGCGGATGGGAGTGAGAATGACACCGATATCGTCATATTCCTTCGGATAGGCTTTGCTCAGCGCGGCGGAAATTGTGTCCATCTCGGCGTTGGCCTGGGTGATGGCTACGCCGTCGCACAGTCGACCAATGGCCACCAAGTGATGGCAGGTGCGGCAAGCCCAGGGTTGTGAAATGTCGTAGCCGAGCACGCGCCAAATTTTGACCGCGCCGCCGCGGGGATCCTGGTTCATCAGTGATTGATAGCTCGCGGGCAAAACGCCGGCCACGATGTATTGCGTCGCGTTCATGTTAATGGGTTTACCGACGATGTCGGGATCGGAGTTAAACTTGCGCTGCCACAAGGAGTGGCTGAGCATCACTACCTTGTTAGTGTTGGGAGCATCTTCTTCAGGCAGAAAATCTCGCCCGATTTCGGGATGGACGCCAAGAGTGCGGAAATAATTGCTGGTGACGCGGAGGCCACTAAGCTGCTCGGGTTCGCCGACTTGCAGCACGGGCTGCCAGGAACTGTAGATGGCGAGTTGTTCGAAGCTTTTGTTATGAGCTTTCCAGTCGAGGTACGTGGCGTATCCGACGTTTTCTGGGGAGCCGTCGCGGCTTTTCTCCCACACCATCGTAAGGCGGTTTGGGTTGCGGTACGGGAGCGGCCGCAGTAAGACTCCGTTGACCAAGCTGAAGATGGCGGTATTCGCGCCGATGCCGAGCGCAAGCGTTAGGACCGCAACGGCAGTGAAGCCGGGATTCTTGCGCAGCACGCGACTGGCGAAGCGCAAATCCTGCCAGGAATTTTCCAGGAAGGATTCCCAGCCGGAGGAGCGAACTTCTTCCTTCGCGATTTCGACGCTGCCATGCTCCAAACGCGTGGCGCGAAGCGCATCCTTGCGGCTCGTTCCCTGCTTCATCTTCTCCCCGGCCGCCATCTCGAGGAAGCCGCGCAGCTCTTCGTCCAACTCCTTTTCGCCCCGTTCCTTGAAGAACAGCGACCGGAGCCCGCTCGTTATGTTTCGCAACAAGGACATGACTAGGACGCTTCCAAAATTCTGGCGATGGCTGCCACTTGTCTCCCCCATTCTTGCTTTTCAGTGTTGAGTCTCTTTCGTCCCGGCTCCGTTAGTGCGTAGTACTTTGCGCGCCGGCTGTTCTCGGTGGCTTTCCATTCGCTCTTAATCAGCCCAGCACGCTGGAGTCGCTGGAGGGCGACAAACAAGGAACCCGCATTGACGCGGAAAACACCGTGGCTCATTTGCTCAAGCCGGACGGCAATGCCATATCCGTGCATGGCTTCGAGCGCCAGCGTTTTAAGAATGAGCATGTCCAGAGTGCCCTGGACGAGATCGCTCGGTTTCTCTGTCATGGAACGCTTCCTCTTGAGGATCAAGAGGAGGATACGCCTCTCCTCTTGATTGTCAAGAGGGCAATGTGTTTTTAGGGCGGCCTCAAGCGAGCCGCTGCATTTGAGCAGGCGTTATTCGATTTCGGTGAGGGTGCGGATCTGGGTTTCCAGCGCCTGGTTGTATTGGCGCTCGATTTGAAGTTCGGTTTGGAGCTTTTTGACGAGTAACTCCAACCTCGCAATTTCCGCGCGTACCTTTTGCAAGTTAGAGGCCGAAAGTCCTGGCCGCTCGAGAGCTGCGGGTGGCTGAGAATCCACTGGTCCTTGCGCGGCCGGACGGGGCGAAAACGCTTCGGCAAGGGCGCGAGGCCAAGCCGGCTCCTGCGCCGCTGGCGGAGCGGACGAAGGTGCCATGCTACGCGGAGCGGCTGGGGCAGGCGCAAAAAGATTGCTCAGAGCGTTTGTTGCGGCCCCGCGGTCTGCTGACGGAGTCGGCGCGGCACTCTTAGGCTCGAGTAGCGCTTTCACTCGATTAATCAGTTCCTGCGGCTGGAACGGTTTGCGAATCAATTCATCTGCTTTGACCGAGACGGCTTTGTCGGCGACGCTCTTGTTCACAACGCCCGACATGAGCAGGACGGGAGTCGCGCTGAGATCGGGATTCTCTTTGATCTGGCTGCATACGGAATAGCCGTCCTGATCCGGCATGATGACGTCGGTGATGACCACGTCCGGGCGCGTTTGTTCGAATTGCGCGAGGGCCGAGGCGGCGTCGGCGCAGGTGATTACATGAATATTCTCGCGGCGAAAAGCAATCTTGATGACTTCGCGCATGGTGGCGCTGTCGTCGATGAAATAAACGGTTGGCACACGCTTCTCCGACGCTTCATCTAGCGGGGGGAGCATCATGGCTTCGCTCATAGAGCTTCCTTGTCCGCCATGTCGCGGGAGCTTTCATCGACTTCGCGCATGGCATCTAGCATCAGATCGGTGGCCGAGCGCAGCACGGTGCGCTGCGTCGAGGTCGTGCCATAAACAAATTTGTAAACACCTTTGTTTCCGTTGACGCAGTTCTTCAGGATGTAAATCACGGCTTCGTCGCCAAACAGCGAACCGCATTCGGCGTGCGAGATTTCTCCGCCTTCGTAGAAGAGAACAGCGTCCGTCTCTCCCGCATTGATGTGCAAGGCGCCGGTCTGGTGCGCATGCCCGAGCATTTGCATGACGCCGGTAAGGTCGTGATGTGTCAGGTTGCCGCTCAGGCTCGTATCCGACTGCGTGAGCATTTGTGTGGGCTGGAAGCCCTCAATCTTGCTGACGATGATTTGCTTCACGTGAGAGGCGATGACGCCGGGCTGGCGGCTCCTGTCGATGTAATCGTCGCATCCGGCCTGGAACGCTTCCATAAGCGCGCGCTGGCTTCCGTCGCCCAGCGCCACGATCGGGAGATTGGAATTCTTGGCGTCCGAGCGAATGATACGGGCGATTTCGAGAGCGCCCATCTCGCGCATATTCGTGGCGCAGAGAATGGCACCCGGCGCGTCATATTCGAGGGCTGTCAGGGCATAAGCGGCCTGTGTGCTGGTAGTCACTTCAAAACCTTCGCGTTTCAACGCGTCGCCAAGGCGCTTTGCAAAATACACGTTGCTGTCAATCAGCAGAACCTTGATGGGGCGCGCGGCGGGAATCACGGCCTGGCCTCCGCTTCGGCCGGATGGGCAGGACGCGCACCAAGCCGTTCTGGGACGCCAGGACGCGGCAACTCATTAGGGCCGGGAGTTAGTGCGTCCAAATTCAGCACTTCGATGACGTCGCCGCCATGCGAAAGCCAGCCGGCCACGTGCGGCTCGTCAGACGCGCTCGCCGGCGTCAGCTCCGCGTTGATCAATTCGCATTCGCCGGTAACCGGCAGGGCCACCCACTCGGTCCTTTGCCCATAATGGCGGAGAGCAATGAGGTAAAATCGGCGCGACGAAAGATATTTTCCAATCAGCTTTTCTGCGATGTCACAGACCGGAACAATCCTTCCGCGACGCAGGATTACTCCCTCAATCTTCGCCGTGTTGTGAGGAAAGCGAAAAAGGCGGCTCGGCGCCACCAGCTCGGCGGTCCCGCCGGCAGCAACGGCAAATCGCCGTTCCCCCAGTCGCAGGAGGACGAAGGACTTCAGTTCGAGATCGGTGGAGACGGTCATGGCCTTAGTTCGTTGTCTTAACCCATGCTCTTAATTCAATTCGGTTCCGAAGTCGTCGTCTGCCTCAACTTCGGTGTCTTCGCCCGGAACCTCAGGCGGAGGCAGCGCCGCATCTAACATCATTAATTCATCGTCCGACAGAAAGCCTTCGGGGCGTACGACGGGAACCACGGTTTGGTCGAGCGCTGTCAAGCCGCGGTACCATTGCTGCTCTTCATGACAGAACGAAAGAGGCAGAGCCTGCAAGCGCGTCATGGCGGTCATTTTCTCGATACTGTCGACGAGCAACGCCGTCCGCGTGTTACGAAGGACAAACGCTAGAATTCCATCGGGCGCGGAAAGGCCAAAATGTGCAGCGCCACTTACGAGAAAAAGAGTATTGGGGCCGCGCCTAACGAACTGGCGAACCTTGTCGATGCCTGGCGCGCTGATTTCGTGAGCACCACCGGAGAGGCTGTCCGCGCCGCGCACCTCCTGAACGGAGGACGAAGACAACGCAAAGAGCTGCTCGCCGATGCGAAACAGAATGATCTGCTCCGAGCGCAGAAGGCCGGACTTGGTTGGCGCTGCCATGGGCATCAGCGGACTCCCGCAGGGGTCGGCTTGCAGATCCCCACGACGCGCTTTTCAATGGCTTGGTAAATGTCATCAATGCCGAGCACTTGATCCACCACTCCGGCTTTGATGGCTTCCGCAGGCATGCCAAAAATTACGCAGGTTGCTTCGTCTTGCGCCAGAACGAGCCCGCCGGCGTTCTTAATCGCTCTCGCTCCGCTGGTTCCGTCGTTGCCCATACCGGTAAGCACTCCGGCGATGCTCAAGGGACCCGCGTAAGCCGCAACCGATTCCATGGTAACGTCCATGTTGGGCAGATATCCGTTGACGCGGCCCGCAGCGCCGTCGAGCTGAATTCTTCCTGTCGGTGTGACGCGGAGATGTTGTCCGCCGGGGCAAATGTAGAGCGTGCCGGGGGCGAGCGATTCGTTGGATTCCGCTTCCTTCACGCGGATTTCGGTGAATTCGGCGAGCTGTGCGGCATATTGCGAAGTGAACGTCGCCGGCATGTGCTGCACCAGGATAATCGCAGCAGGGAAGTCGCGCGTGAAGCCGGGAGCAATGCGCATGACCGTTGCCGGCCCGCCAGTTGAGGCTACCAAAACGACAACGGGAAACCGTTGGTCGCTGGAGCTTCCTGCTGCTGGGCGAGGGCTGGCCTTCGGAGCGGAGGCCGGCTTCGCATTGCTTCCCGCGCTCTGAATGCTGGAAGCCAGGCGTGTGGCTGTGCGCACCACGCGAACTTTTGCCGCCATACGCACTTTGCGCAGAAGCTCTTCCTTCACGCTTTGCATGTCCAGGTCGATGCCGCTCGATGGCTTGGCGACAAATTCGATGGCGCCGAGTTCGAGCGCGCGAAGTGTGCTGGCCGCGCCTTCGCGCGATTCGGAGCTCACGATGACAATGGGCTTCGGATTCGTGGTCATGATTTCAGCAGTCGCCTGGAGGCCGTCCACGTGCGGCATGTTGATGTCCATTGAGATGACGTCAGGCTTCAGTGATTCAGCCATCGAGACCGCTTCGCGGCCGTCTTTGGCGCTTCCTACCACCTGCATCTGCTCGTCACCGTTGTAAATGCTTTCCAGCACCTTGCGCATGAAGGTGGAGTCGTCCACAACCAGGACGCGGATTTTTTTGGAAGGGGTTGCCATCTTTTTCCTACGCCACTGGCGCGACCGGGCGTGGCACCTCCGTTCCCATGAGTTGTTCTACGGCCGCAATCAACTGATCCTCCTGTACTGGTTTCGTCAAGAAGGCCGAAGCGCCTTCCTTCATCGCGCGGTCGCGATGCTTCGCACCCGCACGCGAAGTCACGACCATCACCGGAATGCGTCGCGTGGACGGGCTCTGGCGCAGCTGCACCATCAGCTCGTAGCCGGTCATGCGCGGCATTTCGAGGTCGGTGATGACCAGGTGACAGCCGTGTTGTGACACAAGTTCAGCCGCCTCGAGGCCGTCGGCGGCCAGCTTCACGCGGTAGCCGTTCTTCTCCAGCATGCGTCCCACGAACTTGCGCACGCTGATGGAGTCGTCGGCCACGACGATGACGCGTTCCTGCTCGACGCGATCGATGGCTTCGGAAGGAATCGTGCCGCGCGCTACAGCGGCTGAGCCCGGCGCAAAAATACGCGCCGCACTGGCGTTCGCCTGAAGCGGCCGATGCTCGCTCGGTTCCGCGGCGACCATGCGGTTCAAGTCGATCAGGAGAATCAAGCTGCCATCCGGGGCAATTGTGGTTCCGGGGAAAAGCTTTACGCGGCGGAGATATTCGCCCAGATTCTTGATGACGATTTCGTCTTTGCCGAGAACTTCCTCAACCACCAAACCAATTTGATGGTTTCCGGCGTTGGCCACGACCATGCGGAAGAAACCATTTACCGGCTCGAGTGGCGGCAGGCCAAGGTAGGTGTCTAAGCGAATGACTTCCGTGACGACGTCACGCACTTTTGTCAGCAATTTCCCGCCGACGTCCTCGATCTCGTCGGCGCGCAGGCGGCGGATTTCTTCGACTACGGCCAGCGGCAGCGCGAAATTCGTCGAGCCGCAACGGACAAAAAGTGCGGGTGAGATGATCAGCGTCAGGGAAACCTTGAGGGTAAACTTTGTCCCTTGACCGGTGATGCTCTGGATTTCGATTTCACCGTTCAACGCATTCAAATTCGCGCGCACTACGTCGAGGCCCACGCCGCGGCCTGCGAGTTCAGTCTTTACGGGAGCAGTCGAGAATCCGGGATGGAAGAGCATTTCACGCATGTCGCGTTCGGTGAGCCGATCAGACGTTTCCACAGAGACCAGACCGCGCTCGATGGCGCTTTGCTTCACCCGCTGGTAATCAATGCCGCGGCCATCGTCCTCGACTTCAATGTAGATGTGGTTGCCGCGATGGTACGCGCGGAGCGTGATCTTCCCATTGGCAGGCTTGCCTGATGCAGCGCGATCGCTGCTAAGCTCGATTCCATGGGCTACGGAGTTGCGCACAAGATGGACGAGCGGATCAGAAATCTGCTGAATGATGTTGTTATCGAGTTCGGTCTCGCTTCCCGTGAGCTCGAGCTCCACTTCCTTATTGGTGGACTTTGCCGCATCGCGTACGGCGCGTGACAGGCGCGAATACAGAGTTCCGATAGGTACCATGCGCGCCGCGGTGATTTCATCCTGAAGGTGATGGGCGAGCTTGGTGAATTCGTCAATGTCGCCTTCGACGCGCCCGATAAACCCTTCGAGCTGCGAGAGCACTTCGTTCACGTCCGCTGAAATTTCCGCCATGGAGCGCGAAAGAATGTTCACGTCGTCATAGCGGTCCATTTCGAGTTCGCTAAACTCAGACCAGAAGGAAGTCTCGCCCGCTGCAGCGCTGGAAAGCAGTTTCGGGGCGGGTTCCGGCCTCCACGGCACCGCATTTCGGTTGGGGCTGATACGATTGAATTCGTATTTTTCCTGAAACTCTCCGACTTTCCCCTGCAATCGTTCTTTCGAGAAACTCAGCATTTCGACGAGCTTTTCCAATTCGCCGACACGGCCCACCATCCGGGTGCGGTTGATCACCAATTCGCCGACTGTGTTCATCATACGATCGAGGCGGCCGAGGGCGATGCGAACGGATTTCGCCGAGGAAGCCGAGGAGGGAGCTTGTTTTGCTGACTTTTTGACTTGTGCAACGGTTTGCGCCACGGCCGCTCTGTCTGCAGGTTGGCCGTCGCTTTCCGGCGCCTCCGCAGCCTCTGGTTGTGCTTCGGACTCTTCGGGCTCGAGCGGAGCAAATTCCGCAATGCGCCCCAGCAGGGAATCGACTCCTTTGCGCATTTCGGCTTCGTCGGGCCACTGGTGGTGAAGTGTCTTCTTCAACACGTCCACCGACTCGAGGCACAAATCCACAAGGGCAGGGGATGGCTCGATTTCGCCGTCGCGCAGGCGTCCGATAAGGTCTTCGACGCGGTGCGCGATGCCGCCAAGCCGCTTCAGTCCGACCTGCGATGCAGAACCTTTTATCGTGTGAATCGCCCGGAACAGTTTGTTGATTTCTTCCGGATTGTTGTTTCCTTCGAGGGAGATCAGACAATCGCTGACGACTTGCAGATGCTCCTCGGCTTCCGGCTGGAAAAACTCCAAAATCTCGTCGGGCACTTCGTCGTCCACTGGAAGCGCATCGAAGTACGAGCCCGTTGGTGCAGCGGCAACGGCTTCCTCCGTCTCCTCCTCGACAATTTGCGAGGGAGCCGGCGCCTGTACAAGATTAAGCGGTGGCGGCTCGGTGGGAAACGCGAACCGATACCGATCCTTGAAAGCGGCAATGTCTTCCAGGCTTTCGTTTCCCGTGTCGCTGATTTCTAAAAGGTCGGTTTCAAGGAGGGAAATGCCGTCGGAAAGGAATTCGGTGAGCGGCCCGTGGAGGTCCTCGCCCAAAGGCGCATTCAGTGCGTATTGAAATACGTGCGCAAGCTTTCCTGCGATCTCGGAGAATCGAGGGAAACCGTAGCTCGCGGAGGTTCCGCTCAGTGTGTGCGCGGCAATGTAGAGACGCTCGAGATCCTCGTGTTGCGGCGCGACATCCTGTAACACACCGACGTATTCCCGCAAATACTGCAGGTGCTCGGCGGCTTCCTGTAGGAAGACTTCAACGGCTTCGCGCTCGGGGATGCTCACGCGCGTCCCTCCGTTACCAGTTCGGGCTTCAGCAATTCCTCCGCGGTAGGCTTCCGGTACAGAATGCAATCGTTCAACACGATGGCCTGGAACTTCACCGGCATTTTGGAAATCGATTCCGAGTGTCCAAGAAAAAGGTATCCACCGGGCTCCAAGGTTTCGTAGAAGCGCTGCACCACCGCGCGGCGGCGCTCCTCGGAAAAATAGATCAGTACGTTCATGCAAAAAATGGCATCCATGCGTCCGAGATATACGGGAGACGCTAAATTCATCTGCGCGAAGGAAACCATCTTCCGTAGTCTCGGCTTGACCTGCTGTCCGGCTTCCACGGTCGAGAAATGATTCGTGAGTTGTTTTTCGCTCACACTAGCGATACTCCGACCTGCGTAAACGCCGCGCTCCGCATGCTTCAGCGCTTGCCGGCCGACATCCGTGGCCAGAATTTCCACGTTCCAGGAGTCCGCAAACGAAAGCGAATCCGCAATGGTGATGGCGATGGAGTACGGTTCCTCGCCCGTAGAGCAGCCCGCGCTCCAGATGCGCAGCGTTCTTGGGTTCTTCCAGAACTTCTTTACATGCAGCTCCGGCAGAACGCGCTTTTCAAAAGCTTCGTACACACCTGGATAGCGGAAGAAGCTGGTCTCCTGCGTCAGCAGTCTTTCGAGAAGAGCTTCGTAATCCACGTTGGACTTGCGCATGCTGCGTAGTAAATCCGTGCCACTCTTAAGTCCCTTCACGCGCAAGTGTTCGCGCACACGCGTGGAGAAGAACCGCTCACGCGATTCATCGAAGCAAATCCCCGTCCGCTCTTCGATTAGCATGCGGATCTCACTCAATTCGTGTTCGCTCAGCCCGTGGCCTGGTCCCTGCCGCTCGCTCATCGTTCTCCCGTTTTCTCTTGGGCTACACTCTCGCTTGCTCTACAAAGCTGGCTGGAGAGTAGACGACTAACGAACCGCTCCCGCTGGTACGGGCCGATCGGAAAGTTCCGGGGGCGCCGACGCGCCAACTTTGGTTCCTGCGCGGAATTGCGCCAGCGCTTCGTTCAAGTGATCCGACAATTTGACGAGCTGGCTTACGGTAGCCACCGTGCCGCGGGTTCCCTGTGACGTCTGCCGCGTAATGTTCGAGATGATCTGCATCGCGTGCGCCACGCCTTCCGTTCCGCGCACCTGCTGTTTGGAGGCCAGAGAAATTTCCTGGACGAGCTCCGCCGACTGGCGGACGACGTTGGAAATGGCGTCGAGGGCGCGTCCGGCCTGATCGGCCAGGGAAGCTCCGCCTTCCACTTCCTTGGTGCCTTCTTCCATGACCACCACGGCCTCGTTCGTTTCGGCCTGAATCGCCTTAATGAGGGCCGCGATGTCTTTTGTGGCGCTGCGGCTGTGTTCTGCCAGCTTGCGGACTTCGTCGGCAACCACAGCGAATCCGCGGCCCGCGTCACCCGCGCGCGCAGCTTCGATGGCGGCGTTCAAAGCGAGCAAGTTTGTCTGCTCGGTGATGTCATTAATCACGTTGATGATTTCCGAAATTTCCAGCGAGCGATCGCCGAGCGACTTGATCTTCTTTGCCGTGGCCTGCACCGAAGCGCGAATGCGCTGCATGCCTTCCAGCGTGTCGCGCACGGCGCGGTTGCCCTGTTCGGCGGCGTCGAGAGCGCGGCGCGCCGCTTCGGCGCTTGCTTCCGCGTTGTTGGATACCTGCTTCATCGAGACCGTCAGCTCTTCGACGGCGCTGGAAGTGTTGGTGATTTCCTGATCCTGTTGGGTCGCGCCGGCCTGCATTTCGTCCGCGGCAACAAGAATGTTGTTCGAGCAGGCGGTGACTTCCATGGCCGCCTTGCGCACGCGCTCGAGAACTTTGGTGAAGTTGTCGAGCATGTAGTTGATGGAGTCAGTGACGTTGCCAAGCTGGTCGTTGGTGACCTTGCCGCGAAGAGTCAAGTCGCCGCGCGCCACCTGGTTGATGACCGTCAGCAAGTCGGTGATGTTCTTCTGCAGCGAGTCGGTAACGTCTTGGTTGCTCGTTGCTTTGGAAACTTTGGCCACGGCGCGATTCAGATTGTCCGCAATATAACCCAGCTCGTTCGTGGCATTGACCTCGGCGCGTGCCCGAGGATCGCCCGCGGCAAGCCGTTCGGAGAACTCCGCAAGAGCCTGCACCGGCCCTAGCAGCGCCCCAAAGCGCCACGCCAGGATCACGGACATGACGAGCGCGACCATCAGCGCCCCGACAACGCCGGGAGAGCTGAAGTCGAACCCGCCAGCTTCGCCCGCTTTCTTTCCGGCGCTGAACGCCATGCCCAGAACGACGAAAAACGCTACGCCGTTCAGGAAGACCAGCGTCCAGATTGTTGAACTCAGTCGCGATTTCATGCCACCCTCCAAATCCTTTCACCGGAGTCGCGCCATCGGTCGGCGCCTTCTCCACAAAACATCAAATGCTGGGCCCCGGAAACACCTCAAGCAGCCGGCGCAGGTCGATGACCAGCGCGAGCCGGTCGTCGTGCCGCAGCATTCCTACGCAATGCGGCACGTTTTCGGGCGCCTGCTCGAGAAAATCTTCGTTCTTCACGGAATAAGTCCCAATCACTTCGTCCGACGTGATCCCGATACGCACGTCTTCTTGATGATTCTCGCTGCGCAAAGAAGCGACCACCACGTGCTTCGGAAGCAGGCCGGGCCGGCGGCCTTCCGTAATGGCGATGTCGATCAATGGCACAATCACTCCGCGCAAATTGAAAATTCCCAGCAGGTACGCCGGACTCATCGGTAGTTTTGTCACCAGCGGCCATTCCAGCACTTCTTCGACATCCAGCACTGGAAGGCAAAACCGTTCTCGTCCGCTGCGGAACACGCAATACTGCGACTCCGGAGGCCGGTCTTCGATGGGGCCAAGCGCTTCCAGCAGGTCGCCGGTTTCGGCGTCTGCCGGAAGAGGCTCAAGATGAAAATCGTCGCTCATTGCCTGCAGTCTCCGAAATCCATTAAACGAACCGCCGAACCGCGCGAAGCAGCTCGTCACGCGTAAACGGCTTGGTTACATAGCCGTCCGCGCCTTGCTGCTCGCCCCAAAACCTATCGCTCGCCGAAGATTTGGAAGTCACCATAATCACGGGAATGGAATTGAACTCCGCGTTGCCTTTCAGGTCCCGGCAGACCTGGTATCCATTGCGGTCAGGCATCACGATGTCGAGCAGGATGATGCTGGGGCGCTCGTGGGTGATGGTTTCCTCCACCAGCTTGGGGTCGTTCAGCCCCACGGGCCAATATCCCTCTTTTTCCAAAAGGCTTTGCATCAGCTTAATTTCGGCCGGCGAGTCGTCAACGATTAGGACCTTTTTTTGCACAGCCGTAGTCTCCCCATACTTCTCCACGGAGAGGAGGTGCACGTCAGCAGCCAGCTTCCGAGTTCTCTGTGGGATTGTGTCGTGTGATGCTATGTCTTTGTTTATCAACGAGTTGAAGGCGTAAAGAGAGAAGCTAGCGGCGCTGGGAAATCGGCGAGTCCGTCTCCTCCGTCTCAGCTTGAGAAGCATTCTCAGCCTCTTGCATCTCCGAAGCCAGTGATGAGAAACGCTGCATTACCTCGTTGATCCGCAAAGCCATGCTGTGAATGGTTTTGATTTGTGCCAGCGACTGCGACGAGAGTTGCCCCGGCTCGAGCAAAAGCAGTTCCGCGTTTCCCAGCATGGAGGTCAACGCATTGTTGACGCTGTGCTTCATTTCCAGCATGTAGCGGCCCAACGTGGCGTGATTCTCGTTCTTTGCAGCCGCGCGCTCCGCTTGCCGAGCCAACCGCGCCGCTTCTACGCGGCGGAGCGATTCACCCGCCACTAGCAAAAGCGTTTGAGCCCAATCTTCGCGCAGTGGCACGTGGACCAGCCTCGGATATTTGGCGCGGAGCTGCCCAAATTCCTTGGAATCCGCGGGAGCGCACAAGATCACAGCTGTCGCGGGATCGAGCGATCGAAGCATGTTGGACAGTTTTCCGTCACGGACCGGTCCTATCACCACCAGGTCACGGGAGGGCGCTTGCTGCTCCTGCCACAGGTCGCTGGTGAGAACGGTGACTAAGGGAGCCTGCCGTTCCGCTTGCCAGCAAGCCGTCAACAACCGCGCAAATTCGGTTTCGTCAGTGAGTATGACTACGTTGGCGTGTCGCAAAGAGAGCCCGCTCCAGGAGTATTTTTCTGTTAACGCAAATCAGACTGCCACAGCCAATTACAGCTTGTCGGCTTCGTCCAACGTCGAGAGCAAACGTTTGGTGCTGATACCGAGATTTACCGCTGCTTCCGTGTCTTTTGCTTGCTTTGCTACGTCCACGCGCTCTTGCAACCGCGTAACTTCAACGCGCGCCATATTCATAGCCCGGTCGAGGGAAGTAGCGTTTCCTGTTTCCTTGGCGGATTCCATCGCTGCAGCTACAAGCACCCGGGCAACCACGGCGCGCCGCACATCCTCAGCCGATGGCCCGTCTTCACTCACGAACGCCGTGACTTCCCAGGACGACATCAGAATGCGCGCTCCGCCGACTTTCACTGTGGTCATGGATCGGCCACGGGAAGGAGGCGTCGCGATCAACTGCTCCCAGATCTGTTCCATGCAGGTTTCGAAATCAAGCGCCGCCCCGGGCTCAACTTCAGCTGTGCCCGAAGCCCTTGACGCATCTTTCGATTTCACTTTGGAGCTCGAATCTTTTACAGCGGGAACAGGTCTCTTTGCGGGCGTACTCGGTTTCAAAACGTCCACTGGCGCTTTTTTAGAGCCGTTCTGTGCCGCGGAGTTCGCTGCTTTTGCAAGGGCTTGCTCCACGTCGCTTCGCAAGCCCAACAGGTTTTCGAAGACTTGGCTAACGGTCTTTTCCGTATATTCTTGCTGGAAAGGCTGTTTCCACTCGTCCGCAATCTTCCGAATCTTGCTAAGGGGCTCGCCGCCCACTAATCCCGCGTGGTGGCAGTCGATGGTGCGAGCGCCGGCTGCTTGTAATTGGTCAACGGCCGCACGGATGGCGATCAAATCCGCATGCATCAATTCGATCAGAGTCCTGCGGAGCAGAAAATTAAACCGGATAAACGCCAGCAGCGCTGCGGGGTCATAAAACATTCCGCCGGCCGACTCTTTCACTTTGCGGCCTTCCACAATGAAGCTGGTTTTCAGGATTTCTCTTAGGCTACGAAAAGCGCGCAACGACGCGATCATTTTCTCGAGAGGCGCGCACCAATCCAGCGGCGCGGGATCTACATCTCCGAGCACTGGTTGCATTACTTGGGCCACGTCACCAAGCTCAATCTGCTTGTGATAAATCTTTGCCGGGGCACACAGCGCGAAATACTGCACCAGTAGAAAGTCAATCTTGTCCCGGTCCGGATTGCTCTTTTTGGGTTTCCGCAGATGGCGGCGGATGAGCGCGCGCAGGCCTGTTTCGCTGGCGTTCAACGTAGTCATCTGCAAGAGATGACGGAGCTGGTGGGCCATCACTTCCTGATCCATGGCGTCCAGCCATTCGTGCACCTGGGTGAAAAGTTCGGTGTCAGGTTTCTCGGGAAGGTTTCGCTTGCCTATCGGGAAGGGAATGTCGATTTCCGACTGCTTGGCAAGCGCCACGTAAATCGGAAACACCTCGCGCGCCTCTTTCCATTGCGCAAGACGAGGGTTTTCGGCGCGCGCAGGCGCTGGAATATTCAGGGTTGTGGTCGTCTTGTTCACGGTCGTTTGATCACCCAGTCGCAGGGCCCTTGCAAAAACCGTACGGCCACTGCTTTGCGCCCTTCGTGGTACTGCACGGCATCGACGGTGGCCTCCGACTGAAAGCCTTGTGGCCTGGCCTCGAGCCGCACCCGGTCGCCGAATTCTAGCGGCAGCGTCGAGAGAAAGATGGCGTGGTGCCCGCTGCTGAACTCGACGATAGTCGCTTCCCGTAAATTCGTGTTCCCGCCCCGGGGTGATGTCACTTGTACCGGGATGCGCACGGCGCTAGCCTGCGGGAAGAATCGCGCCAGCTGCTCCGCGCAGTTTCTTTCATTGGCTACCAGTGCCGGACCGCCGCTTCTTCCCACTTCGCCTCACTGCTTTGCGCTTGAATCCACCTGTCGCAACCAGCCCAGAGACACTTCTCGCTCCAACAAGCGTAGACTTCCGCTGACAAACGTGCACGCCACCAGCCAAAGAACCCCAAAGATAATCGTTGGTGAAGGTGCAGAAACAGAAGGACTTAGGATTTCTCAGCAGATTTGTGACGGCTCAAATGTCTCACCCTGAAACGATGCCGTCTCAGCCGTTAACGGAGACAGCTTCCTCGAACCTGCTTCGTGAGACGGTTGGGTGCTACGACGGCTGCGAAGGCTCGGCGTCTGCGCCGTCATCGCCCCCTTTCAGGGGGATATTGTAGCGCTTCAGTTTGCGATAAAGAGTGGCGCGGCTGATTCCGAGCATTTTCCCGGCGAGCGCCTTGTCTCCGTGAGCCTGCTCAAACACGCGAAGAATGGTGACACGCTCCATCTCAGCAAGAGCCGTCGTGGAAAGGGAACTTGTCTCCGCTGCGCGGGGAGAGCCCGCTTCGGCCTGTTCGCTCCGAATCGCGGGAGGAAGATCGGCCACGTCGATCGTCATCCCGTCGCCCAGCGTTACCGCGCGGGCAATACAGTTCTCCAGTTCGCGGACATTTCCCGGCCAATCGTATTGCAGAAGGCTCTTCATGGCTGCCGGCGTCACGTGAATCTGCGAGCCCTTTGCGTAGCGGTCGAGGAAATGATGTACCAGCACGGGGGTGTCTGAGCGGCGGTCTCGCAGCGGAGGAATGTGCACGGTCACCACATTCAGGCGGAAGTACAAATCCTTGCGAAACGTTCCGGCGCGATACGCTGATTCCAGGTCGCGATTCGTGGCCGCAATAACTCGGACATCCACGGTTTCCCGTTCATTGCTGCCCACGGGGCGAACCTCTTTTTCTTGCAGCACGCGCAGCAGCTTGGCCTGCATTTCCAAGGGAAGCTCGCCGATTTCGTCGAGGAAGATCGTCCCCCCGTTCGCCGCCTGGAAGAGGCCCGCTTTCGATTTGGTTGCTCCGGTAAATGCACCTTTTTCGTAACCGAAAAGCTCGCTCTCCATCAGTGTAGGAACCAGTGAGCCGCAATCCACCGCCACAAACGGCGTCTGGGCCATTGAGCCGCGGAAATGGAGCGCGCGCGCCACGAGCTCTTTTCCGGTGCCGCTCTCTCCGGATATCAGCACCGGCGTCCGCGTATCTTTGAGTCGCGAAATCATGCGCAGCACATCCTGAATGTGTGCGGACGTGCCGATAATCCCATCCAGCTTGTCTTCTGCCGTCACGCGTTCGCGTAGGAATTCGTTTTCCGTGACGAGATGAACCTTCTCCGCCATGCGTTGCAGCAGCAGCCGCATTTTCTCCACGCGAAACGGTTTCTCGATGTAGTCGTACGCCCCCAGCTTCATGGCATCCACGGCGGACTCGATCGAACCGTGCCCGGTCATGATCGCGATTTCTGTGTGCGGCAGCAGTCTCTTCGTCTGCTTCAGCAGCTCAACGCCGGACATCGCGGGCAGCTTCAAGTCGGTTAGAATCAGGTCTGGCGCATCCGATTCCAGCCTCCCGAGCGCGGCCTCGGCGCTTTCTGCTTCCAAGCAGACGTAGCCGAGCGTATTGCCGATGGTCATGCACAACCGGCGGATGCTCTGCTCATCATCCACAACGAGTAACCGTGTTTTCATCTCTTCGCTCATGGTTTTCCGAAGGTTTTCTCCACCGTGGCGATTAATTGCTGCACGCGAAACGGTTTTTCAATGCAAGGCGTGCCGCTTTGCGCCAGGAATGTCTGGGTTTCACTGTTTGCTGTATCGCCGCTGATCAAAATGATTCGCGATTTCAATTCAGGCCGGTTCTTCTGAATCCACTCGTGCACGTCAGCTCCGTTTACCGCACCCGGCATTCGAATGTCGGAGATTACGCCTGCATACTTCCCGCTCGAAAGCAGCTTCAATCCCTCTTCACCGGAAGAAGCATCCACCACCGTGTACCCGCGCCGCTGCAGCGCCGCCCGCAAAAATGCAATCACCGAAGGCTCGTCTTCAATCAGCAAAATAGGCTGCTTAGTCGAGAGTGCCGGCTGCGCGCTCATCCTCCGGCCTCCTTGGCCGCCGCCGCAGCCAGTGCGCTTTCCGTTGCTACCGGAATTCGCACCACAAACGTGCTCCCCGCGCCGTCTTCATTGTTCCAGCACTGAATCTCCCCGCCATGTGCGCGCACAATCCCATAGCAAATGCTCAGTCCGAGTCCGGTGCCCTTGCCTGCCTGCTTTGTTGTGTAGAAGGGGTCGAAAATCCGCTGCGTGTCCGTGATTCCGGTGCCGTTGTCGGTGATTGCCACTTCAATCATTTCGCCCAGGCGCCGCGTCTGAATCTTGATGCTGCCGCGCCGCCCGGCCTCTTGC
>Ga0075426_10001031_pt1 | contig 19622 bp, 18 predicted proteins | sample SoiMethybrSBSTD5_FD_75304 | JGI IMG/M metagenome (GOLD analysis project Ga0075426, IMG submission 75304) | Bulk soil microbial communities from a Populus tree surrounding site in Tennessee, USA - Soil MetaG P. TD hybrid SBSTD5 | ecosystem: Environmental > Terrestrial > Soil > Tree plantation...
GCGAGCGAGATCAACAACTTCGAGCCGGGCGACCTGTGGTACTTCGCCAAGGGCCACGGCCATTCGATTCAATGCATCGGCGACAAGCCGTGCCACTTCGTCCTCTCGTTCGACAACGGCGCGTTCTCCGAGCACGGCACGTTCTCGATCACCGACTGGATCAATGTGACGCCGAAAGAAATTCTCGCGGCCAACTTCGATCTGCCGAAGGAACTCTTCGACGCGTTCCCGAAGGGCGAGTACGTACATCGAATCGGGACCGATCGTCCCCGTCTCGCAGGCGCTCGAGGCGCCCTGGCCGCGCGAGTCCACGCACAAATTCAGGCTGCTGAGAGACCCGAGGGCAGCGCGCGATTTCGCCGGCGGCACGTTCCGGATTGCCAGCGTCGACGAGTTTCCGGCCTCCAAGACCATGACGGGCGGGCTGATGGTCATCAAGAGCGGGAAGCAACGCGATCTGCATTGGCACACCAACGCGAACGAATGGCAGTACTACCTGGGCGGCAAGGGGCAGGTGTTGCTGTTCGGATCAGGCGGCCGCAGCAAGGTCGTCGATGTCAAGACGGGCGACGCGGTCTACATCCCGGTAGGTTTCGGACACGCGATCAAAAATACGGGGAACGAGGACCTCGAGATCGTGCAGACGTGGGACAACGGCAAGTTCGAGGAGATCGACCTCGATAAATGGGTGCGGGCGAGCCCCAATTATCTGCTGGCGAACAATTTCGGCGGGGTGCCGGAATCCACGATCAGCAAGATGAAGCAGACCTGAGGGGCTTTACGGCCGCTCCTCACTATGACGCAGTGCCCAGGTCCGCCGATCAACTCGTCAACGTGCGTTTCCGCAGGAAGTCCGGAACGCCGCGAGCTGATTAGCTCACGGGCGATAGCGGGCGGTGGAGTTCCGATCATAAAGGAACAAGCCAGAGCACGGACATACAATCGCAACAGGTCACAGCCGCTAAACTGATTCCCCAACATCCAAGGTGTTCAGCAGAGCCATGACCAGACCGCTTCACGCCTGTTTTCTGACCGCCATTCTCGGTCTTGCCGCCACCGGCATCGCCGCTCCCGCTCATGCCCAGAGCACCTATGACGGTCCGTGGAGCATCGTGATCACGACGCGCGGGGGGACCTGTCAGCCCAGTATTCGGTATGGGGTGAACATCGCGAACGGCCAGATCATCAACCCGGCCGCCGGTGCGGCTGACGTCCAGGGACGGGTCACGCGAAGAGGCGCAGTGAAAGTGACGGTACGCTCCGGCGCCGCATGGGCCGTCGGTTCCGGCCGTCTTGGCCGCTTGTCCGGCGGCGGCGCCTGGCGCGGCCAGGGCTCGGACGGCTTCTGCAGCGGCAGTTGGGTGGCACAGCGGCGCGGTCCGGCCACATCTCAAACAACAGGCGCAGCGCCCTTTAATTACTAGGGCGTGGACTCATTAACGCGCAGCCATAGCCTTATCGACGCAAGCTGAATGAACGCGAGGTAGTTCGCCGCGAGCTTGTCGTAGCGCGTCGCCACTCGCCGGCACTGCGGCGGGATGTTCGCCCACGCGCCATGTTCGCCGACCAGTGCTCTGATCCAGTCGGCACCGTACCCGCGGTCAGCCAAAAGCATTTCTCCGGTCTTCAAGCGTGCCAAGAGCTTGGTTGCAAGACGGTTGTCGTGGGATTCGCCGGCTGTAAGCGCGAGCTGGACCGGCAGCCCGTTGCTGTCGACTACCGCATGAATCTTGCTGGTCAGCCCGCCGCGTGATCGCCCCATGGACTGCCTCTTGTTGCGGGAGACACATGCGCCGTGTTGGTGTGCACCCGCACGATGGACGTGTCGATCATTTGGACGGCGGTATCATGGACAGCAGCGAGCGCGTCCATGATCCGGCTCCAGACCCCGGCGCGTCGCCAGCGCACAAAGCGGTTGTAGCAAGTGGTGTAGGGACCGAAGGCGTTAGGTAGGTCGCGCCACGGTGCGCCAGACCTGAGCACCCAAAAGATGCCATTCAGGACACGTCGATCATCTACCCGCGGCACGCCGCGAGTCTTGTTCGGCAACATCGGTCTAATGGTTGCCCATTCATGGTCTGAGAGTTCGTAGCGCATGATCCCCGCCTCCTATTTTGGAGGCATGAATCACGTCACGGTGGCCGACCTCAACGCCGCAACTGGGCCTATCGGCATGTCTGCTTCCGGGCAAAGCGAAAAACAGGCGCTCAATCACAGCATTACCGGGTCTGATGCAAACCGGACGTCGGATAGCCTGTTGGGGACCGCGACATTTGCCTGGCGTTGTGCGACATCTCCGCCCGCGTTGCCGCCGATGTCATCGTAACGCGATCGCAAAATGCTCCAGCAAGGTCATGCGCGGGAGCGGAAGACGGGCCGGTATGCCGCACTCGACCGAGACGACGGATTGGCTTAATCTTCTGCTGGATCCGGGGAGTTGCTGGCATGGATTGGCGACCCGAAAGGGGCGACCGCATGACATTGCCAACCGAGCCCATCGGAAGCATTCCTCGACCCGCCACCTTGATCGAAGGAATTCAAGCCTTCACACACGGACGCATGTCGCAGCAGGAGTTCGAGAAGCTTTACGATTCCGCCGTTCGAGACACCATCCAATGTTTCGAGGCGACTGGATCGCCGGTCATCTCGGACGGAGAGCAGGGCAAGCAGAGCTTTGCGACTTACTGGGTCCACCGGCTGACGAATATTTCGCCGAATGGCATTCCAATCTTGTTTGCCGATGGCCACGTTCGCAATTTTCCGCGCCTTACGAGCGGGCCCTTCCGCTATGGCACCTCGGCCGATGCTTACCTCGAGGTGGCCCAGCGCTACGCTCATGTCCCTGTCAAGCAAGCGGTCGCCTCGCCGTCCGCGTTGAGTCTGCTCTATCCGCAGGGCGGCATCCGCGGCTACTCGCGACAAGAATTTCTCGCCGCCATGCTTCTCGAACAAGAGACCGAGATTCGCCGCTGTCTGCACGTAGGGGCGCATGCCGTTCAGATTGATTTCACCGAAGGGCGGCTTTCGCTCAAGCTCGACCCCACAGGTCGGCTTCTGGAGAGTTTCATCGATCTGAACAATCTGCTGATCGAGCGTTTCTCAGCCGAGGAGCGGAAGCGGATCGGCATCCACAGCTGTCCCGGTGCCGACCGGCACTCAAATCACAGCGCCGAGGTCGACTACGCCGAGCTGCTGCCGAACTTGTTCCGGCTAGGGGCGGGCGTCTTTTACCTGCAGCTGGCCAGCGAGACCGATCGCAAGCGAGTGCTGAAACTCATTCGAAAACATTCCAAGCCGGAACAGCGGATTTTCGTGGGAGTGACGGAACCGCTCGATCCTCGCGTGGAGACGCCAGAGGAGGTCAGGGACCGCGTACTCGAAGCCGCCGAATACATCCCGGCTGATCGACTGGGCACCACGGACGATTGCGGATTTGCTCCCTTTAGCGATGACACGTCCCGGTCGCGCGAAGTCGCTTTCGCGAAGATTCGCTCCCGGGTCATCGGGACGGCGTTGGCTGCGGACATCCTTGGCGTCAACTAGACGGCCGTTCACGGAACACGGGGATATGGCCGCAAGAATTACGGAAGCTGACGCGAGTGACCGACTCGGCCGGAGGCTGCGGACGCTCTATCGCTGCAACCGCGAGTTTTTTCAACTCCAGGATGAGCTGGAGCTGTTGGAGTCCGTCTGTCGGATTCTCGTGGCGGGCGATGACCTTTGCTTGGCGTGGATCGGCTATTCCGAGAATGATCCCGAGAGAACCCTGCGGCCGGTCGCTAAGGCCGGACGGGATCTCGACTTTCTGGACCAAGTGAAGGTGTCGTGGGGAGAGAGCCACGGGAGCCGGGATCCCGCTGGAACGGCCGTTCGCACAGGCAAGGCTTGTCGGATCAACGACATTCAGGCCGAACCGGGGAGGTCTGCCTGGCGATCCGCTGCGGTCGCCCATAAGTTTGGTTCATGCATCGCGGTGCCCTTGATCGCGCACGACAAGCACCTGCGCGCCGTGGATCTTCACGGTGCGCTTAGTCTTTATGCGGCGGAGGCCGAGGCGTTCGATGACAGCGCGATCGAGTATTATTCCGAGGTGGCGACGTGCCTCGCCCATGCCGTGGCGGTCTTGCGCGGCGACCTCGCTGCAGGCTTGGCCTACGACGTCGTGGCGCTGCGTGGGGCGGAGGAACGCAGGCGCTCGGACGATGCGCTGCGCGTGGCCCGCGCTGAACTCGCACGCGCCATGCGCGTGTCGGAGGCAAGCCAGGTCGCAGCGTCAATCGCTCACGAGATCAAGCAGCCGTTGACAGCGGTCATCGCACACAGCTGGGCCAGTTTGCGTTGGCTGGCGCGTCCGACACCCGACCTCGATAAAGCGCGGGCAAGCCTGGAGCGCATCGTCAAGGCCGGTCAGCATGCAAGCGAGGTGATCGACGGCATTCGGTCGATGTTTGCGAAGGACGGGCAGGCGGAGGCTTCACTGGACGTCAACCAGCTCATTCGCGAGGTCTTTACGCTGCTGCAGGGAGAAATCCGCAGTCAACACGTCTCGATACGAAGCGAGCTCTCCGAGGGGCTTCCGCCGGTTCGTGCTAATCGAGCGCAATTGCAGGAGGTCATCGTGAACTTGATCCTGAATGCCGTCGACGCGATGAGCACCGTGACAAGTCGTGGGCGGACCCTGCGCGTCGAGACGGACATGCACGAAGCCGATCATTTGCAGATCACGGTGGAGGATTCAGGGACCGGGATCGACTCGGAGCATCTCGACCGCATCTTCGACGCATTCTACACGACGAAATCGCACGGCATCGGCATGGGCCTAGCTATCTGCCGGTCGATCGTGGAACGTCACGGTGGATGTCTGTCGGTATCTCCCGCTCGGCCGCACGGATCGATCTTTCGCGTATCGCTGCCGATCGGCCGCGGCAGAGCGGTGACCGCATGAAACTACCCACTCGGGCGCTGCCGCCCGCAATGCTGGTCGCCACCTCACATCGTGACGGATTTGGCAGGGAGGGCACGAGGGCACAATCTGCTGTGGTGCATCAGTCCGCTGGCGGCAAGAAGCCGACGTGCGGGCACAGCGGACATCGACTACGCCTGAGCTGCCGCACGATTTATGAGTACACGGCCCAATTATGGTCACGGTTCTGCTTCCGGACCTGCTTCCGAGGCGGCTGCGGCGGCGCGCGTCGCGACGTGCGAGGCGAATGGCAGCCGACATTGCTCACCGAAGCGCGGATAATGTGCGTCCATCTTGTCAATGAGGTCCCGGTCGTCGCGGCTGATCTTCATGAATGCGGCCGTCACGCCCGAATGCTCGCGTAGCTGTTATAGCCGGCGCAAATCGCGATCTTGAGACCGTGTGTATTTAGTCTTGCCCATCGTCCGCAGAAAATGGTCCGCAGGCTCTGGCCTCGGTGGCAACCTGCTTAGCAGACCGGTGGTCTTGCGCTCGCTTTTCAACAACTTCCTATCCGCGTCTCAGGCGCGATTGAATTATTGAGCGCCAACCGGCGCGCCCGGGGATGAAAATGTTCGCGGGCACATTCTCGATGGAGGGTTTTTCTCCGTCAAACTCGGCAAGGTATTGTCACGCTGTCGTGCGCGGCGACCGAATCGGCTATTTCTGCGCTCGCGCGCTCAATCGACGGATGCGATGGCTGACCGCACCAGGCATCGGTTTATCCATCCGAAGATAGAAGCGACGCGGGATGGGGGACTCGCAAGGTTGTGAGTATCGGCGTCGCGGGGTGACGCCGAAGATTTCTGCGATGGGGTCAGGAAAGAGATCTGGGTTGGGTCGACGCAGCGAAACGGACTGCGCTGTGCCGTGCCAGTTGACGCAGACCTCACGTCGACATCATTGCGATCCACCATCAGCAGGTTCGACCTGGTCCGGGCCACGCGTCGAGGTCTGGCGACGCTTTCAGACGCGAGCGGCCGGTTGGGAATGCCCGTAATGGCGCCGGCGATGGCACGACGCTCGTCCTGCCTTCGCTGACCTTCGATCGCCCAAGGCGATCACCTGCAGTGAGCTTCGCACGACTGAGACATGGTCGTGCCGTCTGATCCATTGAGGGCAATGATAATCGGCGTGCTCAACCGAAAGGGCGGTGTTGGCAAGACTACCGTCGCCATCAATGTCGCAGCGATGCTTGCCGTCGCCGGGGGGCGCGTGCTGCTGGTCGACGCTGACCCGCAGGGGAGCGCCTTGTCGTGGTCGAGCATGCGAGCGCGAGACCCGCTGTTCGCGGTGGTGGGCATGGCCAGGCCAACCCTCCACCGGGAGCTTCCTGCGATAGCGACGAAGTATGATGTCGTGATGATCGACGGCGCGCCTGGCGTGAATGACCTCGGGCGCGCGGCGATCCTGGCCAGTGACTTGGTATTGGTTCCGGTGCAACCGTCACCTTATGACATCTGGGCCGCCGCCGAGACGGTCAATTCGATCCGGGAAGCCCGCCAGTTCAAGAAAAACCTCAAGGGCGCATTCATCATCAATCGTAAGATCGCAAACACGGTCATCGGCTGCGAGGCAGCGGCTGCGTTGGCGCAATTTGTGGACTTGCCGGTCCTCGCGACAGCCCTCAACCAACGCGTCATTTATGCCGAGAGCGCCGCGCAGGGGCTCGCTGTGATTGAGGCCGCACCGAACAGCGAGGCGGCGCGCGAGATGGGCACCCTCGCGAAGCAGATCCTCATAGAGAAGGAGAGAACATCCGCGTGAGCAGGAAGACGGTGGTGCTCAGAATGCCGGTTCAGAACAGGGACGCCGTCCCGTTGCAAGCTCTCTCCTCTGTTGAAGAGATCGGCGCTGCTTCGCAGCATGTGGAGCCTGAGCCCCAATATTCACCTGGCTCGGAGCTCGACCGATGGGTGCGATACGGGCGGGCGGAGGTTCGAGGGCCGGCGACGTTCAGCATAGCATCGGATCTCGCAGGAGAGTGTGATCCCGAAACAGCCTGCTCTCGACTTGGTCCGGATCCGAATCCGCCTTTCGAAAAAGATCACGCGCCAACCAAAGCTTGTGATCCCGAAAAGTGGGAACCGGTTTTTGGAAAGGATCCCGCGCAAACCAATCAGGCGGAGTGGGATGGCGAGTTGGAAAAAGGGCCTCTCGCACTGGTCGCCGCAATCGACGATGTCTGCCGACTGCGCGCCAACACCAACGCGCTGAAGCGGCGCAGTCGCCGCGCGGCGGGAGCGAATGATCCCCCGAGCAACCCCACATCGATGGCCGACGTCCTGGGCAGGCAACACGCAACCGTGACGGATCGCCGGGCGCCGGAAAAGGCCGCGCCGCCCGACGAGATCGATGCCGCCAAGATCGATGTCGAGCAATTGTCCAGGAATTTCGTGCGCCTCATTGAGCAGGGTGCCAAGGCGACGGCCGCCTGCCTCAAGCTTCGCGCGGAAGGCCGGCTCGACGGCGAGACCGTCGGGCGCGGGGTCGCGGGCGCCATCAAGACGTTCAGCCACGTTGCAGAATACTGGTTCGCCCATCCGCATCGGGCGATCGAGGCGCAAGTGAAGCTTGGCAAAGGCTATGTCGACCTGTTGGCCGCGGCTGCCGGACGCATGTTAGGCGAACCAGCGAAGCCGATTGCCAAGTCCGACCCGAAGGATCGACGGTTTGCGGATCCGGAATGGTCGTCGAACCCGTTCTTCGATGTCTTGAAACAGGCCTATTTGCTGACCTCGAAGTGGGCCAATTGCCTTGTCGATGAGACCAAGGGGATCGATGCGCACACGCGACGGAAGGCCGAGTTCTATGTGCGTCAGCTCGCCGACGCGCTTTCGCCGGCGAACTTCGTGCCGACCAATCCGGAGCTGCTGCGCGAGACGCTGTCTTCCAATGGCGGGAATCTGGTGCGCGGCATGCGCATGCTGGTCGGGGACATTGAGGCGGGTGGCGGGCGCCTCAAGATCCGTCAGTCGGATTCAGCGATGTTCGAAGTCGGCCGCAACCTCGCGATCACTCCGGGCAAGGTGATCTATCAGAATGAGCTGATGCAGCTCATTCAATACATCCCGACTACCTGCACGGTGCTGAAACGGCCGATCCTCATCGTTCCGCCCTGGATCAACAAGTACTACATCCTCGACCTCACCCCGGAGAAGTCATTCGTCAAATGGTGCGTCGACCAAGGGCTGACCGTTTTCGTCGTCTCATGGGTCAATCCGGATGCGAAACTCGCCGGCAAGGGATTCGATGACTACATGCGCGAGGGCCCTCTCGAAGCCCTCGAGGTCATCGCGATGGTGACCGGTGAGGCGAAGGTTCATATCTTCGGATACTGCATCGGCGGCACGTTGCTTGCGGCCATGCTGGCGCATATGGCAGCGAAAGGCGACGCGCGAGCGCTCTCAGGGACGTTGTGCACAGCCCAGGTCGATTTCACCCATGCGGGCGAGGTCAAGGTATTCATCGACGAAGAACAGATCGAGGCGATCGAACGCCAAATGTCGCAGACCGGTTTTCTCGACGGCCACAAGATGGCAACGGCCTTCAACCTGCTGCGGTCAAACGACCTGATTTGGCCGTATGTGATCAACAATTACCTGAAGGGCAGGTCACCCAGGCCCTTCGACCTGTTGCACTGGAATTCGGACGGAACCCGCATGCCGGTCGCGTGCCTTTCGTTCTATCTGCGAAACTTCTACCTTGAGAACAAGCTTGCGAACGGCGAGATGGTGCTTGCCGGCGAGACGGTCGATCTCGGCAACGTCACCGTCCCGGTTTACTGCCTGGCAACACGCGAGGATCACATCGCACCCGCGAAGTCGGTGTTTCTCGGCTCGAAGCTTTTCGGCGGCCCGGTCAAGTTCGTCGTCGCCGGTTCCGGTCATATCGCTGGTGTGGTCAACCCGCCGGATGAGCTCAAATACAGCCACTGGATCGATGGCCCGGTGGCTAGCAACGTCGAGACTTGGCTCGCCAAGGCTGATGAACGTCCGGGCTCGTGGTGGCCGCACTGGCTGCAATGGATGCGAGACCAGGACCCGACCGAGGTTCCAGCGCGAACTCCGGGCGGCGGCAAACTCGAGCCGCTCGAAGATGCGCCAGGAAGCTATGTGAAGGTCAGGGACTAGTTTCCAGCGGATTCTTCACATCCCGCCCTGTTGCCGCTGATAGTCCGGCTGGCCGTTCTGCCGCGGATTGTAGGACTGGCCGCCGCGCCAGCGCGGATCCCAGTCGCGCCGGCGATTGAAGCCGAAGGAGTCACCGTTCCAAGTGTCACTGCGCGCAACGGGGACTTCGGCCGGGCGGCGCATCGCGAGGCCGCCCTGCGGCTGGTTGTTCAGCACCACGACGAACTCCGTGCGATAGTTGGTCTCGCGGTTCAGCGGCTCATCCGAGATGGTGATCGAGGATCGCGGCAATGCGGTCGGCGCGATGCGATCGATGACGTCCTGTGGGATGGTGATGCGGTCCAGCGCGGACTTGGCGTCATCGCCGCTGTCGATCGTGACCGCGGTCCAGCGCAGACCACGCTCGGTGCGCGCCACCGCCGTGAATATATGGGTGCCGATCGGCTTGCCGGGATTCCGGATCGTGACCGGAACCTCGATGGTCGAATCGAACATCTCGCCCGCCTCCGGCGCCCGGTCATGCGTGAGGCGCCGCACGTAAAGCTTCTGCGTCGCGCGGCTGACGAAGACCGAGACCGGCTCGAGCGCGAGCTTCGCGTCCTTCGCAGCCTTGGCGGCCTCGACGCGCTTCGCCTCGGGCGCCGTAGCGGCCGCTTCGGCCGCAGCGACGGCCTCCTGCCTGGTCTTTGCGTCGGCCGTGGCGGCCTCGAGCTGCGTGCGGAGCTCCTCGACCTTGGCGGCGGCCTTCTGCCTGACGTCCTCGGCCTTGGCCTTGGCTGCGTCCGTCCTGGCGGCGGCGAACACCTTCCCGGCGTAGGCGAGCTCGGCGTCGGCGCGGCTCTTGAGGTGCTCGAGCTTGCGCACCGCCGCCGGGGCGGCGGCGGCCTCGCGCTTCGCGGCCGCGACGGCGCTTTTTGCGGCGTCGGCCACCTTGGTAGCCGCATCCGCCTCGCGCGCCAGCGTTTCGGCGCGCACCGGGGCAGCGTCGATCGCCTTCTGCTTCGGCACGAACAGCGCCGGATGGGAGAACGCAACCGGCTCCACGTCGAATGGCGAGATGATCACGCGCATGCCGATCCGCGTCTTGTCAAAGAGCTTCTCGGCAAAGTCGTAAGGCATCCGCACGCAGCCGTGCGAGGCCGCATATCCGGGCAGCGGTCCGCCATGCAGCGCGATGCCCGACCAGGTGATGCGCTGCATATTCGGCATCCAGGCATCGTCATAGAGGGTTGAATGGTGGTCCTTGTCCTTCTCGACGACGCTGAAGACGCCAGCCGGCGTTTCGCGTCCCTTGATTCCGCTCGATACCGGCGCACGCACGATCGAGCCGTCGGCATCGTAGAAGGTCACGTGCTGGCCCTTGAGCGACACGATCGCCATGATCGGGTCGCCGGCAATGCGCGGGGGCGTCGCCTCGACGGCGCGCGCGGGACGGGTCTGATTGGCCGCCGCGTCGGCGGACGGCGCCGGGATCAGCGCCGTCAGCGCGGCCATGGCCGCGAGCGACACAATGGCCGGAGGCCCCCACCGCCGGATCGCCTCGGCTTGTGCGCCGACCCGCCTCCGCTTGGTTCCCAGGCTACGGACGGGTTCGAGTCCGCCGTAGCGCAAAAGGCAGAGAGGGGAGCCCGGAGGGCGAACGCGGATGGATGGCGCCGTCGCGAATCGATTTGTCATGCATGAGAACAAAAACTGCGACCGCTGGATGGTTCCCGCATTACGCCTCGCGGTTAAAAACTTCTGTGAGGGCTGCCAGGAGTTGGGCGGCCGCCGACGTCGACTTCAGCTTGGCGACGGTATTGTACGGGGCATGCGTCTGGATGCGGCGATGGCAAAATGGCCAACTATGCCGGACGCGTGACCTCCGCGTGCGGAGAGCTGAAGAGCACACCATGGAAATCGTAACGCTGTACGAGAGAGAAAAGCCGAAGCAGTCACTGCTAACGCCCGAGCTGGAACAACTCTACGGGGGCGGTCTCTGCTTCAGGTCGCCTGGCGATCGGCCGTATGTGATCGGCAACTTCGTCCAGACGATGGACGGCATCGTGTCCTTCGGCATACCCGGGCAATCGGGCGGCGGACCGATCAGCGGCGAAAGCGCCGACGACCAATTCGTGATGGGACTCCTGCGGAGCAGCGCTGACGCCGTTCTTGTCGGCTCCGGCACGCTGCATGGCGATCCAGGACATGTGCGTATTCCGGAATTCATCTATCCGGATGCCGAGGAGCTCTACGCCGCTCTTCGAAAAAAACTCGGCAAGCCAGCGCTGCCGCTCAACGTGATCCTGACTGCGAGTGGCAGAGTGGACCTCCGCGAGCCGACGTTCCATACGAAGAATCTACGCACCGCGATCATCACGACCGAGGAGGGGGCGTCCCGGATCCTTTCCGAGCATGGCGATGTATCCCCCATTGCCATTCGATCAACGGGAGAAACAGGTCTCACGACTCCGCGAGCGGTACTCTCACTTCTTAAACAAGAGTTCGGCGTAGAGCTGCTCTTGCATGAGGGCGGACCGACCGTGTTTGGCGAGTTCATTGCGGCTGAGCTGGTCGATGAGCTTTTCTTGACAGTGGCGCCCCAGATTGCGGGGCGCGGGAATGGAAGTCATCGACCCAGTATCGCGGGAGCAACCACGTTCCTGCCTGGAACGGCGCCATGGTTCTCGCTGGTGAGCGTCAAGCGCGGTTCAGGCCATCTCCTTCTTCGGTATGCTTCCGAGTTCTGAACGGCAGCCTCGGCTTTTCGTGCTCAATGAGACCCGTTGTGCTCAGATTGACATTTTCCGCGTTGGCAAGCGGGCTCATCGCGACGCAAGTTTCTTCGCGATGGTGAGCGCTGCGCCTCCGACACCGTCAGCTCGCGTCGATTGCGGATCACCGGCTTCGAGAAGGAGTTCGTTCATGACACCGAGGATCTGCTCGCGCGATTGGACGACGCCGGCGGCATCGAAGTCCTTCCGGATCTTGCTGAACACGTCACTTCGCTCGGGATCGAGCGAGTCCATTGCGAGGCCGTCCGAATAGGCCGCCGCATCCGCGGCCGCGAGGCCTAGTTTTTCGGCAGCCCACATCCCGAGGAGCTTGTTGCGGCGAATTGTCCTCCTCAGTTCATCGTCGAAGCTGGTCATCTGAACGTTCTCGACACTGCTGGCGCGCGACGAATGCCCGCTGCAATTCGGCGCCTGGCCTCATGCGGGGGACCAGGGTCCCGTTGGCGAATACGCTGGCTCCTCCCGGCCGTCACGGCGCGGGACCCGCCCCATCTCCTGCGCCAGCTGCTCCAGCGCAGCGATGCGATTTTCCGTCGATGGATGGGTCGAGAACAGGTTGTCCATGCCGCGGCCCGAGAGCGGATTGATGATGAACATATGCGCGACCGCCGGATTCCGTTCGGCCGGCTCGTTTTCGATTTCATGCACGCCACTTTCAATCCTTTCCAGCGCGGACGCGAGCCACTCCGGGTTTCCGCAAATACGTGCGCCGAGATTGTCGGCCGCATATTCACGCGTACGGCTGATCGCCATCTGGACCACCATGGCGGCGGCCGGCGCGAGCAGGGTCATCAACAGCGTTGCAATCGGCCGCGGACCCTCGTGGTTATCGCGGTGGCGAAAAAGCGCGCCGAACTGCGCCAACATGGTGATGGCGCCCGCGATGGTGGCGGTAACGGTCATGATCAAGGTGTCGCGGTTTTTGATGTGCGCAAGCTCATGCGCCATCACCCCCGCTCCCTCTTCGGGTGTGAGCAGGTCGAGCAGCCCCGTCGTCGCGGCGACTGCGGCATGCTGCGGGTTGCGGCCGGTCGCGAATGCGTTCGGCTGCGGGTTGTCCATCACATAGACCCGCGGCATCGGCAGCGCTGCGCGATGGGCCAGGTCGGCCACCAGGTGGACGAGGTCTGGGGCGGTGTGCTCGTCGACTTCGTGCGCGCCCTGCGTGGACAGAACGAGGCGGTCACCCCTCCAGTAGGCGAAGGCGTTCGTCGCGAGCGCAACCAAGAAGGCGATCGAGGCGCCACCCCGGCCGCCAAGCAGATAGCCGAGGCCCATCAGCAGGGCCGTCAGCGCAGCGAGCAGAATTGCGGTCCGCATGGTGTTCATCGCGATCTTCCTTGCCGCAACAACCGCAGACACGATCACAAGGCGCGCTCCGGTGTTTGCGCAAATGTCAGAAACGGCAATCAATGGCGCGCTAAAAAAAGCTCGGAGCAAATCGCTGCCGGTTGGCATGCGGACACTGGCGACTCCGCGGAAGGGCCGGCGGCCAACGCAGCCGGCGCACCAGATGAAAACCCCGTTCGCCCGTCCCGGCCTGAGGCCGCTGGCGTTGCTTGGCGGAGGGGAGACGCCACCAGAGTCAACCTAGCCCGCCGGCTTCAAGGCCGATTGATCTGGATCAACCGAAAGGGAAGGCCTCGGGCGCGACCGCGACGAGGTGCTGCGGCCACGCCGGGATTGTGTGTGCGAGCACGCGTCCGCAGAAACGATCGTGATTAAGACGTCTGCCTGTCGGCGCGTGATCGCTGATCGGGCGGGGATGCCCCCGAAGCGTCGGCGCAAGGCTGGAAGCGATTGCTCGATCTGAGCCTGGCCGGTTCTGGCCCGAACCGATATTAGCGCTAATGAGCACCGCAGCGCGTGTGGTTAAGCGCTGGGCCGAGGCCCGCGATTCGCCCGGCGATCGCCCGCGGATACCGCATGAACCAGTGCCCGAATGGGCCACGGCCCCGTTCACCAATTTACGATGCCCGCCAGTAGGCCGGCGGGGTATCGGGCAGGGTATTGTGCGAACGGAATTCGAGGTCCAACATTGGGGGGCTTTGAGAGGAGCGGGCGCGATTCTTACGCAGCGAAGCTTTGCCGGTTTGGCCTTGGGCGGAACGGTCGCGCTCGCCGGATGGGGCGCGGTCGAGCTGGGCGCCTTCAACGCGTCGCGTGTCGAGACGACCGCAGCGCAGATCGCTGAGCGCAGTCCGCCACCGCCCGAGCCTGCCGTCGTGGGCGCCGCCACGACCGTCAACGAGGCCGTGCCAGGCGATGCAAACCCGCCTGAGCCTGTGATCGCTCCCGCCAGTTCTCAGCCTGCCGCCGAGGTGACCGCCGCCGAGCCGGTCTCGACCGGCACGGACCCGACGCAGGCGCCCGACACAGATCCGAAGCCGGCGTCCGACACGGATCCGAAGACGGCGCCCGACACGGGCATGCAGCTCGCTTCCGTGGCACCCTCCGAGCCGGTGGACGAGAGTGCGAAAGCGCCCGTGGGCGCGATCGAACCGCCGCGTCCGTGCGTGACCGACGCCTGCATCGATGCGTACCTCTGGTCGCTGTACGAACGCACACCCAAGGTCGACACGGTCAAGGTGCCACAGAAGATCAAGGTAACGGTCAAGAAGAAGGGCAAGCCCCGGACCGTGACTCAGACCGTGATGACGTACGTCGTGGAAGACTTCACGTGGAAGGATCCGGCCGCCGCAAAACACGGCGGCATGCCGCTCATGGACTACGTCATCGGCGGCATGGACCATGGCTTCAAGCTCAGACTCTACAACGCGCTGCGCGCGATGGATGAGGCGGGCCTCATGCCGGGGATCACCAGCGGCTTCCGCGACGATTACCGTCAATCCATCGCCGCCGGCAACAAGGCCGCGTCGGACAGCTCCTTCCATGGCGGGAGCAGGCGCGGCGGCTACGGGCACGGGCTTGCGGCCGATCTCGTGAGCGTCAAGGGCGACAACCGCATGCAGCGATACGCCGCCAGCGAAGAGATGTGGAAGTGGATCGATGCGCACGAGAAGGAGCTTGGCATCGGGCGCCCCTATCTCGATCGAGACCCACCGCATGTCGGGCCTCTCGACGGCACGGAATATACGGTCAAGCGCAGCCTGGCGAACAAGCGCGCCCTGGCGAATGCGAAAAAGCGAGTCTTGCCGGAGAAGACATCGGAAAAGCCGAAATTGAGCACTGCGAAGCTGAAGACGGCGGAAAAGCCGCAATTGAACACCGCGAAGCTGAAGACGGCGGAAAAGTCGCAAATGAACGCCACGAAGCTGAAGGCGGCGGAAAAGCTGCGCCTCAACGCCACCAAGCAGCTGGCCGCGCGCACCGAGTCCGGCACGACCAAGCACCCGAGCCCGGCAAACGCGACAAAACATCCAAACCCGGCGGCAGTGTCCAAGCTCACCAGCCTGCAAAAACGAGTCACGCTGCCGCGGTGACCCCGCGTGATTTTGACCCGCCACATCCCCCGGCTCGAATCCTGGCGCCGCAGCCAGCGGTGAATACACTGCCTTTTTGCTGACGCGATTCTGCAAAAGGGAGTGGATATGCGACGGCGCGACTTCATCCAGGCGCTGGCTGCGACCGCAGCCGGGTGGCCGCTTGCGGCGGGTGCACAGACTCAGCCGGCCCCGTCGCCGGCGTCGCCCAATCAGCCGGCCGCACTGACTCAAGCACAGTCGGATGCGCTCGCGGCGTACGACCGGGCAGTCAACCAGTTCAGGTCGATCCTGGCAGAGCGGCGCACGCAGATCAGCTCGCACCAACCATTGCCGAACCTGCCCGGGCAGGCGGTCTACCTCGCGCGCATCAATGTGATGAGCACCTACAAGGACCTCACCGACGCGCTTCCGTCCAGGATCGGAAGGCCGAATAAATTCGGCGTTCCTCCAGCGTACTTCGACGCCGACATCGAGCCGCTGGTCGATGAGTACAGAAGACTCTTCGCCATCATGGAGGCGCCGCCCGCCAACGCGCAAAACTCGGATACGCCGTTCCGGGACGTGGTGGACCTAGGCGTAGCCATTGCGCGCGCCAAGGGCCTCGATGCCGCCAATGCCGAGGTGGCGGGCCGCATCAGCCTGGGGCTGTTCTTTGCCGAGACCGACGGCAAGCAGAATATCGGGAATGCGCGCTCGAACACGTACAAGGGAAGTTTTCAAACAGGTCCATCGGAAGATCGAATCGGTCGAAGGAAATGGGCCGCAATCAAGCCGTCGATCAAATCTCCTGAAGTGATCGCTCGCGACGACAGGGAAGAGGCGAGGGTCGGCAATCTGGATCATCGGTACAATCACTGGATCGCCGTGCGGGATGGTCTCGCAAACGCCCACGCCGAGCTTTTCCGGCAGATCCCTGCGATCGTGCGAACGCTGCCGGATCCGATCGATCAGATGAAGCTCTTCGAGCTCATCCAGATCATCCCGTCTCCGACCAGATCCGCTCTGAGCTCTGCCAGCTTGACCGGCTACCGGATCTCAGAGCCGCGGATCATGGGATATCTGCGAAACAACAGCATCTTCGCATTCGGGCACGCCGACAGAGCCAGGAGATCAGCAACCTTCCGCGAAATCCTCGATGCGATGTGGCTCTTCAACCGCAAGTTCGAACGCGCCCTGGCCGAATTCAACCAGATCAGGGCCAGGCACTGAAGCCATCGACCGCATGGCGCCTGGCGACGTGCACTGAAGGCTATAGTCCGCGCCGCAGGCGCGTCAGCGGCCGCGGATGCGACCTCCGTTCTTGAAGGCTCGCGCGAATCGGTCTTAAGGTCGTGCTCTCGTTCCAATCTCGCAAAGGGGGGATGATCGTGGGCCTTCGATTCGCGAGGCGCATTCCGCTGCTGCCGGGCTTGCGGGTCAACCTGTCGAAGTCCGGGCCGTCCCTGAGCCTTGGGCATAGCGGCGGCTGGCTCACCATCGGGCCACGCGGAACCAGGGCGACGGTGGGACTGCCGGGCTCGGGCCTGTCGTACTCGCGGCAAGTGGAAGGAGGGCCCCACCTCGGCCATCAGGCGAGCTTCGTGTTGATGCTGATCGTCGTCGGTATCCTCGTCGCTTCTGCCCTCTGAACGACGGCTCAATTCTTGAGGCCGGGGCGCGCCAGCTGGATGCTGCCCGAGCGATCTTGCCCGGCTGGACGCTAGGGGAGGCAAACGGTACCGTTCGATGCGACGGCGCGCGTGCACGGCCGGAGGCATCGATGAGATCGCGGGTACTGGTCCTCGGCAGCCTTTTTCTCACCCTTTGCTGCACTCATTCGGCAAGCGCACAGGATTGGCCAACGCGCACAGTCACCGTGGTCGTTCCGCTTCCTGCCGGAACAGCGGTCGACAGCATCGCGCGCCTGGTCATGCAGCAGGTCGGCCAGCAGGTGGGGCAGAGCGTCATCGTCGAGAACCGCCCCGGTGCGGGTGGCACATTGGGCACGAGCTTCGTCGCCAAAGCCTCGCCGGATGGACATACGCTCCTCGTCTATGGGGCGGCGGCGTCGGCAGCCGCGCTTTATGCCAAATTGCCGTATGACACCCTGACCGACATCACTCCGGTCGCTGCCCTGGGACAGCAGCCGCTCGTGGTCGTCGCACCGCCAGGTCGGTTCAAGGACATGGCCGATCTCATCGCCCAGGCAAAAGCCCGGCCGGGCGCTCTGAACTTTTCGACGCCAGGTGTGGGCTCGGCCGCCCATCTCGGGGCGGCGCGGCTCACATTGAGCGCGGGCGTTGTCGCCCAGCACGTGCCGTTCCGGGGCGACTACATTCTCGAGGTGGCCGCTGGCAGGATCGATTTCAGCGTCGCGCCGATCGGGACAGTCGTCAGCCTCGTCCGCGACGGAAAACTTGCTGCGCTCGCGGTGGACGCCACGAAACGATCATTCGCGCTGCCGGAGTTGCCGACGCTGCTCGAAGCAGGGCTGAAGGATGACGCGATCTATCCATTTTACATTCCTGCTTTTGCGCCGGCCAAAACGCCGCCCCCGATTCTGGACAAGCTGCACGCCGAGATACAGGCGGCCCTGTCGGTGCCGCTGGTGCATGATCGCGCCGCCAATCTCGGCTTCGAGCCGATGCCGTTGAACCGCACCGAAATGCAGGACTTCTTTCGGCGCGACGTCGCGGTGAACCGAGCGCTCGTTGAAGCGGCGAACATTCCGAAGCAGCAGTGAGGGGCGTGGCGTTCGCCATCGCGCAATTGCAGTAATCGGGCAGGTGCTTTGCGTTCCATAGCGGTGGACGGTATGCCGCGTCTTGTCCATAAGACCGCCAGCCCGCTTCAGCACGCCATCTGAAGGCTTCCCGAATGAACGACATGAGCTCCGGCCGCGGAGCGCCGTCCCCGGCGATGCGGCGATCCTTCGCGGCGCTGCGCCACCGCGGCTTCCAGGCGCAGTTCGTCACCTACGTGCTGGCGATGATGGCGGACAACATCGAGCACGTGATCAGCTACTGGATGCTGTTTCAGAAATTCCGCTCCCCGGCGCTCGCCGGCTTCGCGGTGCTCTCGCACTGGCTGCCATTCCTGGCCTTCTCCGTGGCGACGGGCGCGCTCGCCGATCGCTTCGATCCGCGCCGGCTCATCCAGTGCGGCATGGGCCTGTTCATCACGGCTTCGCTCGGCTGGGGTTATTTCTTCGTCACGGATACGCTGCAGATGTGGCACGCCATGGTGCTGCTGGTGATCCACGGCTGCGCCGGCGTGCTGTGGCAGACCCCGAACCAGCTCCTGCTCTACGACATCGTCGGGCCGAGCGATCTCATGAGCGCCGTCCGCCTCAATGCCACCGCGCGCTATCTCGGCGTGCTGGTCGGCCCCGCTGTCGGCGGCGTCATCATGCTCACCCTCGGGTCCGCTCACGGCATCCTGCTCAACACGGTGTTCTACCTGCCGCTCGTGCTGTGGCTGGTGAATGCGCCGTACGGCCCGCGCTTCCGCAAGGGCGCGCCGGCGCCGCATCGCGCCGTGCGTGGCTTCGCCGACATCGTGCATGCCATGCGGGAGGTCGCGCGCCATCCCGTGATCGTGTCGATGACGCTGCTCGCCGGCTGCTCGTCCTTCCTGGTCGGCAATGCCTACAACGCCCAGATGCCGGGCTTCGCGAACGATCTCGGCCATGGTGACCCGGGCGTGTCGTACAGCCTGCTGCTCGCCGCGGATGCGGCCGGCGCCATGGTGGCGGGCATCGCGCTCGAGGGCAGCGGCCTGCTGCCCCCGAAGGCTCGCACCGCGCTCGTCCTGGCGATGCTCTGGTGTGCGGCACTCACGGGATTCGCTCTGGCCTCGAACTATCCGCTCGCGCTGGCGCTGTTGTTCGCCGCCGGTTTCTTCGAGCTGTCGTTCAACGCCATGGCGCAGACGCTGGTGCAGGTCCACGCGCCGGCTGACATGCGCGGACGCGTCATCGGCCTGTTCAACATGGCGAGCCTCGGCCTGCGCGCGTTCAGCGGTGTCTCGGTCGGGTTGATCGGAAGCCTGATTGGCGTGCATTGGTCGCTTGCGCTGTCCGCCATGGTGATGATGGCGATCGCCTGTGGATTGCTGGCGCTGCCTTAATTCCTGATTTCGCGTTGCCGATCGCCTGCCAGCCGGATCCCGGCTCGGATCAGACCTTAGTCGGGGCGGGGCCCGTTGAGCCTGTACCGGACGCACTGGGAGCCATATGCTTGCGATCAGCCTGCGGCGGGCGTTACTTGCAATGCGTTCCGTGATCAGAACCGGGCTCCGATGTCGACGAACCGACTTCTCCTTGGGA
>Ga0075426_10001032_pt1 | contig 19618 bp, 16 predicted proteins | sample SoiMethybrSBSTD5_FD_75304 | JGI IMG/M metagenome (GOLD analysis project Ga0075426, IMG submission 75304) | Bulk soil microbial communities from a Populus tree surrounding site in Tennessee, USA - Soil MetaG P. TD hybrid SBSTD5 | ecosystem: Environmental > Terrestrial > Soil > Tree plantation...
TGACCCAATCTCGAAGTGCTTCTGATCGCAGACGAGCAGCACTGCTCCGCTATCGCCCAGAAGTTTTGCCACCTGGTCTGCGTGATAAGCGGTATCGAGAGGCACCGCAGTTGCGCCCGCAGCAATGATTCCCAGGTAAGCCGCCAACCAGCGCGGGTGGTTGTCAGCCAGAATGGCAACCCGCGCGCCGGGCTGAGTCCCGCGTTCTACCAGCCAGGCAGCCACGGCTTCGGCCATGCCCCGCAGCTCAGCATATGTATGGCTTTCGACGCCCTCGGGACCCTGGACTACAACTGCAACGTTCTGCGGCCGGCGTTCGGCGCACTCGACGAAGCGATCGTAAAAGGTAGGCATCGGCTGCGGTGGGAATCTTAAATGAAAAGAGCGCAGAGCGGTGCTTCCACTGGACGAAGCATCGCAGCACACTGGTGTCCGAGTATTGGATGGAGCATTGGGTGGGCCGCCGCTTTATCGTCGCCCCAGGAGCATCGGTCCCCGCCTCTGGTGTTCGCGGCGGGATTGCAAGCCAGGCTACTTCAGAGCTTTCAGGCGTGCGCTCAGGCGGGACTTATAACGAGCAGCCGTATTCTCATGCAGGACGCCCTTTTGGATTGCCTTGTCCAACGCGGAAACTGTCGTGCGAAACGTTTGTTCCGCGGCAGCTTTATCTCCGTTGGCCAGGGCAGCTCGCAAATCGCGCAAAGCCGAGCGCAGGCGTGAGGTATTGCTACGGTTGCGAACGGTGCGTCGTTCGGTCTGACGGGCGCGCTTTAGCGCAGAAAAATGATTTGCCATTTATACCAAGCCTTGTGAATAGGTTGTCAGGAGAAATGTCCTGCTGAGGACGTTCCTGCGGACTTGAATAAACTATTTTACGGGAGTGAGTTGCAGACGGTCAATTCGAGGCCGGGAAGAGAGAACTGACCCATCAAAGAGCGCCTCTTAATCAAATAATAAACATTTATGTAATGTTGACGTTCTGACAACGCTGCTAATCGAGACGCCGGGGGATGGGCCTCGCAAAAGTGTGCGAAAGAAGTGGGCGCCCACGGTGAGTCGGTTTATTCACGAAAAGGCCTGGCCGCCCGCCTTCTTCTTCTCTCGATGAACTCCACCGCGCCAATGCCGTGAGCTCTGCCCCTTCGGTGCTGCGTTATCGCTGGCTCCGTGCTGACGCTGAGGATATGCCGAACAGAGCAATGGCCGAAGTGAAGACGATCGGCAGACTGAACCTTCTCACGAGTGCCCCCATCAGAATTAGTGTTCTTACCCAAACGGGGATAACAACGGGACGACTGGCGTAGCGTTCGGCCGCCGTACTTACCATCGCCGGAAAAACGACAACCCCCACACAAATTGCGGCAAAAATGACAATGGCCTTACGGTGATTGGCCCAAAAAACATGCATTCATGAACTCCATTCTCGGAAAACGGCACGAACGATTCTGTACTAACGTGCGATGGTCTGCCCAGGCATAAGGTGATAAGAAATGAAAGATGCATCAGACTGAGCTCGACTCCCCATTGCATCAGATTGAGCTCAGATCTTCGTGTGCGTACCCAATCGGCTCCCGTAAACGCTCTTTAGCGCGACTCTCTGCATTGCTTACCTTATGGATTGCTGTACTCGTTGTTCTGTACTGGATACTTTCAAGGTTCACAGACTGGCCTTTATTCCTGTTCCTGCTCATTGTAATTCTCACGGTTATTCATCGCGCATTGGACCGCAATGCCGGTGGGATGTGGGCGGTCTACATAATGAAGGATAGCGCATACGGCTGGGTAACCCCGTTGGGAATTGAGTATCAGACGCCTTTTCGGAAGGACGTAGTGCATTGGTCACAGATAGCTCAATTAGACTATTCTCCAGGTACGGGTCGGATCACGATGTATTTGCATGACCGAGCCCTACCGGTACAATTTGGACCGCACAATGTGACAACTTTCTCTAAGAGCCCGGAATTCAGTCTAAGCCGCTTCCTAAGAGACAAAATAGAGTCCTGCGGCGGTATTTTTGTCGAGCAACTATCGAGCCGGTAAACCCGTACCTACAAGGTGTTGCATACTGGTGGTGCATACTGCTTTTGGCGAAGTAGCCAACCTGGTTTTTTCGTGCGGAACATCACCGCTGAGGGCATTCCGCCCTTATTCCAGAACGGCATCCGCGCGATGCGAAGGCGAGATCTGCCGATTGACTCCGCCCCCTCGCGGCGGTACGCTTTTAACAGACACGTAATCTGCCTACCTCATGTGGCGAAGTACAATCCGGAGTAGGGCGCCTCAGGCTGGCGTTCCCCGGTCCCCCTTGCGACATCTAACCAGCGCAATAAACGATACCGGCGCACCTGCGCCCGAGGCTAACTGACGAAGCTGAATGAAAAAAAGTATTGAGATCAGCCCCAACATCGAAACGCTATTTGGCACGCGTGACGAGAATCTTCACGTCCTCGAAGACGGCCTAAACATCAACATTGACCTCCGCTCCGACTCGCTCGAAGTGGAGGGCACCCCACGCGATGTGGCCCGCGCTGAGCAAGTTTTCACGGACTACGATCAACTGCAGCGCTCCGGCCACGTTTTCAATAATGGCGACTTGAACAGCATGCTGCGTGTGCTGGTGGCCGACCCTAAGGTCACGCTTCGCGGCTTGGCTGAAGCTGGACGCCAGCGCTCGTTCGGTCGCCGTACGGTCCAGCCTAAGAGTGCCAACCAGCGCCGCTATCTTGAGACCATCGAGAATACCGACATGGTTTTCGGCATTGGCCCGGCCGGGACCGGCAAGACTTACTTGGCCGTTGCTATGGCCATTTCCGCGTTGGTTTCGAAGCGGGTGAACCGCATCATTCTGGCCCGGCCCGCGGTCGAAGCCGGCGAGCGGCTTGGCTTTTTGCCGGGCACATTACAGGAGAAAATCGATCCCTACCTGCGCCCGCTCTACGACGCGTTATATGACATGCTGGACCCGGAGCGGGTTGACCGTTATCTCGAAAAGAATGTCATCGAGATTGCGCCGATTGCTTTCATGCGTGGACGAACGCTCAACGATTCTTTCGTCATCCTCGACGAGGCGCAGAACACCACCTCCGAGCAGATGAAGATGTTCGTGACCCGCCTGGGTTTTAATTCAAAGGCCGTCATCACCGGGGACGTCACCCAGATTGATTTGCCCAGCGCCCGCCGCAGCGGACTGCTGGAAGCCGTCGACGTGCTGAAGAATGTACAGGGCCTGAGCTTCGTGTACTTCGATGAGGGTGATGTTGTGCGCCATCATCTGGTGCAACGTATTATCCGCGCCTATGACGAGCACAAGACGAAACTTGCGGAAGATCAGTTGGAGTTGCTGGAGGCGAAGGGCGCTTCTTCTGGAAACGGCGCAGCAATAGTTCGGCAAGAAAGCTCCGACACACGCGAAGAAATCGAAGAATAGAACGGCAATTCAACGGAGGGTGGCAATTGGCGACCCTCCATTTTTATTGAAACGATGCCACTGACGATCATCCTGAAACGGCGTGTGCCGGGCTTGAGCGAGCGGGCGCTGGAGCGGTTTGCAGCCCGCGCCTGCCGCGCCGTAGGTATTGAAGCCGCGGTTACGGTCCTGATTACTGGGAGCCGCGAAATGCGTGCACTGAACTCGCATTTCCTGAGGAAAAATCATGCCACCGACGTACTGTCATTCCCGGCGCCGGCTTTTACCAATGGCTTTGCCGGGGACATCGCCATTTCGCTCGACATTGCCGCGCGTAACGCCCGTCTCATGAGACACTCGGTCTCCGACGAGATTCGCATCCTGACTCTGCATGGGATTCTTCATCTGGCGGGGTATGATCATGAAGGCGACCGAGGTGAAATGGCACAGATAGAGTTGGCGCTTAGAAAGACGCTTGGGCTTCCGGCGGCTCTTATCGAGCGCGCATCGGGTAAGCGCCAAAGTAGAAGTGGGCGGCTGGAACGAACCCGGGTATGAACGTCGCGATAGCATTGGCGCTTGCGGTGCTGTTGGCGCTGCTGACATTGTCCTCTTACGTCGAACGGGTGTATGCCGAAATTGGGAAGTTTCTGTCCCGCGAATTCCAGGAAAACATAGACAACTTCGAGCAGCAGGTCGAGCCCAGGCTGAAAGTTGGGCGTTCGCGAGCTGCTTTGTCCATGGCTGTGCTGACCCAGTTGCTCATGGCGGCTGTGGCCATGGTGGTGGGCTTTAGCGTATTCCGCGATGGCAACTGGAACGCGGATGAAGTTCTCGAAGCCGCGCTCGGGCTTCTCCTGATTGTCATCGTCTTCAATCGCTTTCTGCCATATGTTTTCTTTTCACGCACTGCAGGGAAGTGGCTGGCCCGATGGAGCCCCTTGTTGCGAGCAATGATTTACCTGGTCCTACCCGTGACACTGGTGCTGGGTTTTCTGCAATCGGTCACCTCTCTGACCCGCGAGCATTCTGATCCGGAACCAGAGACACAAGCCGAGGCGGTGGACGCACTGATCGAAGCTGGGCAGGAAGAGGGCATTCTCGACGAGAGCAATCGCGACCTCATTCAATCCGTCGTGCAGTTCAGTGAGAAGACCGTTCGTGACGCCATGAAGCCGCGACCTGAGATGGTGACCGTCGCTGCCGATACCAGTATTGAGAAATTCATCGAGTTGCTGCGCTCGCGGCCGTTCTCGCGGGTGCCGGTCTTCGAGGGCAACATAGATAGCATTGTCGGGGTGGTTTACGCCAAAGACGTGATGCAGGTTACGGACTCGGATGCTCAGCATCGAAGCGTCGGTTCCTTGATGCGAAGGGATGTGTACTTTGTTCCCGAGACCAAACTCGCCAGCGATCTGCTGCGCGAGCTGCAAAAGAACAAAGTCCGGATGGCGATTGTGATTGACGAATACGGCGGAGTCGCAGGACTGGTGACCATTGAAGACCTTGTCGAAGAAATTGTCGGCGAAATAAGCGATGAACATGAAATTGCCCAAGTCATCCGCGAAAATGAACATTCTTATCTCGTGCCGGGAAATATGGACGTCGACCGGCTGGAAGAATTGCTAGGTGTGCGCCCGGAACGCAGAGGTGCAGCTACAGTCGCGGGATTGGTAAGCGAACTTGCGGGACGCATTCCGCAAAAAGGCGAAGTGATCGAAGAAGATGGACTTCGTCTGGAAGTCTTGCAGTCGAGCAACCGTCGCGTGGAACGTGTGCGGGTCTCGCTGAATCAGTCCAACCAGATGAAGCTCATCTAGCTTATGGCCTTTCACTCTGGTTTCGTGTGCATCCTGGGACGTCCGAATGCAGGGAAATCTACGCTTCTGAATGCGCTGGCGGGTGAAAAACTCGCCATCGTCAGCCCCAAGCCCCAGACCACGCGCAATCGTGTGCTCGGTGTAATTAACGTCCCGCAAAAAAAGCGCGCTTCGGGGGCGCAGGTGATTTTGATAGACACACCCGGCGTGCATCGTGCCGATAGTTCTCTCGGGCGCAAGATGATGTCCGAAGTTCGTGACGCGCTACATGGATGCGACCTGGTTTTGGTCATTGTAGATGCGTCTAAGAAAATGGATGCCGAAGGCATGTTTTTGTTCGATTTTGTGAAGCGTACGAAGACGCCGGCGTTTTTGCTGCTTAACAAGGTCGATCTTTTGCGGGGTGACAAAGGGAAGTTGCTTCCGCTGATCGAGCACTCTTCTAAGTTGCATGAGTTCCAGGAAGTTATTCCGATCTCTGCGAGGAAACGGGAGGGCCTCGATCTGCTGATAGAAAAGATCGTTTCAACCTTACCGAGCGGGCCCCCTTATTTCCCCGAAGATCAGATTACCGATCAGCCGGTACGATTCATGGCAGCCGAGCTGATTCGTGAGCAAGTTCTGGTTTTAACCAGCGAAGAAGTTCCACACTCGGTCACGGTCATTATCGAACAATTTGAAGAAGGCAAGAGGCTCTCGCGTATTGCCGCGGCCATCGTGTGCGACCGCGAAGGGCAAAAAGGAATTCTCATCGGACGACAGGGGCAGATGCTCAAGAAAATAGGGACCGCCGCCCGACAGGAGATTGAGCGCATGTTGGGGACCAAAGTTTTTCTTGAGCTGTTTGTGAAAGTGCGTCCCAATTGGCGTGAATCGCATGCCTTCGTTGAGGAGCTGGATTGGCGTTGGCAGCTGCAAAATCTGGTCGCACCTCAAACCCGCAACCAGGATTAACCATTACTGGGTTGATCACTAGGGACGGTTAGGTTCGAAGCGCCTGTTTGAAGCACTACTCCTTCACTGCAATTCCCAACGTCTTCATTTTTCGATATAAATGGCTGCGCTCCAGCCCGAGCACTTCTGCAGTTCGGCTGATGTTGCCATGATTGTCGTCGAGCTTCTTCAGAATGTAATCACGCTCATAGGCGGCGCGCGCCTGATGTAGTGTCAGGAACTCGCCACGGCGGCTGCTCCCATCTCGATAGACCAGCGGAGGCAAATGTTTGCGGTCAAAACGGCCGGTAGTAGGGTTCATGATGACGATCCGCTCGATTACATTCCGCAGCTCGCGAACGTTGCCCGGCCAGGAATAACGCATCAACGCTTCGATCGCATCATCCGTGATCTCCCTCGGCTTGCTCCCGTATTGACTTGAAAGCTCCTTAAGGAAATGACGCGCAAGCAAAGGAACGTCTTCCTTTCGTTCGCGCAAGGCCGGAACCGAGAAGGGAATCACGTTGAGGCGATAAAAGAGGTCTTCACGAAAGTTTCCGGCAGAGATTTCTTCTTCCAGGTCTTTGTTTGTCGAGGCAATCACTCGTGCATCCACGGTCACCATTTCGTCGCCACCTACCGGCGTGAAACTTTGCTCTTCCAGCGTGCGCAGCACTTTGGATTGAGTCTTCAGGCTCATATCGCCAACTTCGTCGAGGAACAGCGTGCCGCCATGGGCCTTCAAGAACTTCCCCTCTTTATCCACCGTGGCTCCCGGGAATGAGCCTCGCAGGTGACCAAAGAGTTCGCTCTCAATTAAATCTTCAGGTATGGCCGCACAGTTAAGCTCCACGAACATCTCGTCCTTGCGCGGGCTCTGGGCGTGAATGGCTCGCGCCACCAGTTCCTTGCCGGTTCCGGATTCACCAAAGATCAAAACCCTCCCATTGGTCGGCGCCATGAGTTGAATTTGCTGCCGAAGCGCCTTCACCGGAATGCTGTCCCCGACTATCACCGTCTTTTGCGCCAGCTGCTTCTTCAGGTCACGGTTCTCCTGCCGCAGTTTCTTGGCTTCAACAGCGTGCTTGATAAGAATCAGAGTTTTGTCGAGAGAGAGCGGCTTCTCCAGGAAGTCGAAGGCCCCGAGCTTAGTCGCGCGGACCGCGGTTTCAATGGTGCCGTGGCCGGAAATTATGATGACTTCAGGGGCATTCTCGAGCTCCCGGACCTTTTCCAGCGTTTCCAGCCCGTCCATCCCCGGCAACCAGATGTCCAGCAGGATTATGTCAAAAGATTTTTTCTTCAGGAGCTCCAGGCAAGCTTCGCCGCTTGCCGCCGCAGACGTTTTATATCCTTCCTCTTCAAGGATGCCCTGCAGCGATTCACGAATCGCAGATTCGTCATCCACAATGAGTACGTTAAGCATAGGAGATGCGCGCAGGTGCGGCCGCCGAACTTGTGGCCAGAGGCAATTCGATCACGAACCGCGCGCCCACAGGATGGTTTTCTTCAACCCGAATCGAGCCGTGATGGTCTTCGACAATCCGGCTGACAATCGCAAGCCCCAGGCCAGTGCCCCGCTTCTTCGTGGAGAAGTATGGCAGGAACAAACGCTCCTTCACCTCCTGCGTGACTCCCTGTCCGCTGTCGGCAACGCTGATCTCAACCGCGTCACCGCTTGCCACCAGGGCCGTGGCAATCTCAATCTCCTTCACCATTGACCTCTGTACAGCTTCAGCCGCGTTATCCACCAGGTTCGCGATCGCGCGCTTCATGGCTTCGGAGTCGGCCATTACCTTCGGCAGATTATTGGACAAAGCCGTCCGCACGCCGATCCCGTCAAGGCGTCCGTTGAACATTGACAGCGCGTTCGTAGCAATGGCGTTGATATCCGCCGGCATAGGCTGCGGGGCGGGGAAGCGGGCCAATGTCGAGAATTCATTTACCAGCGAGCGGACCGTTTCGACGGCCGTCTCGATGGTTTGAGCACAGGTCCGCACCACCTCGACCGAAGCTGAATCGAGCTGCTTGTCCCGGCCGAGGTGGCGCAGGATTCGCTCGGCTGAAAGCGCAATCGGCGTAAGCGGATTCTTGATCTCGTGCGCCACGCGACGCGCAACTTCACGCCACGCGGCTTGCTTTTGCGCATGCAATACATCGGAGAGGTCTTCGAACACCACCACGCAGCCGACGGGCTGGGTCTTGTGTTGCAGCATCGCGACCGTGACCGCAACATTCAAACGCGAGCCCTGCACTGAAAATTCCATCTGAGTAGTAGTCGTGCCCATGCGGTCGGCGCGGCGCAGCAGGGGGTCGAGGTCCTCTAATACCTCCGGCGGGAACAAATCAGCTAAGGAAGCCCCGATTAAGGTTGCGGTGAGATGTGCAGGTTCATGCGATGGCTTCAATAGACGCAACAATGCCTGATTCACGTGGGTGACGCGCAGACCTGCATCCAGGGAAAGCACGCCGGTGGGTATGCTTTCGAGAATCGTCTCCATGTGGCGGCGACGCTGATCCAATTCAGCATTGGCCGCACTGATCTCCTTGCTGGACGCATCAATCTGTTGGCGGCTGGTCTGGAGCTCGTCCGCCATCTGGTTGAACGAACGCACAAGATCGCCTAGTTCATCGGCTGCGGGAACGGCGACGCGGTAGTCAAGGTTCCCGCGCGAAATTTCCTGTGTGGCTTCAGCAAGGGCGACCACGGGACGTGTTACCAGGCGAGAGAGAAACAGCGCAAGCCACATGGTGGCGAAGAGCACCATCCCCGTAAGTAGCCATAGAAAAGTCATGTACGTCCTGCGCACCAGTCGCCGTTCGCGTGCCAGGCCCAGGTATCGTTGCTGGCTGAGTTCGAGATGCTGTTGCGCATCGGTAAAGTTCTTGGGCAGAGGCATCGCGATCAGGATTTCTCCATGCTCGCCAACCGGCGCGGTGCCAAGGACATAATCAACTCCGCCCCACGACATGCGTTGAGGCCGATCTGGACCGACCGGGCCCACGGGAACGTTCGGCTTGAGCAAAGGCCACGCCGCCGGAGCCCCAAGGCTCGCCTCCGCATTACCCGACTCGATGGCAACGGCAAAGCCGCCCTGCAGAGTCGTCTGGTGCCGGCGGAATTCGTTCAGCACGCCGGAAAACCCATGCCCCTCAAACCCGCGCTGCACTTCGGGAGACGATGCGATTGACTCTGCCTCCGCATGCGCGTTCGCAGCCGCATATTTCGATAGCAGCGTCACCATGATTTGCGTGTCTTCCCGGACTTCCTCCACCGGAGTTGAGAACCACTTATCAATCGAGCGGTTCATCAGTCCGTAGGCGAACCAGAACATCACGATCACGGGAATAAATGAAAGCAGCAGGCTCCCTACAACCAGCCGGGTGCGGAATTTCGACCCTAAGACCCCAAGCCGCCTCTCGGCAAAAACCTTGATCAGGTTGCGTACCAGCACAAAAGTCAGCGCAACAAACAGAAAGAAGACGATCATCGAAAGCGCGCCAAGAAAGACGATTTGCTGGTTGGTGGAAGGGTTAATAAAAGGCAGGTCAAATGAGGACTGTGCGAGAGTCAATCCAAACAGCACCACGCTCAAGATTGCGAGCACAATGATGAGCTTTTTCCGGCTCTGTACGCTCTTGGTGGACGGTTTTGAGCTGCTCGAAGCCATTGCAAAAACGCAGCGCCGCCGATTAAAAGTGGGCCGCTGCCGCTGGAAAACTATTATATTGCCTAATTACCAACTGGCTTTCAGGTTTGAGCAACTTGTGACGCGAGTTCGCATCCGCGTGATTAGGGCAGCAGGTGCTTCAGCGGGCACTCATCGCACTTCGGCTTGCTCTTGAGGCAATAATTCTTTCCGACGCCGACGATCAATCCATGCATCTCGTTAAATACCTGGGTCAACGGAGTTCGAGTTCGGGTACTCATGCGTGATGGTTTGTGAGACGCGCCTCCCGCGATGACTGGCCACTGACCTGTGACCGCTGGCGCCCGGGCCAGGCTTCGCTCAAACAGTTGCCGCAGTTCTTCATAGCTCGCCTTCTGCGGCGCGATCTCATGCCGGGCAACAATTCTTCTGGTGTACGCGTCCACCACGAACACTGGGTGTTGCCCTGCGTACAGCAGAATTGAATCTGCAGTCTCCGGACCGACGCCGTTCAGCGCCAGCAACTGCTCTCGTAACTCAGCAGTGGGTTGCGCAAACATCTTTGTCAACGAGCCGCCGTAATTTCTATCCAGGAATTCGACAAACCGTTTCAACCTGCCTGCCTTCTGGCGAAAGTACCCGGACGATCGAATTAGTTTTTCCAGCTTGCGAATCGAAAGGCTTCTGATCCCGTCGACGCTCAGCACCTTCGCTGAGCGCAACTTACTCATTGCAATTTCCACGTTGGACCAGCTTGTATTTTGCGTGAGATATGCGCCCACAATTACTTCAAAGCGGCTTTGCGCAGGCCACCAGTGCTGGTTTCCCCAGAGCCGAAAAAGCACGGAATACATCGCGACGATTTTCTCTTCGGGAGACGTTTGGCTCATAGCGTTCCGTTTTGGGCCGAATTCAGTGTACCCAAAGTACATGGCCTCGAATCGCCCAGCCGCGAGTGTTTGTGCGTCGAATGGCCCGTTCCGAGGCCTCAGAAGCTGGATTCGACGCAGTGGAGTGCAAGTACAGGTACTAAGGTTACTTTTGCTGTTACTCAATCAAGGTGACAATTTATGTCATCGGAGTTGTGGCTCATTATCCCCCCTGACGAGCCGCACTTCCGCGCCGGGTGTATGTCCCGGAACCCAAGTTTTCAGCAGACTGGAGTCCTGAAAATGTCTCAGCGGCTGGGAGACCTTCTCGTCAAAGAGAAGATCATCACCCCAGAGCAGTTGCAGCAGGCGAGCAAAGTTCAACGTGAAACCAGTTGTCGCCTGGGCAGCGCACTCGTCAAGCTCAACTTCCTCACCGATGAGGATGTCACCAATTTTCTTTCGCGCCAGTACGGCGTTCCGGCAATTAATCTTTCCTATTTCGAAATTGATCCTTCTGTAGTCAAGCTCATTCCCTACGAGACCGCGAAGCGTTATCAGATTTTGCCACTGAGCCGCGTAGGCGCATCGCTCACCATCGCCATGGTCGATCCAACCAACGTCTTTGCCATGGACGATATCAAGTTCATGACCGGCTTCAACATCGAGCCGGTGGTGGCGGCAGAGAGCTCAATTCTGGATGGCATCGAGAAAGCTTACGGTACCAGCAAAGAAGATGATCTCGATCAGGTGATGCAGTCGATCTCGGACATGGACGAAGCCGACGTCGAACTGCAAGCCGATCAGGCAGAGATGGATCTCGCGGACCTCGAAAAGGCCGCCGATGAAGCCCCGATCGTAAAGCTGGTGAACCTGGTGCTCACCGATGCGGTCAAGCGTGGCGCCAGCGACATCCATATGGAGCCGTACGAAAAAGAATTTCGCGTGCGATTCCGTATTGATGGCGTGTTGCAGGCGATTATGTCGCCTCCCTTAAAGTTGAAGGATGCCATCACCTCCCGCCTGAAAATCATGGCTAAGCTGGATATCAGTGAGAAGCGGCTGCCACAAGACGGTCGCATCATGCTGAAGATGAATATCAGCGGCAAGAAAAAGCAACTTGATTTCCGCGTGAGCACCCTGCCCACACTATGGGGAGAAAAAATCGTGCTCCGGTTGCTCGACAAAGAAAACTTGCGGCTGGATATGACCAAACTTGGTTTCGAACAAGAATCGCTGGTCAAGTTCGAAAAAGCCATTCTGAAGCCGTATGGAATGGTGCTGGTCACAGGACCTACGGGATCAGGAAAGACCAACACCCTCTACTCCTCGATTGCGCGCTTGAACACTCCTGATACCAACATCATGACCGCCGAAGATCCGGTTGAGTTTCAGCTCGGCGGCGTCAATCAGGTGCAGATGAAGGAGCAGATCGGCCTCAACTTTGCGGCTGCGCTGCGCGCATTCTTACGGCAAGATCCCAACATCATTCTGGTCGGTGAAATCCGCGACTTTGAAACCGCTGAAATCGCGATCAAAGCCGCCCTGACCGGACACTTGGTGCTTTCAACTCTGCATACCAATGGCGCGCCTGAGACCATCACCCGCTTGATGAACATGGGTATTGAACCGTTCCTGGTTGCGACTTCGGTGCACTTGATCTGCGCACAGCGCCTGGTCCGCAGAATCTGCAAAGACTGCAGCGCTGAAGTTGAAGTCCCGGTGCAGACATTGATTGAAGAAGGCTACACCCCGGAAGAAGCGAAAACGGTAAAGATCCATAAAGGCAAGGGTTGCGGCACCTGTAACAACACCGGATATAAGGGCCGCTGTGGCTTATACGAAGTCATGGAAGTGGACGACGAGATCAGGGAACTGGTCTTGGTGGGCGCATCGGCGGTCGAAATGAAGAAGAAGGCAATTGAACGAGGAATGATCACGCTGAGGCGGAGCGGTTTGATTAAAGTTGCCGCCGGAATGACGACTTTGGAAGAGGTTGCACGCGAGACGATCCACTAACGAGTAGAAAAACGTCGTTGGCCTTCGGTCTTCGGTCGTTGGCCTGGAATACCGGGTGCTAGATGCTCGGGCTGGCCGACGACTGAGAGCCGACGACCGACGGCTTAAGGATAAGGAAACCGAATATGTCTCTTTCGCTAAGTGATCTACTGAAACGGATGTTGGAGATGAGTGGCAGCGATTTGCACATCACCACCAACTCGCCGCCACAAATCCGCGTGCACGGCCACCTGGTGCCACTCGACTTGCCCCAAATGACGCCGGCAGAAACCAAGCAGCTGGCCTACAGCGTCATGACTGATTCGCAGAAGCACCGCTTTGAAGAGCACCTGGAGCTGGATTTCTCTTTCGGATTGAAAGGCCTGGCCCGCTTCCGCGCCAACGTATTCAATCAGCGTGGCGCGACTTCGGCGGTGTTCCGCGTCATTCCCTTCGAGATCAAGTCATTTAACCAGCTCGGTCTGCCTCCGGTCGTGGCGAAACTCTGCGAGAAGCCGCGTGGCCTGGTGTTGGTGACAGGTCCGACCGGTTCGGGCAAATCCACCACGCTCGCGTCAATGATCGACAAGATCAACTCCGAGCGGCACGATCACATTCTGACCATTGAAGACCCGATCGAATTCGTCCACATGAACAAGAACTGCGTGGTCAACCAGCGCGAGCTGCATGCCGATACCAAGAGCTTTACCGACGCACTGCGCGCCGCCCTCCGTGAAGACCCGGATGTGGTGCTGATCGGCGAAATGCGAGATTTGGAAACCATTGAATCCGCGCTTCGCATCGCGGAAACCGGACACCTCACGTTCGGCACCTTGCACACAAATTCAGCCTCTTCCACCATCAACCGTGTGATCGACGTATTTCCCGCGCACCAGCAGTCGCAGATTCGCGCCCAGCTCTCGCTGGTGCTCGAAGGCATCATGTGCCAGAGCCTGCTGCCCACTTCCAGCGGCAAAGGCCGGGCCATGGCGATGGAAATTCTTATTCCCAACGCCGCCGTGCGCAACCTGATCCGCGAAGACAAAATTCACCAGATTTATTCGGCCATGCAGTCCGGTCAGGACAAGTTCGGAATGCAGACCTTCAACCAGGCGCTGGCCACCTTGTACTTCCAGAAACAGATCACCATGGAAGTAGCCATGGCGAGGTCTAGCAACCAGGATGAGTTGCAGGAAATGATTAATCGTGGCGCAAGCCTGGCGGGGCGCCATACCAGTGCAGGAGCGGCCGCCCGGGGCACAGCCACGGGAAAACATTGATGAAGAGATTGCACCAGACTCAAACGGTAGAGAAATAAAGCGAGGGAAAACATGCCTGTCTATACATTTTCAGGGAAGAACGCAGCCGGAGAGAAAGTCAGCGGAGAACGTACGGCGGCGAATAAGCAAGTGCTCGCGATACAGTTACGCCGCGAGCAGATTGGGGCGCCCACCATCCGCGAGAAGGGCAAGGAGTTTGCCCTTCCGCTGTTCGGGTCGTCGAAGGTCAAGACCAAAGACATCGCGATCTTCTTTCGCCAGTTCTCGGTCATGATCGACGCCGGACTTCCCCTGGTGCAGTGTCTCGAGATTCTGGCAGCAAACCAGGAGAACACCACTTTCCAGAAGACCCTGACCGGAGTCCGCACCACCGTAGAAGGCGGTGCGACCCTCGCCAATGCCATGCGCCAGTACCCCAAGGTCTTCGATGATTTGACGACGAACATGATCGAAGCCGGCGAGACTGGCGGTATTCTCGACATTATTCTGCAGCGCCTGGCTGCGTATGTTGAAAAGGCCGTCAAGCTCCGCTCGGCGGTCAAATCGGCCTTGATCTACCCGGTCGCAGTCGTGTCCATGGCGTTCCTGATTGTGGGCGCGCTGCTCAAGTGGGTTGTGCCTATTTTTGCGAACTTGTTTGCCGGCCTCGGCGTCACCTTACCTCTGTCCACCCGGATCGTCATGGGCCTGAGCGCCTTCGTCGGCCAGTTCTGGTGGTTCGTCATCCTGGGCATGGTCGGTCTGGTGTTCGGGCTCAAATACATTCGTAAAGATCCCCGTGGAAGGTATTGGATGGACTACGGCATGCTGAAAATGCCGGTCATCGGAGTCCTGCTGCGGAAAATCGCGGTTGCACGCTTCACTCGGACTCTGGGCACACTGATTACCTCGGGCGTGCCCATTCTCGAAGGCCTGAGCATCACCGCAAGAACATCGGGAAATGCCGTCCTGGAAGAGGCTTTGTTGAAGGTCCGCAAAGCCATCGAGGAAGGGCGAACCATCGTTGACCCTCTGCGCGAATGCGGAGTCTTCCCCAACATGGTCACACAGATGATCGGAGTGGGTGAGGCCACCGGCGCCATGGACTCGATGCTGCAAAAGATTGCCGACTTCTATGAGGACGAGGTCGACAGTGCGACTAAAGACATGTTGGCGATGCTGGAGCCGGTAATTATCGGCCTGCTGGGCGTCATGATCGGTGGAATCGTGATTTCACTGTACATGCCGCTGTTCTCGATGATCGCCAAGCTCGCAGGCTAACAAAAGCAGGTTTCAAGACCGAAGGTTTCAAGGTTTCGCAAAGCGAATGTAGGCTCGCGAAACTTTGAAACCTTGAAAGTTCGAAACCTTGCAACGTGCAAATATGCGATCGGCAATGACATCAGCGTCTGAGGCCCGGCTCTGGCTGGCGTGGCTGGCGAAAGTACGGATACTGATCGTCACCTTGCTGCTGGGCATTGAGCTTGCCCTGGCTCAGTTCACCCCGGTCGCGTTCCCCATGCGGCTGTTCATTGACGCCGTTTTGCTGGCGTATACCATATCCATTTTTCATCTTGCCCTGCTGAAATTCTGGCGTGAGCTTCGCGTACAATCCGCGCTGCAGGTTGCCACCGACCTGCTGCTGGTCAGCTTGTTGATATATGTCACCGGCGGAGCGGACAGCTCACTCAATTTCCTCTACCCGCTGGTGATCATTGTTGCCAGCGTTTTGTTGTCGCGTCGCTGGGCCTACTTTACCGCTGCCATCGCTTTCATTTTTTACGGCGGAGTACTGGAACTATGCTACTTCCAGGTCATACCGTCGTACTCGACAACCCATCCTGGATTACGCACCCTGCAGGCGATCATCATTGTCAACTTGATCGGCTATGGCGCGATCGCCTATCTGGCAGGCCTGCTGGCCACCAAGCTTCGCCAGGCGGACACTCGGCTGCAACGCACCCGAGGCGTATTGGAAAACCTGCAGGCGCTTCACGAAAACATCATTCGATCAACCAGCAACGGCTTGATCACAACCTCGCTCGACGGCCGTATCACCCTGGTGAACGCTTCGGCGGAGAAGCTGTTGGAGCGCAGCGAAGCTGAGTTGTTGGGGGAGTCAGTCGCATCGCTCTTCGAGGATGAAGTACCACAGCCCGGCTCCACGATTGCGCACAGCGAAGTCCGGTTCGTTGCCCCAAATAATTTCCGCAAACGCTTCCGTATTCTCGTTTCTGAGTTGATGGTGCCGGAACGGGGCGTGGTGGGGCACGTGTACACGCTGGACGATCTGACCCAGATTCGGCGCCTGGAACGCGAAGTCCGAATGCAGGACCGGCTGGCGGCAGTGGGAAGGCTGTCGGCCGCCATCGCGCACGAGATTCGCAATCCGCTGACTTCGATCGCCGGCTCAGCCAGTCTGCTCTCGGAAATGGTCGATCTGAAAGATGAACACCGGCGGCTGCTGCAGATCGTCACCCGGGAGTCGGAACGACTGAACGGCATCATTACCGATTTCCTCGCGTACTCGCGCAACAAGAAGTATGAATTTGCCAATGTTGACCTGGTCCCTCTTTTGGAAGACACGCTGACCCTGCTCGGGCATCGTCTGGAAGCGCAGGAAACCGGAATTACCATCGAACGCCGATATGCGGCCGATAAGGCATTTGTGGTGGCTGACGGTGACCGGATGAAGCAGGTTTTCTGGAACTTCTGTGAGAACGCGGTCCGCGCGATGAAGACGGGTGGCACCCTGACCGTGGGGGTTGAGGAACTGGGGGCCGACTGGCAGATCACTTTCGCCGACACCGGGCCGGGCATGAGTCCGCAGATGGTGGAAAAAGTCTTCGAACCTTTCCAATCGCAATTCGAAGGTGGCACCGGCCTCGGATTGGCGATTGTGTATCAGATTGTGCAGGCCCACGAAGGCAAAGTTTGGGTGAGATCGAACCTAGGACAAGGCTGCACTTTCGTGTTGCGGTTGCGCAGGGCCGCGGAAGAGGGCGCAATTGCCGAGACGGCCCAGGGCGTTGAAGCGCCTAAGCCCCCGCAGTCAGAACCAGTACCGCAGTTGGTGGGAAAGGGCGCGCATGCCTAACGTTCTCATCTGCGACGACGAGCGCTCCATCTGTGAAATGCTCGATATTTCCCTGCGCCGCGAGGGCTACAAGGTCGAGACCGTCAATTCCGGCGAAGCCGGAAAGAAGAAGCTGGACTCCGCGCTCTTTGATGTAGTCATCACCGACATCAAGATGCCGAATATCGACGGCATAGAGGTACTCCGCCATGCGCACAAGGTTTCGCCCGAGTCGGCGGTCATTCTGATCACCGCTGTCGATGATTACGAAGCCGCGGTAGAGGCGGTGAAGGCGGGCGGCGCCACCGACTACATCCGCAAGTCACCCGGCATGGTGGATGAAATCAAGCTTGCTATACGCCGTGCGCTTGAAAAAGTCGCTCTCAGCCGCCAGAACTTTGCCTTCAAACGCGACGCCGCTACTCGCAACTCGCTCGACAACATTATCGGCGTCAGCGCCGCGATGGAAAAGTTGAAGCACACCATCCGCACCGTCGCTTCCACCCAGAGCACAGTCCTGATCTACGGCGAAAGCGGGACCGGAAAAGAATTGGTTGCGCGCGCAGTGCACACTTGTTCTCCCCGGGCGACAGATCCGTTCGTCTCCATCAACTGCGGGGCGTTTCCCGAAACTCTCCTCGAAAGCGAATTGTTCGGATACGTAAAAGGAGCGTTCACTGGGGCCACCCAGAACAAACGAGGCCTCTTCGAAGTGGCCAATGGCGGTACGATTTTTCTCGATGAAATCGGTGAAATGAACCTGACCATGCAGGTAAAGCTGTTGCGCGTTCTGCAGGAGCGCTGCGTGCGTCCGGTTGGCGGGACCGACGAAATCGCGATCGATGTGCGTGTGATTGCCGCCACCAACCGCGATCTTGAGCGTCAGGTCGCGGAAAGCACATTTCGTGAAGATCTTTACTACCGCTTGAGCGTCATTCCTATCACTGTCCCACCGCTGCGCGACCGCCGCGAGGACCTGCCGTTATTGGTAAACCATTTCGTCAAAAAATACGCGCCCGGCGCCGGCAAGAGCATTGCCCACGTGAACCCTGAGTCGCTCGCCTCGCTTGCAAGTTATGACTGGCCGGGCAATGTGCGCCAGCTGGAGAACGCAATTGAGCGTGCCGTGGCGCTGGAGACCGGGGAAGATCTCAGCGTCGAGCTTCCAGTCGAGCGCGCGCGCGCCCGAGCTGCCGCCGCCGGCGTCGGTACCGACACCGGCATTATCTCTGTCTCTGGTACTGCGGTATTGCCCGATGGCATGGACATGGAAAAATACGTCGCTGATATCGAGCGCTCATTGTTGAAATCTGCTCTGCACCAATCGAATGGCGTCCAGACGCGAGCAGCCGATGTATTGAAGATCTCTTACCGATCATTCCGCCACTTGATGAAGAAATACGAACTATAGCCGTCGGTCATTGGTCATTGGTCATCGGTGATTGGTCGTTGATCGGCGGTCCTCGGCAAGCTTAAGAATCACTCCACTGCATCCGGCTCAGGATTTCCTTCGTGTACCTTCGTGCCCTTTGTGGTTATTATTCGGATATGCCCTCCATGCTCCGATTTATGTGGAACGCCACTCGCGGCCATCGCCTCGCACCCTGGCGCAGCCCCTATCTGTTATGGCGAATTGAGACCTACTGCGGCGTCAAAATGCAGCAGATCGGCTTCCTGGAATTTTGGGAGTTTCTCTGGCGCGAGCGCGGCAACCTATGGCGCTTCTTGAAATGGACTGGAGAAATGGAGCGCCACGTTAGGCCGACAGCGAACAAAGCCTGAAAACATTGAGTAATTGGGAAATTTAGTAATTGTGTAATTTAAAAGCCGATGAACTTGGACAGCATCCGGGCGAACATCGAAATTCCCCAATTCCCCAATTTGTCCTACTGTCCATTGCCCGCGGCCACCGCGCCCTCAATCGCGATCAGCACTTCAGTGCCTTTGCCTACTCCGAGTACCTGGGCGGCCGCGCCTCGATTTGCCGCGATCTCCAGATATCCCATGCTGCCGAGAATGGCAAACACGTCGGTGGGAGCGCCGTCGGCATAATTCTGCCGCAGGCTGGAGATTTCGCGTTTGCCGATCGTGATCTTGAATCCCGCCGGTTGTTCCTGAAAAAGCGTTGGAAGGTCTGCAGAAGTGAAGTTCGTAATCAGGTTTCCGAAGCGATCTACTCGCAGTACCACGCCGCGTAAATTGTTTCCGTCCACAGCTTTCGGCTTGGGTGCATTAAACCGCACAAAATCGGTTATCTCTTCCCCGAACTTCTCGTGGATCACACCCTTTGCCAGGTAGGCCGCGACCGGCGCAAAAATATCGCGCCCATGAAAGGTATTGCTCACCGGCTGGAGAAAATAATGGTCTGCGGTTATGTGCCGGACGCTCAGCCGCTCCTCCCGCGCATACATCAGCGAAAGCACGCCATTGTCGGGAGCCACAAAGTTGTATTCCTCGGAACTGGCCACAATCGGTCGTCGCGCGCTGCCCACCCCCGGATCGACAATCACCAGATGCACGGTGCCTACGGGATAGTAAGAGTAAGAATGCGCGAGCGCCAGAGCGCCGTCCAGAATGTCGAATGCCTGCACGGTATGGCAAATATCG
>Ga0075426_10001033_pt1 | contig 19592 bp, 16 predicted proteins | sample SoiMethybrSBSTD5_FD_75304 | JGI IMG/M metagenome (GOLD analysis project Ga0075426, IMG submission 75304) | Bulk soil microbial communities from a Populus tree surrounding site in Tennessee, USA - Soil MetaG P. TD hybrid SBSTD5 | ecosystem: Environmental > Terrestrial > Soil > Tree plantation...
AAGACCTGAAGGCGGTATTCGCGTTTATTGATAAGATTGAAAAATTGCGGCCGGATTTGCCCTTTGGCACGGACGGCGTGGTCATTTCCGTCAATGATACCGGTTTCCACAGCCGGCTCGGCGTGGTGGGCAAAGCACCCCGTTATATGCTGGCTTATAAGTATCCGGCCGAACGGGCCACGACCAAAGTCCGCGATATTATAGTGAACGTCGGCCGCACCGGCGTGCTGACCCCAGTAGCTCTGTTTGAGCCAACATTGGTGTCCGGTTCCACCGTTTCCAAGGCGACTCTGCATAATATGGACCAAATCCGGCGGCTTGGTGTGAAGATAGGCGACACTGTGGTTATCCAAAAAGCCGGCGACGTCATTCCAGAAGTAGTAGAAGTTTTGCCCAAATTGCGCTCCGGCGGCGAAAAAGAATTCCATATGCCGAAGAAATGCCCGGTCTGCGGCGGCGCCGTGGAGCGGCGCACGGCTCCCGGCGGCTCGTCCGTGGCTTATTATTGCTCTAATCCCAATTGCCCGGCCAAAAGCCAGCGCGGCATCGAACATTTCGTTAATGCTTTTGAAATTTACACGGTCGGCCCCAAAATCATCACCCGGTTCAAGGACGAGGGGCTTATTTCGGATGCCGCGGACTTGTTCACTTTGAAGCCCGGCGACATTGATAACCTGGAACGGTTCGGCGAAAAAAGCGCGGAGAATATCATCAACTCAATCAACGAGCATAGGAAAATTTCCCTCGCCCGGTTCATTTACGCGCTGGGCATTCCCAACGTTGGCGAGCAGACTTCGGAAGATTTAGCCGACCACTTCCATTCCCTGGACCGTCTTATGGCAGCCCCAGCCTCCGAAATTAACGGCGTGGAAAACATCGGGCCCATTGTCAGTGCCAGCGTTTACGACTTTTTCCGGCGCCCGGAAGACAAGAAATTCGTTGCTAAGCTGATCAAGAACGGTGTGGCCATAGTTAATCCGGCCAAAAAAGCGCCCGGGAAGCTGACAGGTAAGACGTTTGTCATTACCGGCACGCTGGAATCCCTGAGCCGCGATGAAGCCAAGGCTAAAATAAAAGCGCTGGGCGGCAAAACCAGCGAATCGGTGTCCAGGCAGACTGGTTATGTGGTAGCCGGCGAAAATCCGGGCAGTAAATACGACAAAGCCAAGAAGCTGGGCGTGAAAATTTTGGATGAGAAAGAATTTTTACGGCTAGCTGAAATTTAACGGCAATGCCGGCCGAAATAAAATTTTTGCTTTCAGGATTAGTGCTCGGATTCGGGGCGGGAATATCCCCTGGGCCGCTAATGGTCATGGTGGTATCGCAGACATTGCAGTATGGCAAAAAGCAAGGGATGATTATTGCCATAAGCCCTGCTATTACGGACGGCCCTATCATTATCGCCACCTTTCTTATCCTATCAAGGTTTTCCAATATAGATATTTTGCTCGCCGTTATTTCCCTAGCGGGAGCTTTGTTTTTGGGTTTCATCGGATATGAAAATATTGTAAGTAAGGGCATTGAAGTTTCCTCCGGCAACACAAGTCCCCAGTCGTTCCGCAAAGGCGTAATGGTAAATGGCATTAGTCCGTACCCTTATTTATTCTATTTTACCGTAGGCGGAGCAGTTATACTTCAGGCAGTTAAGATAAACTTGTTGGCCGCGCTTCTCTTCGTAATAGGAGTAACCGTTGCTATAGTGGCTGTAAAAATTATTATAGTTTTTGCCGTGGATGTTTCTAAAAATCTCCTAAGGAGTCACGCATATCTTTATACCGTTAGGGTTCTCGGCCTGGTGTTCTTAATTTTTGCTTTCATTTTACTCAAGGACGCGCTTCACTTTTTCCACCTGTTTTGATTAGGGAGGTCTCTTGACTAAACCAACGCCCCCGTTTATACTATTTCTACAATTCATAAAAGCGATGAACTGGTACCCCGCCAGGGAGCTGCGTGCGAAAGCATTGCCGGAAGCCTAACCGTAAAATTGGGAAGCTGATCGCCGCAAGCCGTCAGCCACTGAGGCCCCGCTAGCAATAGCCGGGCGCAAGTAAGGTGGTACCGCGAGAAACCTCGTCCTTATTACTCTCTTTTGAGGGTGGTAAAGACGAGTTTTTAATTATCTAAATTTATGATCACATACGACGAGTTTGAGAAAGTGGACATTCGGGTGGGCAAAATCATTGAGGTTCAGGATTTTCCCGAAGCCAGGAAGCCGGCCTATAAGCTGGTGATAGATTTCGGCCCGGAAATCGGCATTAAGAAATCATCCGCCCAGATAGTCAAACATTATTCTAAAGACCAGTTAGTTAATAAATTGGTTATGGGCGTGGTGAATTTTCCGCCTAAGCAAATTGGTCCGTTTATTTCGGAAACCTTAACGCTAGGCTTTGCCGACGAGAACGGCGATGTCGTTTTGGCCGCGCCCGATAAAGAAGTTCCTTTAGGAAAGAAGTTATTTTAAACCTCAATGAATAAATTCCGCGTTTCTACAATTACCGTAACCCCGCCGCCCGCCAGCCCTTTGGACTGGTGAGTTGTGTTGGAATTGCCTTTTTTCAAACATATTTCACCGGCCCAAAAGGCCGGTGATTTTCAATTTGTCGGGAGGAGAGATAAATGAAGCAATCGAAAAAGTTGAGGGTTTTGGTGATTGGCAAAAACGGAAGGCTAGGTAAGCTTATCATTAAACGCATGCAAGCCTGTCACCAGGCAGCTGAGTTTGAGGTTACAGGCATCGGCAGGAGCGATAGCACTTGGCGCACCGGAAACCAGGATGTGATAGTGGTCGCGGTAAAGCCGGACCAACTCGAGGACTTAGCACAGAAGATGTCCGAGACCATAAGGCGAGACCAAGTCCTAATCTCCATGGTTTCAGGGAAACGGGGAAACGAGCTAAATGAATTATTCGCGACCGAATCAATCGTTTACGGGACCACTAGCGTAGGCATTGAATTAGGCATTGCGACCGTGGTTTGCCGTAAGCCGTTTGGCTTGTCCGCTGCCCAAAAACAAATGGCTAACAAAGTCTTAGATAACTGGGGAACGGTTGAATGGGTAAATTCCGGTGACGAGGTTATCCGGGACATAATCGATGTGGGTTGCATGCTGGGAATTCTAGCTGCCGATGCGCGGGCCAACGTAGAGGCACGCGTAGCGAACGGCCGGGAGAGGGAGCTGGCGACGCGCCGGGTGATCCATGCTATGGATGTATTGGTTCGCTTATGCCGGTCGGGACATAGTTTGGAAAGCGTAATAGCGGGAGTTGCGGCGCCGGGCAATCTTACCGATTCAGTCCTGGCCAAAACCGGACCCACCATTGTTGCCGCCAAAACCGAAGCCTTTAAATTGGCATACGAAAGAATCCTCGCTTTAGGAGTATCTTGAGCTTAGCTTCGCGTGAGTGTTGATTATAAGGGGCCGTAACGAGTACTTCTCGGCCCCTTCTTTTCTATCTGTGGACAGGCGGTTCCACGGGGGTAAACCCCGCTTATATTAGAGAGAAAAATAGACTGCCTTTTCCCCATGCAGGCCTTGACAAAAACGGCCTATTATTTTAAGATGCCTATACGGTTTTAATCACTTTGATAAGACAACAAATGGTAAACATTCTTTCTTCCCAGGAATTAAGCGGTTTATGCAACTAGCGTAATTTTTTTGCGCAAGGCTGAACCGCGAAAGCGGTTTTTTTGTTGCCTTTTTGTTCCCGTCCGCGACAGCACATTACAACTACATATTTACTGCTCTACTATAATCGAATCTCGGCATACCAATTTACTTTGGGTATCAGGCTTGTAGAAGAGAGGCGTAGGCAGTAGCTATGTGGCTGTAACGGAAGACATCTGTTGGACTCCCGGCACTTTAATAACTGAATAGGGTATCTTGTCCCGACTTCAACCAGCGGGGCAAGAATGTAAGATTCAATCAACAAGAACATTGTATCTAATGGTAATTTGCATAAACGGCTTTGCCGCCGTTTGTGATCACAAATTGCCCGTCAAAGTCGATGGGCTGTAAAGCTTATCGAAAAGATATATTCTGGCTCTCTGCCGGAATTAAAATTAAAACAGAGAAGGGTATATGGTGGATGCCTAGGTACTATGAGCCGATGAAGGACGTGACAGCCTGCGATAAGCCTCGGGGAGATGGCAAATAATCTGCGATCCGGGGATGTCCGAATGGGGAAACCCATGCATTTGAAGAATGCATGCCTATATGACGTGGGTCATGTAGCGCGGGAACCATGCGAAGTGAAACATCTCAGTAGCATGTGGAAAATAAATCAATTCGCCGTTAGGCGAACGAGATTCCCTCAGTAGTGGCGAGCGAACGGGGACAGATATAGAAATTTATTGATTACCGGTTTATGTGGGTAATCAATAGATTACTATTAGCCCAAACCTTATACGTGTTATCAATATTTGGAGCAATCTGAATGGAGATTCTAAAGCTTACTGGCGTTGCGTATAGGGCGTAATAAGAAGGGTTGCTGCGGCACAGTAATGCCGCAAAGGACTTTTGTGTGCTATGTAGCAGAACACGCCTGGAACGGCGGACCGCAGAGGGTGACAGTCCCGTATAGCGAAACATCATACAGTTCCTGAACTTTTTCTTGAGTACTACCAGACACGAGAAATCTGGTAGGAAATCGGGTCGACTAAGATCCAAGGCTAAATACTCATAGTGACCGATAGTGAACAAGTACCGTGAGGGAAAGGTGAAAAGCACCCCGGAAGGGGAATGAAATAGTTTCTGAAACCATATACTTACAAGGAGTCGAAGGCCTAGCCCGGCAGCAATGCCGGTCAGGCTAACGGCGTGCCTATTGAAGAATGATCCAACGAGTTAATCTTATGCGGCTTAACTAAGCTTCAAAAAAAGCGAAGTTGCAGTGAAAGCGAGGATTAATAGTCCGTAATAAGATTTTGAATGACTCCGGCTTGCCGGTTTCATTCAATTTCTTATATGTCGCATGAGTTACACCCGAAACCCAGTGAGCTACCCATGGCCAGGATGAACGTTATGTAAAAGTAACGGGAGGTCCGAACCCACTAATGTTGCAAAATTAGGGGATGAGCTGTGGGTAGAGGAGAAATTCCAATCGAACTGGGTGATAGCTGGTTCTCCTCGAAATAACTTTAGGGTTAGCGTCGAGTGTTCCTTTAAGAGGTAGAGCACTGAATCGATCACCGGTGAGCAATCGTCGGTTTCGAACCAAACTCCGAATTCTTAAAGTCAATAGCTCGGCAGTTAGACCGTGGGCTCTAAGGTCCATCGGTCAAATGGAGAAGAATCCACACCACCGTCTAAGGCCCCCAAATCCAAGCTATAGTGCAAAGGATGTGGGGTTGCACATACAACCAGGAGGTTGGCTTAGAAGCAGCCATCCTTTAAAGAAAGCGTAACAGCTCACTGGTCAAGCGATCCTGCGCCGACAATATATAGGGGCTAAGCTTGGTGCCGAAGACGTGGATCATGCGGGAATTTATTTCCGCATGGTGGTAGAGGAGCGTTGCGTACAGGCTGAAGCGGGACCCGTAAGGGCCCGTGGACAGTACGCAAGTGAGAATGTTGGAATAAGTAATATATATAGAGGTGAGAATCCTCTTCGCCGAATATCCAAGGGTTCCAGGGCAACGATCGTCGTCCCTGGGTTAGTCGATCCTAAGAGCTGGCCCCAAGGGGTCCGCCCGATGGAAAATACGGTTGATATTCCGTAACCGCCTTGACATTATCTAAGACGGGACGCATCAGGCTAACGCTAGCGTACTCTGAATATGTGCGTTGTTGTGCTTTGTAGGATGGGACTTTAGGCAAATCCGGAGTCCCTATGCCTCTGGCCGATACCTCGCAAGAGATTTGGTCTTAGGCTGTAATTTCGAGAGCACGAAGAAATTGCGCAAGCGAAATTGGCGTGAAGCCAGGTGCCAAGAAAAGCGTCGTAGTTAGGTGTTAAGGTGCCCGTACCGTAAACCGACACAGGTGGATGGGGAGAGAATCCCAAGGCGTCCGGAACAATGTTCGTTAAGGAACTCGGCAAAAAAGCAGGTGTACCTTCGGTATATACCTTGACCTTTTGCATGCTGGGTAATGGAATTGAAATTAAGTGTGCGGAGAAAGCAAGTGGCGCCGATCTATGATCGACAATCGGGGAACCCTACTAGATCTCGGGTGGGACGACATGACCGGCTAGTAGCTAGCGGCACATTGCTGCCCTAATAAGGCGCATTGTTGTCCCTAACAGGTCGGGAAGACCCGACTCCTTATAAGGAGACCGGCGTCACTTGCCCTCCGCATGGGCGGGGCTTGCGTAAATCACGTTGTTTAAGCATACGGGCGGTTTCCGCCTGATTTTTGTCACAATTGTGAAATTTGCGCAAGCTCCAGGCTTTGAGACCGGCAGTCTTCCCGAGGGACTGCCGCGTGGGCGAGTGCGCTGGTCAGGCTTTGTCGAGGAGCTTGATCGGCGCACTTCGTTCCCAAAATTCCACTAGGCGATATCATCCCGATATCGTCGGGATGAATAGTAATTATGGGCAATAATGCTTAAACGTTTTGAGCCGTTATACTCTTCACTTTTCATCCTTTCCATTATCCAGCATGTAAAAAGGCCCGCAGCGAAAGATCCCCTCTGACTGTTTACCAAAAACTTAGGTCCGTGCTAAAGCGCAAGCTGATGTATACGGGCTGATGCCTGGCCAGTGTCAGAAGGTCAAAGCTTTGGGGGCAACCTCGAAGCCCAAGCCCTGATGAACGCCGGCAGTAACTATAACTGTCCTATGGTAGCGAAATTCCTTGTCGCGTAAGTTGCGACCCGCACGAATGGCATAACAAGTAGGGAACTGTCTTAACGAACACTCCGATGAACTTACAATGGCGGTAAAGATGCCGTCTACCCGCAGCAAGACGGAAAGACCCTATGAAGCTTTACTATAGCGTGTCATTGAAATTATATTTGTGCTGTTTAGCATAGGTGGGAGGCTTTGAAACTCTGGCGCTAGCCGGAGCGGAGCCGCAATGTGAAATACCACCCTGTACTGATGTGATTTCTAACCAAGCCTTAACCTAGTTTGGGACAGTGGCTCGTGGGTAGTTTAACTGGGGCGGTTGCCTCCTAAATGGTAACGGAGGCGTTTATTAAGGTAGGCTAGGCGCGGATGGAAATCGCGCTGGTAGTGCAAACGCATAAGCCTGCTTGACTGCAAGAGTGGCGACTCGCGCAGGCACGAAAGTGGAAGTTAGTGATCCGATGCGTTCGAGTGGAAGACGCAAAGCCCAACGGATAAAAGTTACTCTAGGGATAACAGGCTGATCTTCTCCAAGAGTCCACATCGACGAGAAGGTTTGGCACCTCGATGTCGGCTCATCACATCCTGGGGGTGAAGAAGCTCCCAAGGGTTAGGCTGTTCGCCTATTAAAGTGGTACGCGAGCTGGGTTCAAAACGTCGTGAGACAGTTTGGTCCTTATCTGCTGTGGGTGTACGAAACTTGAGTGGTCACATCTCTAGTACGAGAGGACCGAGATGTATAGACCTCTGGTGTACCCGTTGTCCTTTCAAGGGCATGGCGGGGTAGCTAGGTCTAGTTTGGATAAGCGCTGAAAGCATATAAGCGCGAAGCCGTCCACAAGACTAGGTTTCGTTGTCTGGAGCAATCCAGGCGAAAGATTCGCGGAAGACTACCGCGTATTCCATTCAAAGCTCGATATGTTGAAGTAGCAATACGGATGCATAAAGAGCCGAGAATTTATAGGTTGCAGGTGTAAGCACGGCAACGTGTTCAGCCGAGCAATACTAATCAATCGAAAGTTTTAATTTTATCTTTTCGATGGAGCTGTAAAGCTCTTGCCGGTTTTCCGGCGCGCTTTGACGGGCGGTTTGTGGTTGTAATAATAGAAGGAAAGTCCAGCCGTAATTATGTCTTCAAAAGTTAAGCAAGTATTAGTGATTTGCGCGGTAGCGCTGGTCGTATTAGCCCTCATTTTCTTTTTCTGGCACATCTCCCAAGGCTTGGCCTTGGCCCTCCAACAGTAAAGTAAGCTGGTGGAATGCCGGCCGAAGGAAGCACCTAACAAGGTATTTCCTTTGGGTGGCATTTACGGCAGGGCCCGACCTGATCCCTTCCCGAACTCAGAAGTCAAAACTGCTTGTGCCGATGATACTCCCGCGCATGCGGGTGGAAAAGTAGGTAGCTGCCCATTTATGAAAAGCCTCCCCTTCACGGGGAGGCTTTTCTTTTTGCCTTACTTAAGCCATAATTTTTGATATTTAGCGTAGCCACCCATAAAGGTAAGTGCTATAATACTCCTGCAGCACTCCAGACAGACAAGGGGGAAAAGATGAACAGACGAGTTGTTAGGGTTGCAGCTGTAGTTTGCGCTGCCGGTCACGGCACGCTGGACGGTGGAAACTCTCCAAAGCTCACCGCCAAAATTGACGGCAAACCGTTAATTGTCCACGTCGTCAATAAGCTCTTGCGGCTGAAGCGAACGGGGACCATTACCGACATCTGCATTGTCATTAATCCCGATCACGCGGCGATAATGCAGAGGGCGTTAATGAGCGCGCTGGGCAAAGGCGAGTACAAATCGTTGAAATTCGCGACGCAACACTGGCGCCGCGGCGCCGCTGATGCGGTCGCCTGCGCCATGGATAAACTCAATACCCACACCAAGCATGTCCTGGTTACTTTTGGGGACATGGTGTTGTGGGAGGAAGAAACCATACGCAAGCTTATCGCTCAATACTTATCTGCCCGGACCCGGCCCAAGCATGCCTTTAGCATGGTCACGCTCAACTTACCGAGCGACGAGGCCTTAAAGTACGGTTGGGTTGTCCGGCATAATGGTAGGGTGAGCGGAATCATTGAGACGAATGACCAACGGACCATCCCGGTCAGGTCGGACGAGATGATTGAAATTAACCCAAGCCTGTATATATTCTCGAAGAAGTTTTTATGGGACTATATGCGGCGCATTCCGCCACAATGGCGAGACGATGATTATCCCGATGAATTTCACTTGCCTCATTTTGCCAGCATTGCTTACCAAAACGGCCTGATTGTCGATACTTTGACCTTGCCGGCCGAGGAAAAAGAGCAAACGCTGGGTGTCAACACCCGGGAACAACTCGCGGAGGTTGAATACGTACTCAGTCGTCGGCGCAACGCCGACTAACCGCGGAAGACTGCCAACCCCAGTCTTCCGCTGCCCCCTCCTTTTTACATATTATGCAAACCCAAATTGTGATACTCGCCGCCGGCAAAGGGCGGCGCATGGGCAGCGCGCCGCTGCCGAAAGTCCTGTTCCCACTCCACGGCCGGCCTATCATCATGCATTTGCTGGACCACGTCAAAAAAGTCACCGAGCATCCGCCGGTAATCGTGGTCGGTTTCCGCCGCGCCGCGGTGGCCGAAGCTTTGGGCAACCACTACACTTACGCTTTCCAGAAGGACCAACTCGGTACGGCCCATGCGGTTTGGTGCGCCCGGCCGAAAATAACTTCCAAGAATATCCTCGTGCTCTACGGCGATATGCCTTTCATTAGCGCTACCAGCATGAAGAAGCTAATACATCTGCACGAGGACCAGCATCCGGCAATTTCCCTGTTTACGACCTTTGCGCCGAATTTCGGCGGGACCTATACTTCCCTGAACAATTACGGCAGGATCATCCGCGACGATTACGGCAACATCTTGCGCGTGACGGAGTACAAGGACGCGACCGAAGAAGAGCGGAAGATCCGCGAGGTCAATCCGGGCATATACGCTTTTAACACCGACTGGCTGTGGGACAATATTGACTTGATCAACAACAGCAACGCCCAGAACGAATTTTATTTGACGGACATCGTGGAAGTGGCTATTAGCGAAAACCAGCCCATCCGCTCCATCACGATTAACCCCAAGGAAGTTTTGGGGATCAACACTTTGGGCCAGCTGGAGCGGGCTAAAAGCGTAAGCCTGTGACTGCGGCAGAGATATTATTTTTTGGGTTTTTCCTGCTTTTTTCCATCCTGCTTTTGTTTTGGATGGTTTCTTCGTTTGTCGGGTTTTGGTTTACCCGGGTGCCGTTCGTGCCCACGGCAGGGCGCGACCTGCTCTTAATAACCGAACGGGTAGCGCTGTCGGCGAATGATGTCATTTATGATTTAGGCAGCGGCAACGGCAAGGTGGTTTTTGCGCTGGAGCGCCTTACCGGCGCGCAAGCGGTGGGGTTTGAATCCACATTGTGGGCGCATTGGTACGCGCAGTTAAAAAAGCTTTTTATAAATTCGCGCGCCCGGTTTGTCTTGGGCAATTTTTTTAAGCGCGACTGGTCCGGCGCCACCGTGATTTACTGTTACCTTTATCCGCCGCTGATGCCCCAAGTCGGCGAGAAAATTTCGCGCGAGTGCAAACCCGGCACCCGCGTAATCGTGCGCGATTTTCCCATTCCCAACCTCCGCCAAACCGGACGCTTCCGCACTTACGGCAAACACGAGGTTTTTGTCTATACGCTATGAAGATAATTGCCGACCTGCACATCCATTCCAAATACGCCCGCGCCTGCAGCCAATTGCTGGAGCCGCCGAACTTGGCGGCGTGGGCGCGCAAGAAAGGGATCCAAATTCTGGGCACCGGCGATTTTACCCACCCTAAATGGATGGCCGAGCTGGAGGAAGCGCTGGTCGAAACTAAACCCGGGTTGTATAGCCTAAAGTCTGGCGGCGCCGTCAACGGCCCGTGGTTTATGCTATCGGCGGAAGTATCCTCCATATATAAACTTGGCGACAAGGTGCGGCGCGTGCACAATTTAATTTTTGCCCCCAACATTGCCGCGGCCAAGCGGTTAAACCAACTGCTGGAGGCGCGCGGCGCCAACTTAAAGGCCGACGGGCGGCCGATCATGGGCATTAAGTGCGACGAGTTGGTAAAACTTTGCAAGGAAGCCGATCCGGCTATTGAACTGGTTCCGGCCCACGCCTGGACGCCGCATTTTGGGGTGTTTGGGTCGCTTTCAGGGTTTGGTTCTTTAGCAGAAGCTTTCGGCGACCAAACCAAACATATTTTTGCCATTGAAACTGGGCTGTCCAGCGATCCAAAAATGAACTGGCAAGTCAGCGGCCTGGATGACATCAGTTTAATTTCCAATTCCGACGCCCACTCTTTGCGCAAGCTGGGACGCGAAGCGAATGTGTTTGACTTGCCTGAGGAGGAAATTTCTTACCCTGGTATTATGGCGGCTATCCGCGGGCGGGATCCCCAAAAGTTTTTGTACACCATAGAATTTTTTCCGGAAGAAGGCAAGTACCATTTGGACGGCCATCGGGAACACAAGTTCAGTTGCCTGCCGGAAGAAACCAAGCGCTTACATGGCATCTGCCCGGTCTGCGGCAAGAAACTGTTGCAGGGTGTGCTGCACCGCGTGGACGATTTGGCGGACCGCGAATTGGGTTTCCGGCCGCCGCGCGCCGTCCCGTTTAAAAATTTAATCCCCTTGGAAGAAATCATCGCCGAAACTTTCGGCACCGGCGTAGCCAGCAAGAAAGTGCTGGAGCAGTATGAGGCTATGGTGGCGAAAAAGACCGAATTTGATATTTTGATTGACCTAGCCGAGGCGGACATCGCTGCTATCGGCAACCCCGCAATTGCCCAAAGCGTCATGCGAGTCCGCAACGGCCAAGTCCATATTGAAGCCGGTTACGATGGCTTGTTCGGCAAGATAGAAATTTATTCAGATGAGGAGCGCTTGCGTTTAACGCCAAAACAAGCTAGTCTGTTTTAAAACTGACATGGAGGTAAAATCGTTTGTCTACTCTAAGGATAAGCAAAAAGGTAGCTCGCCATTTCGTGGAGAGCTCTTCTGCAACCTTTCCTTCCACTGCTATTCTTGGTTATCACGGGACAAGCATGGAAGCATTCCAAATGTTGCTACAGACTGGGAGCCTGTGCGGCAAACCAGTTGGCGGCCATATTTGCCGGAATAACTATAACCAGAGAGTCGCGAGCAAGGGCTCCTTGCATTTCGCCCCCCGCTACGAAAATTTGCCGCCGTATTTAAGCGGCTATTGTGCTGAAATGAGGAAAGAAGGTTTTGATTCCCGCATCGCTTTGGGGTTAGCTCGAGGCTTTGCAGAATTAAATGCCAAAATTTGTCATTTCAGCCACCTGGCAAACTTAGACCTGACCAAGTTGTCCCATTACCACCTGACAGTGGACCTGAATTACACCTTGAAGCAGGTAGCCGCAGTGTATCGGTTGAAGCAGTGGGCTTCGTACCGGCGGGTGCTGGAAAGCCGCGGGGTCGGCCCGCAAGAACTGGAACAAATAATCCGCAAAGTCAGGGCCGACATGCCGCACCGAAAAGGGGTCATTCTGGTTTTCGCGGCCGAGATGACTGGCGAATTCAGGTTTAAACCGGGCGACATGGGAACCGATGTATGCTTTTCCTGCCCGCAAGGTTTACCTTACCCCTATATACTTAAAGCCATTCCTCTGGGGCTGCGGGAAAAGGAGTACTTTGCTTCATTCAGGGCTTTTGTTGGAAGATGAACAGAAGCCCTAAATTTTGTATATCAACAAATATGTTATAATTAACACAACGAGTTAATTTTTTTATGGATACTACCCACTCCCCGAAAACCTTTTTGGATAAACTGCTTCTGGCCGGAGTTGCCGTAGTTTTGGGGGTATTGTTTGATTACTTGTTTTACCGGCATATTCCGGGAATTTCATTTCCCCTATTTATTGCCTTTGCCCTCGTCTTGCTATTTGTCTTACATCGCTACTTCGGCCGCCGCTATGGCCGCCTGGCCGTTTTAAGCATAGTCGTCCTGGTTTTTTCGGTCATGGTCGGCATCCGGGCCAGCATGCTGCTGACTTTTTTAAATACCGTCCTGGTATTTTACCTCTTGCTGCTTTTGGCCGGAGAGGCTGTCGCCCAGCGGCCGTTCTTCCGGCATTTTTTGATCCAAAATTATGTCCTCGCCGCACTCGTCCCGCTGTGGCACTTTGTCTTTTATTCACTGCGCACTTTGGGTGATTTGCTTTCTTTCCAGGGAGCGGTCCACAAACGCGAAACCAGTTCCCAAGTGCTTAAGGGAGTGGTCATGGCCCTGCCGGTATTGGTAGTTTTCCTTCTGCTATTTGCTTCCGCTGACTTGGCTTTCCAAAAATATTTGAACAACCTGGTCCATTTGAACCTGCCGCCCGGTTTTGTGCCACAGGCAGTCATTATCGCTATTGTCGCCCTGGGGAGTTTAGGGGCGCTGGCTTATGTGTTCATGAACCGCTCTGATGACATGCCGCAGGTCCTGGGCGAGCCGAAGGAAATTTCTCGCATCGGCATGGTCCAGGTATCCGTTTTTTTGGGCCTGATAGACGCGCTGTTCCTGGTTTTTATCCTGTTCCAACTAAAGTATCTGTTTGGCGGGCAATATAATATCGTCCAACAGGGTTTTACCTATGCCGAATACGCGCACCGGGGATTTGCTGAGCTCATTCTTGTAGCGCTGATTTCGCTGGCCCTCATCACTTCGGCTGAACGGTACGTAGACCGCCGCGCCGAATCCCACTCAGCCGCTTTTAAAACCGTCGGCCTGCTGTTAATCGTGGAAGTTATCGTCATCATGGCTTCAGCTTTCAAGCGTTTAGACATTTACCAGCAAGCTTACGGCTTCACCGTTTTGCGCTTTTATGTCAGCGCCTTCATTATTTGGATTTCAGCCTTGTTCCTGGCTTTCGGCTACAAAATTTTTCGCCACGCCAAAGACCAATTTTTCGCCCAATCGATTTTTATCGGGGTTATCGCTTTTGTCTTGTTGATGAACCTAATCAATCCGGAAGCTATCATTGTCCGCGAAAACATCAAGCATTTCAGACAGACCGGTAAGTTGGACGCCGCTTACTTTTCGCAGTTGTCGGAAGATGCCGTCCCCGCCATGATGCCTTTGCTGGGATTGCCCGAAGGGGACACCAAAACCGCTGTTGGCCAAGTGTTATATGATAAATGGCAGTCTTTGCAAAAAAACAATAGTTGGCAGGAAACCAACTGGTCCCGCTCCCGGGCAAACAATTTGCTTGATGGCAGGGCCGCGGAATTAATGCGCTATGTCGGCCCCCCAGACCAGAATGAAACACACTAGAATAGTCGCCACCATTGGCCCGGCGTCGCAGCCGGTGAAAATTTTAACAGAAATGATTAAGGGCGGCATGCGGGTAGCGCGCCTGAATTTTTCGCATGGCAGTTACCCCAACCATGCCTTGTTGATCAAAAACATCCGCCAGGCAAGCTTACGCGCTGGTATTCCCGTGGCGATTATGCAGGACTTGCAGGGCCCGAAAATCCGGGTGGAAGAGCTGAAGAGGCCCGTAGTGCTAAAGCGCGGCCAAAAGGTAGTCTTGGGAAAAGATTTCCGGATTGGCATAGACATAAGCAAGAACGTTAAGCGCGGCCAAAGTATTTTCATCCAGGACGGGCTGATCCAGCTGAAAGTGGAAAAGGTTGCGGGCGCGCTGGTCCACTTGGTGGCCGTGAATGGCGGCAGTATCCAATCCCACAAAGGGGTAAACTTGCCCAACATCAAGCTAGATGTACCGAGCCTGACTGCAAAGGATCTAAAAGATTTGCAGTGGGGTTTGAAAAAAGATTTTGACCTGGTGGCAATTTCGTTTGTCCGCCAAGCCGCCGACATTGTGGATTTAAAGAGGCTGATCAGAAAATCCGGTAAAAAGCGGAAAGTAGTCGCCAAAATTGAAAAACCAGAAGCCGTAAAAAATATTGACTCTATAATTAAAGCCACAGATATTATTATGGTGGCGCGCGGCGACCTTGGGGTGGAAGTGCCGGAAGAACAGGTGCCAATAATCCAGGCGCGCATTATCAAGAAATGCAACCGGGCGAAAAAACCGGTCATTGTGGCGACACAAATGCTGGAATCCATGATCAATAACCCGCGGCCAACGCGCGCGGAAGTGGAAGACGTCGCTGACGCGGCGCTGGAGAAAGCCGATTTTGTAATGCTCTCGGAAGAAACCGCCTTCGGGAAGTATCCTGTAGAAGCGGTCCGCGAGATGCAGAAAATAGTGAAAGCTGAGGGAAGGTAACCTAGATACAAAGCGAGGACCGGAGCTGATTACTGAATAGCCCGGTCCTCAAGTTGTTTTTCTGGCGCCAGCCATCGCCTTTGTCCTTAACGCTTTCCGCCCGTTTCGTCATCGCCGTGGGAAATTATGCTAGGTTCATGGATTTCAAATATCTCGTCGAACGCCGTCTTCGATATTTGAAATTTCTCCCTCGTTTTTGTTAAGGTGGCGACGTTAATAAGCAGCGAGAAATGCAGAGGCCGCCCACCGAGAGGCACGATATCAATTATTTCTCCGAAAGCCCCTTTAGGCAGGCCCAGTTTTGGGAAGTATTCTTTTGATACGATTTCCTTGCCGACCATGGCGCGGGCCCCTTGCTCGGAAAAATACATTTCTGGAAAAGCCGGCTCGGGTGGTTCAAGGACCGGGTAGGATGCGGGCGAGGATGCGGTGGACGCTTTCTTGCAGGCGGCAAACGCCGTTAAGGCGCAGCAGACTATTAAGCACAAGGCGATCCTTGCGCCGTACTTGTTTATTTGCGAAATCATCTTCTTCTCTCCTTTGTTGCTTTCCCAAGTGCTTAGGAAGCGGTGTCACATCGCTGAGGACCACTCCCGTAGAATTAAAGCGACATCAAAAGGTAGCATGAAAGCCTTAAAGAGTCAAGTAAAAACCACCCCAGTCGGGGCGGTTTGGTTTGCTATTTGCTTTTGGCGTCTTCAAATAATTCCGTTGGCTTCGCTTTGGAGAGTTCCACCAGCCAGCCTTTTGTAAAATCGGTCATGATTTGCTTGGCGACCGGGTCCCGCAGTTTGTTGAGGAATTTATTGATCTTGTTCTTTGCCATGACCAGGTCGCCGGGCGCCAGGCGGCGCATGAACAACTTGTCGTGGGTTATGGCAATGTAATCGGCAAACTTGGCGATCATGGCGTCATCGTCGGACTTCACCGCCTTGATTCCATTGGCAAGCTTCATAAAATGGGCCTTGTCTTTTCCAAAAAACCGCGACAAATACCGTTGGTTTTCCAGTTCGAACGCCGTTGCCAGCTTCTTGGCTTTCTGGTTGGCCCGGGCATAGGGCATGGCAATGTCGCCGCCGAATAGTTCGCCCAAGTCATGGACCAGCGCGAACTCCAGCACCCGCTCCACATTTATGTTGGCTCCGGCCTGCTTCAGGTGGCGCGCCAACTGCCAGGCAATGAAAGTAACCAAATAATGGTGCTGGGCCAAATCCGGGATATCGCCTTTGGGGATTTCCGAGAGCGCATAGCCATATAAAGGCACGGAGCGCGTAGTTTGGATGAGCCGGAATAATTTGGTCAGGTTTTCCACTGTAACGAAAAGTTAATTTTCTTCCCCGTCAGGAACGGCGGCGCTGTCCGGCACGGGATTGTCTTTGGGCAAGTCAGGAGCGGCAACCTTTTGGGACTGCATCTCCCGTAAAGTGGCGTTAAATTTCTGGACGTATTCCTGGTTAGCCTCGTCTTCGCTGAAAGCCTTGGCCAAGTCTTCCGGTTTAATGCCCTGCAAGCGGGCAATAGCCGTAAAGAACCGGCTCAGGGTGGCCGTGGATTGGCTCTGCTCGTAATACAGGCTTTCCAAGATCTGCCGCTTGCTCATTTTGTTCAGTTCGGTTTGTGCCATAAAGTGGTATCGGATTAATGTTTAAGTTCCACAAAAAATTTGTCTAAAATACCTTTCACTTCCGCAATATTTTTATACTCTTTAGCAAGGATATTTTTGTTCCCGATGATCATGGAAGAAATCCGTTGTGCCGCCTCTTTCCGGTAAAGACAGATAATCGGTTTCTCAGTTTCCCATCTGCCGATTTCATAACCCACTCCCAAGCTTGGTGTACTGACCTCGGCCACTATCGTATCACATTCTTTTAGCCAAGCCATGTCGCGTTGGTATATTTCTTCACTCGTCATGCCCACTTCACCTAAATCAGTAAGGTCTTTGCTGCCAATATGCTCGGCCAGGACTTGGCCGTATTTGCCTAGCAGCTCAATAATTTGGAAGTAAATTTCACTATCGTCGCGGCCGCCGCGGATCGACCCGGCAAAGTATATTTTCATAACGTGTAATGCTTTTTTATCTCGTTCGGACTACTCAATCGAGTCGACCATCAAAACGTAAGAAGGAGTTATTGCAATTGGTTTGTGCTTTAAGTTTTTTGAAATAGTGGTACCCTCGCCCTCCTTAAGTTCAATGTCCCCGTTTTCGGTCCAGATAGTTATCGCGCCGCGGTACACTAAAAAGAACTCGTCGTATTCGTGGATATGTTCGTGGTATTCACCCTCAAAGAGAGCAATGCGGAGAATCTTGTCGTCAAAGGTCGCTAAGTCTAATGGAGCCCAAGGTTTAGTAATCGATTTGATCGCTGATTCAATGTCGAATTTCATACAAGATTAATATAGACTCTGGCGGAGAGGGGGGGATTCGAACCCCCGAGAGCTTTGACACCCTACTCGCTTTCCAAGCGAGCGCACTAGACCACTATGCGACCTCTCCTGGTCATTTATGCGGAAAAATCAATTTATTTTACCATGTTTGAGATGCCCTGTCGACCTTCCGGCTAGTTGCGGAACAGCGCCTTTTACTGGTACAGTAACAACGGAATTGATGTTTTTCAAATCAAATTTTCCTCATATTTAAGCGCAATAATGGCAGACCAAGTTTTACAAGACATTAAAGACCGGCTCGACATTGTTGAGGTCATCGGCTCATACATTCCGCTGAAAAAAAGCGGGACCAATTTCAAGGCGGTTTGCCCATTCCATAACGAAAGCACTGCCTCGCTTATGGTGTCGCCGCAAAAGCAAATTTGGCATTGCTTCGGCTGTGGCGAGGGCGGCGATGTCTTCGGCTTTGTCATGCGCTATGAGAATACTGAATTCCGCGACGCACTGAAGATGCTGGCTGAGCGCGCCGGCGTAGAACTGCCGGCTTACCACCGCCCGGCTAATGCCGCGCCGGACATTAGCGGTGAGCTGGTCCGCATCAATAATTTCGCCGCCAAATTTTACTACCAAGTCTTAAAAAGCCCGGCCGGAAGCGCGGCGCTAAAATATTTGCATGACCGCGGCCTGGCCGATGCGACTTTGGAGCAATGGCAAATCGGCTTCGCACCGGATGATTTCCACGCGCTGGAGCGCGCGCTGTTGCAGAAACAAGTCACGCCGGATTTCATGGTCCAAGCCGGGGTCAGCGTGAAGAATGAGCAGGGCCAAGTTTACGACCGTTTCCGCAACCGCGTAACCTTTCCCATTTTCAATTATTTCGGCGAGGTCGCCGGGTTTACGGCGCGCGTTTTAAATATTGATGACAAACAGCAAGCCAAATACGTCAACAGCCCGGAAACGGCCATCTACAATAAGAGCAAAATTCTGTTCGGTTTGAACTTTGCCAAGGAATCCATCCGCAAAAAAGACGAAGTCGTTGTAGTGGAAGGGCAGATGGATGTGATCCAGGCGCACCAGGCCGGTTTTACCAATACCGTGGCTTCCAGCGGCACGGCCTTAACCGAACAGCAGCTAATCATGTTAGGGCGGTTAACCAAGAATCTAAAGTTTTGCTTTGACGCCGATACCGCGGGCGCCGGCGCCACCAGGCGCGCCGGGGAATTGGCGCTGCAGCAGGGTTTTCGTTTAAAGATTATCAATTTAAAAAACGTAAAAGATCCCGACGATTTGATCCGGCAAAGCCCTGGCTTGTGGCAGAAAGCGGTGCGCGAAGCAGTCTGGTTTGTTGACTTTTACCTGGAGCGCGCGGCGAGCGCTTACAAAAGCGGGTCGGTGGAGCAAAAACATTACTTGAGCGAAGAAGTCTTGCCGCTGCTGCGTTTCATTGCCGACCCGTTGGAGCAGGACCATTATATCCACGCCTTAAGCAGTGACTTTATGGTTTCCGAAGCAGTCATTCGCGAGGAGTTGAAAAAAACGGCGCCAGCGCCTGCCCGCTCCGGCCAAGCCGCATCCGTGCCGCCGGCGGCTCCGGGTGCCGCAACTGCCATTTTGGAGAAACAAGTGGTGGGCGGTTTGCTGTCCGTCCCCGACTTTTTGGCTTTTGCCCGCGAACAGGGCTTGGGTGATACGGAAATCGCCAACCCGTCCTTGCGCCAACTGGCCCATGATGCCCTGGAAGGCACTTTGCCGGAAACCGCTGTCAAGCAGGACCCACTTGCCAAGGAAGCGATTTTTATGGTAGAATCAGAGTTAGACAATTTGAATAACAACGAACTGGCGCTTTTGCGCGAGTTAAAAAAGAGCTTATTTATGCTGAAGCTTAATGACATTAAGCGCCAACAGCAGGAGCTCACCGTAGAAATCAAAAAAGCCGAAGACCAAAAAGACTCCCCCAAAATAGAGGAGTTGAACAAAAAGTTCGCCCGCCTGGCCACCAGCCGTGTCCAGGTAGAGGCGCAATTGCAGTAATTTATATAGACAGGATTTTTACATGGTAAAAAAGCAGGGCAGGAAGACTGCCAAAAAAGCCGCGCCCAAAAAAAGGGCGGCTAAAAAGAATAAAA
>Ga0075426_10001034_pt1 | contig 19571 bp, 17 predicted proteins | sample SoiMethybrSBSTD5_FD_75304 | JGI IMG/M metagenome (GOLD analysis project Ga0075426, IMG submission 75304) | Bulk soil microbial communities from a Populus tree surrounding site in Tennessee, USA - Soil MetaG P. TD hybrid SBSTD5 | ecosystem: Environmental > Terrestrial > Soil > Tree plantation...
CTCCAGATCGAGGAAGCGGTCTACTACCTGTTCACCTGGTCGCAGGGCACGTTCAACTTCGAGGCCGGCGTCCGCCCCGAGCGGGAGGACATCGTGGTTTGCCTCAACCCGGAATATCTGTTGCTGGAGGGGGCCCGGCGGGTTGACGAGTGGAGCCTGATTCAGAAGAAGATCCCCACGTTTGACCTGATCTTCGCGGTGGACCCGGCCCAGGTGGGCCAGTCCGACGTGACGCTCTCGACCGCGCAGCGCGCGATCCTCCCGCTGCTCGACGGCACCCGCGACGTACAACAGGTAGTCGAGGAATCGGGGCTGGTCGAGTTCGACGTGGGACAGGGGCTCTACGGCCTCATTCAGGCGGGATTCGCGCACCGGGTGGGCACGTCCGCCGCCGCCCAGGCGCCCCGGGTCAACGAGAGCCGAATCGAAGAGCACCGTAATCTCGGCATCGCGTTCTACAAGGCAGCCATGTTCGACGAGGCTCTCCGCGAATTCCGCCGGGTCGCCGAGCTCCGCCCGTCCGAAGGCAGCGCGCCGTTCTATCTCGGACTCATCGCGCTTCGACAGGGTCGCTGGGCCGAAGCGGTCGAGGCCCTGCGCACCGCCTCCGAGAAGGGCGGGCCCCGGCCGGCGGCCCTGCACGATCTCGCGCTCGCGCTGGAGCAGCGGGGCCAGTACGACGAGGCGGAAAAGGCCTTCGGCGACGCGGCCGGCCGGGCCCGCGACGACGCCCGCATCATGCTGAGTTGGGCGGTGGTCGCGCTCAAGCGGAGCGAACACCGCGTCGCGCTGGGTCGTCTCGCGCGGGCGAAGGAGCTGCTGGGCGAGAAGCCGGTGCCGCCGGTCTGGTATTGGGCCGCTGCGCTGGCCCAGGGAGGAGCGGAGGAGCCGGAGCAGGCCCTCGCGGTCGCCCGCGCGGGCGTCGCCGCCTTCCCCGAGCACGCGGTGCTCCGCAACAACCTGGCGGTGCTTCTGGAGTCGGCGGGCGAGCTCGCGGGCGCGGAAGCCGAGCTGCGGGCGGCGCTGGCCGAGGATCCATCGCTGCCCCAGATCTTCAAGAACCTGGCCGATCTCTGCTACCGCAGCGGCCGGTACGACGAGGCCTTCGATGCCTACGAGCGGGCCGCAAAGCTGCAGCCCGATCTGGGCGACGACCTCTACTTCAAGCTGGGGAATCTCGCGTACAAGCGGCGCGACGCGGCCCGCGCGCGGGCCAGCTGGCAGCGGGCGACCGAGCTCAACCCGGGTCATCAGCTGGCGCGGGCCAACCTCGACATGCTCGAGCGAGCCTCGTGACCAGCACCGCCGACGATCTCGCGTTTCAGGCACTCGCCCGGCGAATCGCGGAGGGCGGCGGCCTCTCCATCGAGGCCTACAAGGCCAAGTGCATCCGCCGGCGGATCGCAGTTCGGATGCGGGCCTGCGGGGTTCACACCTACGCGGACTATGAGCGCCTGCTCGACCGCACTCCAACCGAGTACGAGCACCTGCGCGACGCGCTCACGATCAACGTCACCCGGTTCTTCCGCAACGTGGAGACCTGGGAGCGCCTCGCCGCGGGGTTCCTGCCCCCGCTGTGGGAGCCGCCCACCGGTCCGCTCCGGATCTGGAGCGCCGGTTGCTCCTCGGGTGAAGAGGCTTACAGTCTCGCCATCCTGGCCGCCGAGCTCGCCGTGGCGCGGGGCCATCCGGAAGCGCTCGAGCGGGTCCAGGTGGACGCCACCGATGTCGATCGCGAGAGCCTCCGGCGAGCGGAGGCGGCACGATACCGCAGCGACGCGCTGATGGAGACGCCCCCCGCGTTGCGGGCGCGTTACTTCGAGCCGGTTGGCGAGGAATACCAGGTGGTCGAACGGATCCGGCGGCGGGTGAGCGTGCGGGCGCTCGACCTGAGTGGCGAGAAACCGCCGGTGCGGGCCTACGATCTGATCGTCTGCCGCAACGTGCTCATCTACTTCGACCGGCCGATGCAGGAGCGGCTGTTCCGCTCGTTCGTGCAGGCGCTTCGCCCCGGTGGCCTCCTCGTGCTGGGCAAGGTCGAGACGTTGTTCGGCGCGGCGCGCGAGCAGCTCACCCTGTTGGATGCGCGCGAGCGGATCTACCGGCGGCCCGCGTGAGCGGCCTGAATGGTCGAGACCTGATCGTGCGGGTGGCCGACCTCAAGGTCGGGGGCCACGAGGACGTCCTGGTCACCATCGGGCTGGGCAGCTGCGTGGCGATCATCCTGCACGACGCCGCGGTCCGGGTAGGCGGGCTGGCCCACGTGCTGCTGCCGTCACCGGCGCTTTCCCGCCGGGAGGTGAATCCGGCGAAGAGCGCCCAGACGGCGGTGCCGCTCCTGCTGGAACAGATGGCGCGGCTGGGAGCGAGCCCACGGCGGATCACGGCCCGTATCGCCGGCGGCGCGAGCATGTTCGCGGCGCTCTCCGCTCCCGGCACGGTGAACATGGGGGAGCGCAACGTGGTGGCGACCCGGAACGCGCTCAGGACCCACGGTATCCCCTTGGTGGCCCAGGATGTCGGAGCGGACTACGGCCGCACTGTCCGCTTCTGTATCGCCACGGGGCGGGTGAACATCTCATCGGTGGCCCATGGCAACCGCAGCCTCTGATTGCGGCGGGACTCAGCCCACGGTGCTCGTGGTGGACGACAGTCCGTTCTTCCGCCGGCTCATCACCGATGTGGTGAAGAGCACCGGTGAGTTTCGGGTGGTTGCCACCGCCCGCAACGGGATGGATGCGATCCGCAAGGTGCACGCGCGGCTCCCCGACCTGGTGCTGATGGATCTGGAGATGCCCGAGCTCGACGGCCTGGGCACGATCGGATATCTGATGTCGGAGTCGCCGCGCCCCATCGTCGTGGTGAGCGCCTACGCGGGCCCGGGCACCGCCGCGGCGATACGCGCGCTCGAGCTGGGCGCGGTGGATCTCGTCGCCAAAGAAGAGGACCGCAGCGCCGCCGCGCTCGAGCGGTTCGGCGAGCGGGTGCTCGCGGCCCTGCGGGCGGCCCGGGCCGCCGACATCCACCGCCTGCCGGTCCTGGCTCGCCCGGCCCACCACGGGCCGGCGGCGCCGTCGCTCGCGCTACCCGGCCGCGCCCGCTTCTGTGTGGCGATCGCGGCGTCCACTGGCGGGCCGCGGGCCCTCGCGGATCTGGTGCCCGGGCTCGAGCGGGGACACGACGCGGCAGTCGTCATCGCTCAGCACATGCCGCCCAAGTTCACTCGGAGCCTGGCCGAGCGGCTAGCCGGGCAGAGCCAGGTCGCCGTGGTCGAGGCGGAGCACGGCACGCCGCTCCTGGTGAACACGGCCTATGTCGCGCCGGGCGACTGGCATATGCGCGTCGCGCTCGGTCCCGATGGCCCTCGGCTGGAGCTCGGCCGCGAAGCGCCGGTCTGGGGCGTCCGGCCGGCGGCAGATCCGCTGTTCCGCTCGGTGGCTGCGCTCTTCGGTCCCCAGGCCATCGGGATCGTGCTCACCGGGTTGGGGCGGGACGGGGCCGACGGGCTCCGCGCGATTCACGATGCGGGCGGCATCGGGATCGCGCAGGACCGCGACAGCGCCACCATCTATGGAATGCCTAACGCCGCGGCACAGGCCGGCGGAGCGGATCACGTGCTGCCGGTGTCCCGCATCGCCGAGCGGGTGAATCGGGAGCTCGGGCAGATGGCTGAGCGATGAGCAACGGGGCCGCCGTGCTGCTGGTCCGCGCCGGGCGCCGCCGGGTCGCGCTCGCGCTCGACCACCTGGTGGAGGTCGTCGATCCCGGCATACCGATCGGCGTGCCCGCCCGGCTGCCCGCGCTCCGCGGCTTGACCAGCATTCGCGGCAAGCTCGTGCCGCTGGTGCATCTGGGCGCCTTGCTCGACGGCACGGCCTGCCCCGAAGCCGTGGGCGACGCCGGCGTCGTCATTGCGGTGGGCGATCGACGGATCTGCCTCGAGGTGGAGGCCGTGGAGGAAGTGCTCCGCGAGGCCGCGTTGCCGGTTCCTCCCGGGGCGGAACCGCTGCCCTGGGCCCTTGGCGTCACCCGCGGGCCAGACGGGCTCATCCCGGTTCTGGACCTCCCGGCCCTGGGCGGCCGGCTCGCAGACGGAGGTAGCTGAAGCGTGGCCACCGAAGACGAGATTCAAGTCGTGGCGTTCCGTGTGGGCCCTCAGGAGTTCGCGCTCGACATCCTGCAAGTCGAACGCATCCTCCGCTACCAGCGTCCCGCGCCGTTGCCCAAGGCGCCGGCCTTCCTCGAGGGCGTCGTACGCTACGAAGGGACGGCCGTGCCGGTGATGGATCTCCGGAAACGGCTGGAGCTCCCTGATCCGCAGCGGGAGGAAACCCGGCTCATGGTGCTGGCCCTCGAAAATCAGCGGATCGCGGTCGTGGTCGATGAGGTGCGGGAGGTGATGCGGGTGGACAGCACCACGATCACGCCGCCGCCACCGGTCGTGCGGGGCCTCGCGGCGCCCTACATCGCCGGCATCATCGCCCGGGGCGACCGCACCATCGTGTTGCTCCACGCGCTCAAGCTCCTGACCTCCACCGAGCGGCTGGCGTTGGTGCAAGCGGGAGCGTCGGCATGAGCGACACCTGGGTGGCTGGTCTGCGGGGCCAGTACCGGGAGATCGAGCAGCGGATCGAGACGATCGGCGGCGAGGGCGATCGTGAGGCGGTGAAGCGGGAGATCATCGGACTCTTCAAGCGGGTCGATGGTGCGCTGGGTGAGCTGGCCCAGCTCAAGGAGGACATCCGCACGCTGGTCGACCGCTACAAGCAGGCGAGCGCGGCCGCCGATGCGCTCCAGGCTCCCCAATTCACCGGCGCCCGGCCGGCGGTCCAGGCCGACCACCTGAACGCCTCGACCTACATCGAGAAGGGGTGGAGCCTGATCTCGCTAGGCGACCACGCCGGCGCGATCCAGGCGCTGGAGAACGCGCTGGCCCGCTCACCCGGCGCGACCCAGGCACTCTCGCTGCTGGGGTGGGCTCAGATGCTGAGCGAGCATTACGACGAGGCGCTGGGGACCTTCTCCAAGGTCCTCATGAAGGAGCCGGCCAACGCGCTGGCCCGGATCAACGTGGGCTACATCTGCCTCAAGAAGCGGATCTTCGGCGAGGCCATCGAGCATCTCTCCCGGGCGATCCGGCTCGACAATGATCGCAAGGCGACCCTCTACGCCCACTACTATCTGGGACTGGTGTATCTCGAGCGCGAGATGTACGAGGATGCCCAGACCTTCCTTCAAAAGACGCTCGTGCTCGGCCCCAATCTGGTCGAGGCCTGGTTCGAGCTCGGCCGGGCGCGCTGGTTCGGCGGCGACCAGGACGGCGCCAGGCAGGCGTGGACCGACGGGATCAAGGCCAACAAGTTCAATCCCTGGGCCAAGCGGTGTCAGGAGATGCTCGACCTCGCAGCGAGCGGCGGGGACATCCCGCGCCAGCCCGTTGGGGGATAGGTGGTCTGATAGGCATTCACCGCAGAGGCGCAGAGGACGCAGAGGTTTTTCACCACGGAAGCACGGTTTTCACCACGGAAGCACGGAAGGCACAGAAGCAGCATTGGTCACCCGAATCTCCGCTCGCGCGCCCACGAAGAATATTGTGGGTCAAGCAGCGGGGCTTCGATTGCGCGACGTACTCTCGGTGCTTTCCGTGGTTCCGTGGTTAAAACCTCTGCGCCCTCTGCGCCTCGGCGGTGAACCAACATGACCGCCCGCGTCCTGCTCCTTTGCCTGCTCGTTCAGGGCCCCCGGGCCGTTCGAGTCGGACCGGTGACGGCGGTCGCCTGGCCCGCACAGATGGCGCTGGCCGAGGCGCTCGCCCGGGAGGCCGCTGAGCCGGCCGAGTGGCCCGGGCTCGGGCGGCTCGCAGCCGATACGCTCAGCCTCATCGTGGTGCCTGACCGGGCCCGGCTCGATTCCCTTGCCCACGGGCGAGCTCCCGCGTGGGGCGCCGCGCTCGCGTTCCCCGAATCCCGCACCATTCTCCTGCGCGCCGACGCGGGCGATCTCCGCCGCACCCTCCGCCACGAGCTCGGCCATCTGGTCCTGCACCAGCGGGTTCGGGTCCGGGTTCCCCTCTGGTTCGACGAGGGCTACGCGGCCCTGGCGGCGGGGGAGTGGGAGCGGCTCGGCGGGCTCGAGCTCAATCTTGCGGTCGCTCGCGGCGCGGTCCCCGATTTCGCCGAGCTGGATGGCGCGCTGCGCGGTTCCGCGGGAGCGGCCGACGCGGCCTACGGGCTCGCGATGTCTGCGGTGCTCGAGCTGGCTCGCCGGAACCCCAGCGGGCGACTCGATCCGCTGCTCGCCGACCTGGTCGACGGCCGGGACTTCGACGCCGCGGTGCTTGCCACCACCGGACTGTCCCCGACCCGCTTCGAGGACGGGTGGCGCCGGTCCGTCCGCACCCGATACACCCTGGTGACCTGGTTTGCGGCGGGCGGGCTCTGGGTCCTGGCGGCTGCCGCGGCGGTTGTCCTGGTGTGGTGGCGACGGCGCGCGGATCGCGGTCGTAGGGCCGCCCTCGACGTCGGGTGGGAGGTGCCCGAGGACCCGCCCGATCCTCCCCCCGCCGCTTGACCACATCCACTGGCGGTGATAGCCTCCACGTCTATGTCCAACCCCGGGACCCGGGAGTCCGCCCGGCGTACGGCCTTCGGACGGCGGAACATCGTCCTCCTCGGCGTGGCGCTGCTCACGGTGATCGCTGGGTATGCTGTACTTCAGGCCGGCAGCCCGGCCGTCGCGGCCGTGCTGCTTGTATTCGGCTACTGCGTGCTCTTCCCCGTTGGTATTGCGTCATAGCGTTCAGCCACGGCCCGGCATATTAGCTGCATCGCTTCGCCGGTTACCGGCGGGCACGTCACGCGACCGGGCGAATAGCTCAGCTGGTTCAGAGCGCCTGCCTTACACGCAGGAAGTCGGGGGTTCGAATCCCTCTTCGCCCATCGCGCCCTGCGCCGCTCGCGCGGGCGATCGCTGTTCGGTGGACCTGATTCCTTTCGGAGGTCGTGCATGTCGCTGGCTCGTCTAGCAGTCGTCACCGCGCTGGGCGCCGCGCTGGCGGCCCCGGCTGGGGCCCAGGTGCCGCGGCGGCCCCGGGAGCAGCAAGTCGCGGCGCTGCCGCGTTTCATGGTCGCCAACCCTTACGTCACCGCCAGCGCCGACTCAGCCGCAGCCGTACAGGTCGGGGCCGGAATGCGGGAGCGGATGACGAAGCTGACGGATGGCGACTACAACGTGCTGACGCAAGACCAGATGAACGAGGCGTTGAAGCAGTACGGCTATCCGGCCAACGCGATTCTGAGCCCATCACTCGCCTCCACCCTCGCCAAGAGCGTGCAGGCGCGGGTGCTGGTGTCGTCGTCGATGACCAAGCCGAGCGGCTCCCAGTATTCGGTCCAGGGGCGACTCGCGGGCGTAAATGACGAGGCCGGCAGCGTGGTTACGGTGCAACAAGGTTCGGCGGCGCTTAACGACTTCGGAGGCCGGGTTGCCGAGCAGCTGCAGCCCGCCATCAAGTCGCTGGTCGACGCGAAGGCCTGCATCGACCAACGCTCGGCCAAGCCGGACAAGGCCGCCGACGCGGCGGCGAAGGCGCTCAAGCAATACCCCGGCAACGGCCTCGCGGAGTACTGCCTGGGGCAGATCGCCCTGGCCAAGAAGGATTCCAAGGAGGCGATCAAGCATTTCCAGGCCGCCACCAAGAGTGACCCGGTTAGCATCAACGCGTGGGGCAACCTGGCCGAGCTCTACCAGGCGCAGAGTGACACGGTCAACGTGCTGATGGTCTATCGCGAGATGCTCAAGGTCGCGCCAACCAACCAGAAGCTGCGGGAGCAGGCGTTCAAGTACTTCCTCAATGCCAACAAGCCCGATATCGCGAAGGAAATCGCGGACTCGGGCATCAAGAACGATCCCTACAACGCCGACTTCTACGACCTCAAGAGCAACGCCTGTCTGTTCCTGAGCGACTTCAAGTGCGCCGTCGACGCGCTGGAGCAGGACTACGCGGTGGACTCGACCAAGGCCGACACGCTCTTTTTCACCAAGATCACGGTCGCGGCGCAGCAGCAGCCGGACACGGTGCGGCTGATCAAATGGGCCCGGCTCGCCAACAAGAAGTTCCCCAACAACGTCACCCTGTTGCAGTCGCTCGCCAAGGCGTACAGCCTCTCCGGGCAGCTGGACAGCAGCATGGCCGTGACCCAGCGCCTGGTCGCCGCCAACCCGGGCGACGTGACCCCGGCTCTCGAGCTCGCGCAGACCCTGATCAACAACAAGCGGCCCAAGGACGCGGTCCCGCTGGTGCAGCTGGCGGCCCAGAAGGGCGACTCGCAGGCCAAGGAGAATGCCGCCGCGCTGCTCTATCAGGCGGCCGCTCCGCTGCTGCAGGAGCCGACCCAGGACTACGCCGGGGCCGCCGATCTGCTTCGCTCGGCGGTGACCACCGCCAATCCGCAAGGCAAGGTGTATCCGGCGGCCAACTATCTGCTGGGACTCTCGACCCTGCTGCAGGTGCCGCAAGTCGATCCCAAGGCCGAGAAGGGGAAATCCTGCGACCTGGCCAGGCAGGAGAGCGGACTCTTGGATGAAGCGGAGAAGGCGTTCACCGCCGGACAGAGCGCCAACCCCGAGGTCGCGACCCGCAATCTCGGCATCATCGCCAAGTACAAGCCGCGCGCGGCGTCGATGATCAAGGCCTACTGCAAGGGCAAGTAGGGACTTCCTCGGTGACGGCGGGGTGCCTATATTCTCCCCGCCGTCGGAGGGGGCTGTAGCTCAGCTTGGTTAGAGTGCCGCACTGTCACTGCGGAGGTCGCGGGTTCGAGCCCCGTCAGCCCCGCTCGATCCGCTCGTCACCCTGTCCGCTCCGGACGGGGTGCTTTTTTTCCAGCCGCGAGTGTGGCTGAGGGCTCACCCTCCAATGGCCACCTATCACACACCCGTCCTCCTCAGCCCGATTCTCGCCGCCCTGGGCCGGCCGGCGCGGGCGGTGGATGCCACCCTGGGGGACGGGGGTCATGCCGAGGCGCTCCGCGCCGCCGGGGCGGACGTGCTCGGGATCGACCGGGACCCGGACGCGATTGCCGTCGCGCGTGGCCGGCTGGGCGATACCGGGATCCGCTACCTCACCGCGTCCTACGGGTCCGACACGGCGCTTGCGGCGATCGGGGCCTTCCATCCTGACGTCATTCTGCTGGATTTGGGCGTGTCGTCCCGCCAGCTCGACGAGGACGACCGCGGCTTCAGCTTCCGTAGCGGGGCGCCGCTCGACATGCGGATGGCCGGCGCCGGTGCGACCGCGGCCGACTTTCTGAACCGGGCCGAGGAGAGCGCGCTGGCGCTGATCTTCGCCGACTGGGCGGACGAGCCGCGTGCGCGCCGGCTGGCCCGAGAGATCGTGCGGCGGCGGGCCCGGCACCGGTTTGCCCTGAGCGACGATCTGGTCAATGCGATTCGCGCGGTCCTTGGGCCCCGGTCAGGGCCCGCCGATTTCGCCCGAATCTTCCAAGCCGTGCGTATCGCGGTCAACGACGAGCTCGGCGAGCTGGAGAGCGCGCTGCCCGCGTTGAGGGATGCCTTGGTGCCCGGCGGCCGCCTGGCCGTGATCAGCTATCATTCGGGCGAGGACCGGACCGTGAAGCAGGCGTTCCAGGCCTGGAGCAAGCGCTGCGTATGCCCGCCGCGGCAGCCGGTGTGCACCTGTCGGGGTCGCGCGCTGGGTCGGGCCGAGCCGCGGAAGCCGATCCTGCCGGAGCCTGCGGAAATCGCCGGCAACCCCCGCGCGCGGAGCGCCAAGCTGCGCATCTTCCGAGTGGGTGATGAGGGTTAAGGGCCGCCACTGGCTGCTGCTCTGGCTGCTCCTGTTTCTGCTCGTCGCGGTCGCAGTAGTGGCCCGCCAGACCGCGGCGTTCAAGGTGGCGCGCCAGCTGCGTGAATTGCGGGAGCAGCGTGCGGCGCTCGACGCGCGTCGGGCCGATTTCGAGCGCCGGATCCGCGAGGCTTCCGGCCGACAGGTCCTGGTGCCGCGGGCCGTGCACGATCTCGGCCTCCACCTCCCGACCGACGACGAGTTCATCCTCTTCACCGTGCCCAGTGGGCCGGCCAATCCGAAGCCCTGATGGCCAAGCCGGAAGCCCGCATCGTTGCGATCCAAGTTTGTCTGGCCGCGGGTATCACGGCGATCGTGCTCCGCGCCGGTCAGCTCCAGATCTTCGAGGGCCCCCGCTGGTCCCGCGAGGCGGAGGCGCAGCGGACCGAACGGGCCGTGCTTCCCGCCCGCCGCGGGACTCTGTACGATCGGAACGGGGTTCCGCTGGCGGTCACCCAGGAGTTCTACCACGTCGGCGTCGCGCCCAACGAGCTGGCCGACCGGCGCGGCGCCGTGCGCCTCCTCAGCAGCCAGCTAGGCCTGCCGGCCGGCGACATCGAGCGCGATCTCGCACGGAAGAAGTGGGCCTATTGGCATGGCCCGTTCACCGCCACCCAGATCCAGCCGCTCAGGGGTGTCAGCGGGATCCATCTGGACGGCGACTTCCTGCGGTTCTATCCCGCGCGCGATCTGGCCCGGCCCATCATCGGTGGCCTGTCCTCGGAGAAGGCGGTCGGCGCGTCCGGTCTGGAGCTCGCGCTGGACTCGGTGCTCACCGGCGTGCCTGGAGAGGCGGTGCTGCTCAAGGACCGCGCCGGCCGGCGGTACGACTCGCCCTCCCGACTGGTGCGCGATCCGGTCGCGGGGCACGACGTCTGGCTCACGTTGGACGCGGAGCTGCAGGAGATCGCCGAGCGGGGGCTGGAGGACGCCCTGAGGGAGATGCGAGCCGAGGGCGGCGACGTGGTCTTTCTCGACCCGGCCACGGGGGAGCTGCTGGCGCTCGCGTCGCGTCGTACCGGCGGCGCGGCCGCGGCGTCTACCATCACCGATCCCTTCGAGCCGGGCTCGACCGCCAAGCTCTTCACGGCGGCCGCGCTCCTCGCCTACAACCGGGTGGACAGCACGGCGGCCGTGAGCGCCGAGAACGGCGAGTGGCTGATGCCGGTGAACCAGCGGGGCAAGACCCGCCGGATCACCGACGCGCACAAGGTGGCGGGCAAGCTCACGCTGGCGCAGGCCATCCAGGTCTCGAGCAACATCGCAATGTCGAAGTTCGCCCAGCGGCTTGCGCCGGAAGAACAGTTCGGCATGCTGCGCGATTTCGGATTCGGCAGCCCGACCGGCGTCGAGTTTCCTTCCGAATCACGCGGCCGGCTCGCCCGGCCCGATCAATGGCAGCCGATGTACACTCGGGCGAGCGTGGCGATGGGATACGAGTTCGGGGTCACGCCGGTGCAGCTGGCCGCGGCCTACGGGGCGATCGCCAACGACGGCGTGCTGCTGGCGCCGTGCCTGGTGCGGGAGATCCGCCGGCAAGACGGCACCCGTGTCTACCGGCACCAGGCGGAGCCGGTGCGACGGGCGATCAGCCCTGAGATCGCGGCTCGACTCCGGACCTTCCTCGCCGGCGTGGTGGGCGAAGGCGGCACCGGTGAGCGAGCGCAGCTCGCCAACTACGCCCTGCTGGGCAAAACCGGGACGGCGGTGCGGTTCGAGCGAGGACGCTACGTCCACGGTGAGTACACGGCTTCTTTCGCTGCGCTCTTTCCGGCGGATCATCCCCAGCTGGTGGTGATCGTGAAGATCGACAACCCGAAGGGCAGCTACTATGGCGGGCTCACCGCCGCCCCGATGACCAAGAGCATGCTGCAGCAGGCGCTCGCCTCGCACCGGGTCGCCATCGATCGCTCGCGCCTGGCGCCGTCGGAGGTCGCGAAGTCGGGGACCGCAGGTGGCGTCGCCCCGACACCCGGCGCGCTCCCGATCGTGGTATCCTGGCCGCTCGCCTCGGCAGACTCGGCCGCGCGCGCCCTGCCGGTGCCGGATGTCAGGGGTGCCACGGTTCGCCAGGCCGCCCTCCTGCTTCACCGAGGGGGATTCCGGGTTGACCTCCGCGGCACCGGTGAGGTGGTGCGAACCGCGCCGGCAGCCGGCGACCAGGTGGCGGTCGGCTCGACGGTCACCGTCTGGGCGGGGAGCCCGCCGTGAGCCTGGGCTGGCGGCAAGTCCTCGACGAGCTGCGCCGGGCCGGTCTCCTGGTCTCGGCGACCGACGGGTCCCCGGCGACCTCCGCTCTCACCAGCGACAGCCGCGCTGTCGTCCCCGGAGCAATCTACGTGGCGGTGCGTGGGTCCCAGGCGGACGGCCACCGATTCGTGCCTGACGCGGTGCGGCGAGGCGCCGTGGCGCTGGTCGCCGAGTCGGAAGTCGAGGGCGCTCCGGTGCCGCAGGCCATCGTACGGGACGGACGCCGGGCCGCGATCGCACTCGGCGCCGCCTGGTTCGACCACCCCGGCCGCAAGCTCCGGATCGTCGGTGTCACCGGCACCAACGGAAAGACCACCACGACCGCGTTGCTTCGTCATCTGCTGAATGGGCGCGGCACGGCGGGCAGCATCGGGACGATTGGCGCGCTCGATGGCTCGGGTGCGAGCGTCACGTCTACCGCCGGCTCCCTCACCACCCCGGGCCCCATCGACCTCCAGGCGACGCTGGCGGTGCTGGCCGCGCGGGGCGTCACCGACGTCGCCATGGAGGCGTCGTCTCACAGTCTGGACCAGGGCCGGCTTGACGGCCTCACCCTGGCGGCCGGCGTGTTCACCAACGTGACCCGAGATCACCTCGACTATCACGGCACGATGGAGGCATACCTCGCGGCCAAGCTCAAGCTGAGTACGCTGCTCGGCACCACGGGTGTCGAGGTGGTCAATCTCGACGATGACGCCTGGGCCGTGCTGCCGGGCGGCGGGCGGAGGGTCACCTTCGGGGTGGACCCCACCGCGGACGTCCGGGCGACCGATCTCACGCTCGATGCCGGAGGCAGCCGGTTCATCCTCGCCGGTCGATTCGGGACCGAGGGGGTCATGCTTCCGTTGCTGGGCGATTTCAACGTGTCGAACGCGCTCGCCGCGTCCGCCTGCGCGCTGGCGCTGGGCGAGCCGTTCCCGGACGTCGCGGCGCGCCTCACCCGCGCGCCACAGGTCCCCGGCAGAATGGAGAAGGTGAGTGATCGACCGTGTGTGGTACTCAGAGACTACGCCCACACGCCGGATGCGCTCGAGCGCGCCTTGGCTACGCTCCGGCCCCTCACTCGCGGGCGCTTGCTGGTGGTGTTCGGCTGCGGAGGCGATCGGGACCGGGGGAAGCGGCCGATCATGGGGCGGATCGCAGTGGAGCGAGCCGATCTCGCGGTCGTCACCTCGGACAACCCCCGCACCGAAGATCCCGATGCCATCATCGACGAGATCGAGCTCGGCATGGGCACGGCAATTCATTTGCGGGTGACGGAGCGGATGGCCGCGATACACCGGGCGCTGGAGGAGGCGGGGCCCGATGACACGATCCTGCTGGCCGGGAAGGGCCACGAGACTTACCAGGTGGTGGGGACCGAGAAGCTTCCGTTCGACGAGCGGGAGATCGTCCTTAACCGCGTGAACGGTGAACAGCGTGAAGGGTGAACGGTGAACGGTGAACGGGTGGTGGCCGGGACCCCTCCGTGGTCCGAGGCTGATGTCCGCGCAGCGCTCGGTCTGCCCGCCGTCGGGGGCCGGTCTCCCATGGTGTTCTCAGAAATCTCCACCGACACGCGGACTCTCCGACCTGGCGCGCTCTTCGTCGCGCTCAAGGGTGAACGGTTCGATGGGCACGATCACCTGAGCGACGCGGCCGCCGCCGGGGCGGCGGCCGCGTTGGTGCACCGCGGCACGGCGCCGGCAGCGGAACTGATGCTGTTCGAGGTCGAGGACACGCTCCGGGCGTACGGAATGCTGGCCCACGCTCGGCGACAGGCCATCCCCGGTCCGGTGATCGGGGTGACCGGCACCAACGGGAAGACCAGCACCAAGGAGATGCTGGCGGCGGCGCTCCGCACCCGATGGCGCACCCACGCGACCCGGGCCAACCTGAACAACCTGATTGGGGTTCCGGCCACCATCCTCGAAGCCCCGCCGGACACCGAAGCGCTGGTCGTCGAGGCCGGCGCCAACGTGCCAGGTGAGATGGCACGCTATCGCGGGATCATCGATCCATCCGCGACCATTGTGACCAACGCGACTGCAGGGCATCTCGAAGGCTTCGGCTCGCCGGCCGGCGTGCTCGCCGAAAAGCTCTCGCTGGCCCGTGACGTCCCACTGGTCGTGGTCGGGACCCGGCCGGCTGCGCTGGCGGACGGTGCTCGGCGCCTGGCGCATCGCGTGATCACCGCCGGACTCGACCAGGCCGAGCGCGTTCCCGACCGGGTGAGCATCGACGGCTCCGGGCGGGCGACCGTCGAAGTCGATGGTTGCAGCTTCACCTTGCCGTATCCTGGCCGACACCTCGTCGAGAACGCGATGCTCGGGTGGACAATGGCCCGAGAGCTGGGGCTCGACCACGCAGCTGTCGCGGCGGCCTTCGGCGGGTTCACGCTGCCAGGCGGTCGCAGCGAACTCAAGCAGGAGGGCCGCCTCACCGTCCTCAACGACAGCTACAACGCCAACCCCCAATCGTTTCAGGCGGCCATCGACACGGCCCGGGAGCTCCGGCGTGGGCGCCGCCTGGTTTTCGTGGCGGGCACCATGCGCGAACTGGGGGCTGATACCGAGCGGCTTCACACCGAGGTCGCGCGCGCCCTGGTGGAGCTGGATCCGGATCTTCTCGCGATGGTAGGGCAGTTCGTACCTGCAGTCGGGCCTTGGGCCGCGCAGCTGGGCGACCGTCTCATCACCGCGCCCGACGCCATCACGATCGGGCCGCTGGTGGCCGAGCGGTTGCGGGGGGACGAGGTCGTGGTGTTGAAGGCCTCCCGGGGCGTGGCCCTCGAACGCATACTCCCTGGCCTTCTCGCCAAGGGTCGCTGAGACCTCCCCTTTGACCCATGGCAGCGTAACTTGGCGAAGCGGCTCGCGACTCGTGCAGGGTGCGGTGCTGGTGCTACGTACGGGTGCCACGCGCTGGCGCCGAAGTATCGCAAATGGAGCAATCGCATGTGGGCACGGAACTTGCCACTTCCCAGCGCTGCCCCAGGCCACCGGCCATGGGCATCGGGCAATCAGGCCAGTTGGCGCTTCGAGCCCTTCCCCGCGCCTCCGGGCCGCAGCTGAGAGCGTGATGAGCGAGACCACAGCAACCGAACCACCCGACTACTTCATTGGTCCCTGGGGCACGGGGCCGGCCGATCGGCGGGCGGCGGTTGTCTCCGATGTCACCGATTCGGCGGTGAGTCCGGCCGCTCTCAAGGGGGCAGGCGGACCAATCCTGGTGGTCGCACCCCAGCCGTTCTACGAGGACCGCGGCACCCCGATCGCGATCTACAGCGTCCTCCAGGCCATGAGCCAGCTTCACTACCGGGTGGACCTGCTGACCTATCCAGTCGGGCGGCCGGTGGAGATTCGCGGCTTGTCCGTGATCCGTGCGCCCAACCCGTTCGGGATCCGCCGGGTCCCGGTCGGCTTCTCGATTCGGAAGCTGCTGCTGGACCTGACGCTCGTCTTCGCGATGTGGCGCCGGCTCGCACGCCACCGCTACGCCTGCATTCACGCGGTCGAGGAAGCGGCGTTCCCCGCCGCCCTGCTCGGACGTCGCTATGGCGTTCCCGTGATCTACGATATGCAGTCCAGCTTGCCCGAGCAGATGGTGACCCACCGTGCCTTTCGCTCTCGACTGATGCAGGACGCGCTCGCCGCGTGCGAGCGGTGGGTCCTCCGCCGGGCCGACGCCGTGGTCAGCAGCGCCGGCCTCCTGCCGCGGGTGGCGGCGGCGGCACCGCGCACCCCGGCCTACGAATGGCACTTTCCCATCGAAGTTGCGGCCCCCGATGCCGAGGAGGCCGCAGTGCGGATGCGCGAAGAGCTCGCGTTGGCGCCGGACGCGCGTGTCGTGGTGTATGCCGGCACGTTCGAGCCCTATCAGGGGTTGCCGCTGCTGCTGGACGCGCTGCCCATGGTGCGCGCGGCTGTGCCGACGGTGGTCTTCGTGCTGGTGGGCGGCGAAGGAGAGCAGGCGGAGGCCGTCCGGCGGGAGGCAGCGGAGCGCGGCTTCGGCCAGGCCGTGCGGGTGGTCGACCGCAAGCCCCGCGAGCAGGTTCCCGGCTACCTCGCAATGGCCGATGTGCTGGTCTCGCCCCGTCGCTACGGCGACAACCTCCCGCTCAAGATTTTCGGGTACCTGGCCGCCGGGCGCCCGATCGTGGCGACGGATCTTCCGGCCCATCGGGCAGTGCTGGACGAGACCCGGGCGGTGCTCACCGAAGTCTCGCCCGCCGCGCTCGCTCAGGCGATCGTGAAACTCCTGACCCATCCCGACGACGCGGCCGGGCTGGCGGCAGCGGCCAGCGAGTATGCCGCGCAGCGATTGGGATGGCAGCGCTTCGTCGACTCGGTTGCCGGGATTTGCGAAGGGGTGGCCGCGCGTGCCGACGACCGTCCCACCCCATAGCGCAACCGCACCCCACCGCATCTCGGTCATCATCCCCGCGCACAACGAGGCCGCGCTCATCGGGCGCGTGGCCTCGACCGTGCTGGCGCAAAGGCCGGCGGGCGCGGAGCTCGAGGTGATCGTAGTGAACGACGGCTCGACCGATGACACAGCGGCCGTCGCGCGAGCGGCCGGCGCTCAGGTACTCGCGCTCGCCGGAACAGCGGGCAACCCCGCAGCCGCGCGAAACCGCGGCGCCGCCGCGGCCACCGGCGAGATCCTGGTTTTTCTGGACGCCGACTGTCTGCCCGCGCCCGGCTGGCTCGCCGCGCTCCTCGGTGCGCACAGCCGGGGTGCGGGCGCCGTAGGGGGCGCGCTCGACCTGCCGTCGGGACTCCCCGCATCGGCTCGCTGCGACTACTACTGCGGCTGGTATCACGTTCACTCGGGGCGTCGGGCCGGCCCCGTATCCAACCATCCGCCCGGAAACTTCAGCATTCGCCGCGACCTGTTCGCCACGACCTCGGGCTTCGTCGAGCGTCATCCGATCGCGTATGCGCACGAGGAGTTGGCAATGCAGGCGGCGCTGTGGCGGGCGGGCGCGGCGGTTCAGTTCGAGCCGGCGGCAGTGGCCTGGCACCGCAATCGGCCCGGGTGGGGCAATCTGCTCCGGCGGAACTACCGCTGGGGCTATAGCGCGCTCGAGAGCAAGTCGGAGACCGGCGCGGCACGAGCGGCCTGGATCTACCGGCATCCGTATCTGGTGCTGCTGGCGAGCGTTCCGCTGGTGCCGCTGCAGGCGGCCTACATCGTTGGCTGCTGGGTTCGGGCCGGCCGTTGGGAGCCGCTGGCCTTCGCACCGGTGGTGCTCGCGGCGCGGGTCGCCTATACCGCGGGGCTGGTGGCGGGGGGGCTCCGCTGGCTCGCCCGTCGCGGGGCACCCGCCAGTGCCTACCGCCCCCGGTGGGAATGAAGCCCGCCGGGGGCTATTCTATCGAGATGTCCCAACGCGATGCCGCAGTCCCTGTCGTTCGGATTCGTCCCGCGAAAGGATGGATGCCGCTCAATCTGCGCGAGCTCGCGGCCGCGCACGAGCTGCTGTATTTCCTCGTGGTCCGCAGTCTCAAGCTCCGCTACAAACAAACCGTGCTGGGCGGCGCCTGGGCAGTCCTCCAGCCGCTGCTCACAATGGCTGTCTTCAGCGTGGTGTTCGGGCGCCTGGCGCGGCTGGACTCCGATGGATTGCCGTATCCGGTATTCGCGTTCGTCGCGCTGGTCCCATGGACCTACTTCGCCAACGCGCTCACGCAGGCCGGTAACAGCCTCGTGGAGCAACAGCAGCTGCTGACGAAGGTGTACTTCCCGCGTCTCCTGTTGCCCCTCGCGGCGGTCATCGCAGGGCTGGTAGACCTCGCGATCGCATTCGTCATGCTGCTCCTCCTTCTCGCCTGGTACGGCATTGCGCCGTCGCCCCGGTTGCTGGCGGCGCCGGCCTTCGTCCTGCTCGCGGCCGCCAGCGCGCTCGCGCCCGGGCTGTGGCTGGCAGCCTTGAACGTGCGATACCGGGATGTCCGGCACGTGATACCCTTTCTGGTGCAGATCTGGCTCTTCGTCACGCCGGTCGCGTACTCCTCCAAGCTCGTTCCCGAGCGCTGGCGACCGCTGTACGGGCTCAACCCGATGGCCGGCGTGGTGGACGGTTTCCGCTGGGCGGTTGCGCCTGGTGCCACAGCGCCCCTCCCGACGCTGGGTGCGTCGGTGGTCGCGGTGGCCGTCCTCCTGGCGGTAGGGCTCTACTTCTTCCGGCGGATGGAGCGGTCATTCGCCGACGTGATCTAGCCGTGGGTCGGTCCGTCATCCGGGTCGAGGGTCTGGGGAAGCAGTACCGGATTGGGCGCCGGCGCGGCACTAGCACGCTTGGGGAGGACTTGACCGCGGCGGTGCGCGCCCCGCTTCGGTGGCTGCGTGGCCGCACGGCCTCCGTCAAGAGCGCCCCGGCGCCCGGCGAGCTCTTCTGGGCGCTGAAGGATGTCAGCTTCGAGGCCAACGCGGGGGACGTGCTCGGCATCATCGGCGGCAACGGCGCCGGCAAGAGCACGCTCCTCAAGATTCTGTCGCGCATCGTCGCGCCGACGGCGGGATGGGCCGATATCGAAGGGCGGGTGGGCTCGCTGCTCGAGGTCGGCACCGGATTCCATCCCGAGCTCACCGGGCGAGAGAACGTCTACATGAACGGCGCGATGCTCGGGATGCGAAAAGCCGAGATCGTGCGGAAGTTCGACGCGATCGTGGCGTTCGCGGACATCGGGCCGTTTCTCGACACCCCGGTGAAGCGTTACTCCAGCGGCATGCAGGTGCGGCTGGCATTCGCCGTGGCGGCGCATCTGGAGCCGGAAGTGTTGATCGTGGACGAAGTGCTCGCGGTCGGCGACGCCCAGTTCCAGAAGAAGTGCCTAGGCAAGATGCAGGACGTCTCACGCGGCGACGGGCGAACCGTGCTCTTCGTGAGCCACAACATGGATGCTGTCCAGCGGCTCTGCGGGCGGGTGCTGCTGCTCGAGCGCGGGCGTGCGGCGGCCATGGGAGAGACCAGCCAGGTCGTGGCCCAGTATCTGTCTCGCACGAGGGGCTCTTCCTCCCCGGACGAGTGGATCGATCTGTCGCAGGCGGAGCGGTCCGGAAGCGGCTCAGTTCGCGTGGCCGCGGTGAAGTATGGCAGCGAGCTGGCCGAGGCCGGGGGCCAGCCCTATCCCGACGGCCCGCTGACGGTCGATCTGGCGGTGCAGGTCTCGACTGCCTGCACGGTGGCGAGCCTTGCGGTGACGCTGTACGACGTCCACGGGACCAAGCTCGTGAATGCGGACACGATTTCGCTGGGGCGGACGTTGCGATTGGACCCGGGCCAGCACCGGCTCAGTCTGCGGATCGGCGAGCTGCATCTCAACCCCGGGGTATACACGCTGGGCCTGTGGCTCGCGGGGCCGCTCGACACGGTATTCGACTCGGTGCCGGCGGCGCTCGATGTCGAGGTGGTCACGGTCCAGGGTCCGGGGCTCGGTCGGGCCGCGAGCGACGACGGGCTGGTGACCTC